>ERZ1740059.1451-NODE-1451-length-11919-cov-4.380900_pt1 | contig 11919 bp, 8 predicted proteins | sample MGYA00581744_ERZ1740059 | MGnify/ENA primary metagenome ERZ1740059 (study PRJEB43018, sample SAMN04849738) | marine metagenome | isolation source: floating plastic debris | place: Pacific Ocean | collected 2008-08-28 | study: EMG produced TPA metagenomics... | reverse complement strand
TATTGGGCAAACGCTAAGACTGGCTGGCTGATTTTGATGGTGTCTCCTCTATTTTCAGCTATTTTATACCATTTATATCTTCCTGGTTGGCTGCTTTGGGTTTTAAGTGTAGCAGGAATTGCTTGGTTGACTTTACCAGGCAAAGTTGTTTCTACCCTTAGTTCGGTGGCGATTAATTTAGGGGCGGTAGAGTTGGGTAATTTTTTTTGGGGAATACTAAAAGATTACCAGAAAGCAAGGTTGATTATGTTTCTCGACCCCGAACAAGATCCTCTTGGAGGTGGGTATCACTTGATTCAATCTCGCATTGCTATCGGTGCTGGAAAGCTTTGGGGAAAAGGATGGCATCAGGGAACACAAACCCAGCTTGATTTTATACCCGAACAGCACACAGATTTTATATTCTCAGCGGTGGGAGAAGAGTTTGGCTTTATCGGCAGTATTTTGCTGCTTGGAGCATTTTGGCTAATTTGTATGCGCTTGATCTTGATTGCCTGTACGGCTAGTGACAATTTTGGTTCCCTAATGGCTATTGGTGTTTTAGCAATTATCGCTTTCCAAACTGTAATTAATTTGAGTATGACTATTGGGCTTGCTCCAATTACAGGAATTCCCTTGCCTTGGATGAGTTATGGACGATCTTCTCTACTTTCGGGTTTTATTAGTTTAGGGTTGGTTGAATCCGTAGCTAATTTTAGAGAGAATAAGGTAAGGCGATCGCGCTAAACTAGTTTTTAATTGCATTTTTGACCTTAGGTCTACCAATCATTATTAACTTCGTAACCTAATCGAATTAAAACATCTCCAAATAATTCTTTAAAAGAATATTTATGTTTTTCCGTAAATATTTCCTTCCACTCTCCTATACGGCCAGAACGAAGATGGGATTGATTGTCAACCGTTCCTTTTTTACGTTTAGTTCTGTTATTAAAACTGTATTTCTCGGTTATTTGTAGACAATTTTGAATTGCTTCTTCCCGAAAACTATAATGTTGAAACAGTTTATAAAAAACGGCACTTTCATCTTTAATTAAGTCTTCGTATTTAATCTCCAAAAAGTCTGGATTATCATAATTCCAGCGAGACATTTCTTCTATTACTTCTTTAGAAGTACCATTCATTTCTGCAAGAAGACCATCTTCTTGATTGAGAGATTTTAGATGTTGTTGATAAGTTAGATTGTTCAAGCTTTTGCGAGGAATGTGAGCCCACTCTTCCTTTGTCCACAAATGATAGAAATAGGCAGAAATAATCATATCTCTAGGATCTCTGATCATATGGGAACCTACATAGTCGGGGAGTTTATCTATATCAATCCGACTCATGTACTCCATGAAAATATCCGTATTTCTATTAAGCTCGTCTTGAGTGGAACATTGAAAGTTTAAACCATAGTATCGAGCGGTGCTTCTCAAGATTCTAATAAACCAAGCAGTGCCTACTTTGTGATAGCAACAATGAATAATTAATTTTTGACTATCTTCATCTACGAAAGGAACTCGGAATTGGCGTTTGATTGTTGACTCTAAGGGTGTGTTGAAAAATGACAACATAATACGGTAAAACAAGTAAGCTGTCTACAAATTAAATATAGAATCAATCTAACAAAAGAGACACTCTATATTAATTTGCAGACTGTACTTCGGTCTAGTTTAAGTTAAAGATACTATTGTAAAGATAACGTAAAGCGATAATTAGAAAAATTTGCTCATTTTTTTGCTCATTTTACTGTAGCAATTTATCCATAGGATTCAATCTTCTCATTTCCATCAGGCATTGTTGGAGAGAATTTTTTAAGTCCCAAATACTGTTGAACAATATGCCACAAATAAAGGGGATTAAGAACCGCATAACGCTGCCATAATCTTTTTGGCTCTTGAGTTAGACGAAAAAACCATTCTAAACCAGCATCTTGCATCCATTTTGGAGCTTGAGGTAGAGTTCCTGCATGAAAATCAAAGGCAGCACCAACAGCCAAAATGGGAATATTGAGTAAGTTGCGATATTCATAAGCCCAAGTTTCTTGTCTAGGACAACCCAGACCGAGAAAAACAGCATTTGCGCCACTAGCTTTGATCCTCTGCACTAATTCCAACCTTTCTGAATCAGAAAGTCTTCTAAATTTAGAAGCTTCCATTCCTGCAACTTTTAGTCCAGGATACATTTGAGCTAAATTATGAGCAAATTTTTTCAAAGTTTCTTCTTTGCTACCATAGAGATAAATGCTCAACCCTTCCTTGGTTAAAGATTCTGCTACTTTTAAAGTCAGATTAGGACCATATACGCGGTCAGGTAGTTGTTTTCCATGGAGCCAAGATAGTGCCCAGCGCACTGGTTGTCCATCTGGTACAACCAAATCTAAACCATTCAAGCGTCTGGCGTGAACGCGGTCCAAAAAGCCCGTCATGACGCCATGTACTGCCAAAGCACTTACAGAACAGGCTTTTTTTTCTTTGGCTGCGGTAGTGATTTTGTCTACTGCCGATTCGTAATCTACTGCATTAATATTAATGCCTAATATGGAGTGTTTTCCTTCGTTAATCATTGTTCATTCCATCTTTCTACACCACTTTCATAAATCTCAGTCAAAATTTGATTGATATTATATTTGAGCGACCAATCTGGATAGTGAGACTTGAATTTAGCTAAATCGCTGATGTACCAAATATGATCTCCGCTGCGATTATCATCTGTGTAGGAATAGTCTAGTTTCTTCCCTGAAAGTTTTTCAGAAATTTCAATCGCTTCGAGCATTGAGCAGTTGCTTTCTCTACCACCACCGATGTTGTATATTTCAGCAACACGGGGATTTTTGTAAAATTCGTAGAATGCAGCAATTAAATCTGATGAATGAATATTATCGCGGACTTGTTTTCCCTTATAACCGTATATTGTATATGGCTTGCCAATAGCAGTACACTTGACTAGGTAAGCTAGAAAACCGTGAAGTTCTGTTCCAGAATGATTTGGACCAGTCAGACAACCCCCTCTAAAAGAAGCTGTGCGAATACCAAAGTAACGTCCATATTCCTGAACTAAAACATCGGCAGCAACTTTGGATGCGCCAAATAAAGAGTGCTTACAGTTATCGATACTCATGGTTTCAGGAATCCCTGAATGGTAAGCATGAGATTCATCTATTTCCCAGCGTTTTTCTTGCTCAATAAGAGGGAGAGCGTTAGGGGTATCACCGTACACTTTATTAGTAGAAGTGAAAATAAATACTGCCTCGGGACAATATTCACGAGTTGCTTGAAGTAGATTGAGCGTACCGTTAGCATTAACAGTAAAATCGGAAAAAGGATCGCTTGCAGCCCAGTCATGAGATGGTTGAGCTGCGGTATGAATAATTAAAGAAATATCCTTACCATAATGCTGAAATATTGCTTTGATATCTTTGTAGTTTCTGATATCTACTTCTTTATGCTCGTAGTTATCAATCTCTTTTTCTAATCTTTGGCGATTCCATTTGGTTGAAGCTTCTTCCCCGAAAAAGAACTTCCGCATGTCGTTGTCTATTCCAACAACATCCATTCCTATACTGCTGAAAAATCTTACGGCTTCAGAGCCAATCAAACCAGCCGAACCAGTGATAATTGCTACGCCCATACTTGAACTATGTTTTCTAACTACTAATTTTAATTTGCTTCTAAGTGTATTTACATAACCCCGATCAAAAGATGCTTCAATTCAATCTTTTTATCTAGTTTTTATGTATTTTCTACTAAGTATATTCACAAGGAATTCTTGCCATATTACTATGGAAGTCGTGAATATGTCGATAGTCAATATGCAAACTTCATGATAAAAATATTTAGACAAAAAAATTACAACAATGGTATGATTACTAAGTTTAAAAAAATAAACTCTTAATCTTAAAAGTAGAAACTTCGTAGATAAGTAAAGTTCTGTTTGCTTGGTTACAATAAGCATTTCCGAAGTCGGGCAATCAACCCTAATTCGACATTTTGTTATCTATAGTTAGGGCAAGTAAGGAAAAAAGAGAGTTTAGTTATTTTTGTTTAAGTATTAATAGTTTTTAGTCAAAATATTGTCCTTATGATTATTGGAATATTTGAAGTTAGTGAACCGAACCATTATTCAGCTGTCAATGGTTTACTTAAAACTTACGCTAGCGATCCCAACAACGAGATAATAGTTTATACCCTACCTTCAATAGAAAAAGCACTTTTAGAAAACGGTTTACCAAATAACTCTAAGTTAGTCATTTTAGATGAGAACCAATCTTTAAAAAAGCTATTAGACGATGCGGAAAAAATTGCTTTTGACCGCATACATATTTGTACTATCTTCGATAATTACTTGGAATTTGGGCAATTTAAACCCCAAACTAAAGATATTTATTTTCATGTACACCAGATTGAAGAATGGTATAACGATGATTTCAGCCGTGCTATCAATACTTTGATTCCTAGTCTTAAGAACAAAGATCAAAACAGACAGTATGTTCGTATAATTGCTCGTGCGGTACGAGATTATCTGGTTTATCGACCAATACGAAAAAAGATGCTTGCCAATTTCGATCGCAATTATAATCTTAAGCTGATAGTCCATAGTGAAGGACAAAAAGAAGCCCTAGAAGAATACTCTTGTAAATCGCCAATTACAATTTTCCCCTTTGCCATATATGAGGGAATGGAAGACTCTTCTGGTGACAACAAAATATTGCGAATTTGTATACCTGGCGTGATTACTCAAGCAAAACGAGATTATTTGTCGTTGTTTGAAGTTTTAGAAAAACATGCCGATGCTCTAAAAGATCGCATCGATCTTTATTTGCTGGGATACATTACCGACCGTGAAAAAGATGAAATGAGCGCGGCAATCCAAAAGCTAATTGACAGCGGCTACCAGGTCTTGTACCATGACACGTTTGTCTATGGAGAAGAATTTGATAAAGCGATCGCCAATTGCGATCTATTATTAAATAACCAGTTTATAAGCAAAAATAGTACAGAAGTTTACGGCAAAACAAAAGAGTCTGGGATGATATTCAATATGCTCAGAGCAGCCAAGCCTGGAGTTCTGCCCAGAGAATATAATGTATCTCAAGAGTTCTATGATTGCACGTTATTTTTTGATAGTTATGATACTTTGGTAGCTTTGATTCAAGAAATTGTAGACGATCCTCAAAGATTGGAACAGCTAAAGAACGCAGCTCAGAAATTGTCTACTAGCTACTTACCTAACAATTTATACTCTAGGTTAGTAACTGCTGAGTAAAACAATCCTAGTTTGACTGATTTGATATTACGATTCAATGGAGGGGAGAAGGGAAGAAGAATGAAAAATAATCAGTTTCAATATAACGATATTAGCAAGTTAGTAAACAAGTGCTGAACTCTCATTTCTATTCCCTATTCCTTATTCCCCAATTTCTATCCTGATAAGTATGACTGCAGTATTCTTGTTTGACTATTTTAGTAAACCAATAAAGTGAGTAAAGTTGCTTGGTTGCTCTTATTTAGTCACTTGTTGTAGCATTTTGTCAACCTCTTGCTGTACTGCTGTATTCCACTGTTTTCGATATTCAGAAAGATCTAAATCTTGTAATGATAAGGCTCTAACAGCAGTTGCGATCGATTCTGTCGAATTATCAACTACTGTAGCCCAATCTCCAAACAACTGTTTTGTTAATGAGGTTTTGCTAATAACCAGCTGTGTATCAGAAGACAAAGCCTCGCAAGCACCGCTAGGTTGAGTTGCGTTACTAGTAGTTAAAACGACTGCAGCAAGGCTTGAACAGAGCATTTGATGATATTCTTCTATAGCCAAAAACCCAGTCAAATTGACATTTTTTAATGTTTGAAGGCTAGCAGCGGTGGCTGAATCCAACTTATTGACATCAGCCGTAACGATAAACTGATACTCTTTTAACTCCCTCATAGCATCAATTAATAATTCTACTGGTTCATCCCAAGGATCGAAGGAAGCAATTACCAAAATTTGTTTGGGCTGACGTTCTTGGGGTGAGCCAGGTACGATTGGTACTATGGGGTCGGAAATTGTAAACAGCTGTGCATCTGGAACTATCTTGCTGACTAAATGATACATTTCCGAATTGTGTACAATAATACCTAAAGCATTTTGAAGTAAGACTTTAGTAAAAGGTAATTTTTGCCACATTTCTACCTGAAATAGCGGATTGTGAGCATCAATCACATAGGGAGTTTTTGTCAACCAGGGTGGTAAAGCACTAAAAGTAGGGGGACATTGAGCCACTACAAAATTAGGTTTTTTGGCTAAAATATCTTTAACACTAACGATTAACTTGAATAAATAATCTAAAGGACGCAAATATTTGCTTTTAAATAAATGAGGAATAAATTTTAGTTCGCAGTTTATTAGAGGAGCGAGAACTTCTGGTCTTCTTTGATATTTTTTCCAGACTAAAAATAAACCAGAAGCTTTGTTTGCTGATGAATAATCGGACATTCTTTAATATATAACTGATTAGAATTGTGAACTATTTGTAAATTAAAATACGGTTAAATATTATTTAAGTGTAAAAAACCTTTATAGTTTCTGCTTATCCAATATTTACTGTTTTGAGACAAATACTAAGTAACAATTTCTGGTGTAATTTTACCATTGATATTTAGACATTCGTTAAGGACAATTAAATAATAGGGATTTAAAGATAGATTTTATCAATCATGTCCAGATTGAACTATCTATCACCAAAACGCTTGGCTTACTTGATAGCGGACGGACAACCACATTCAATCAGAATATTTTTCCTAAAATTTTTGAGAGAAATATTTTAAGCCTACAATCATGCTATTTATGCAGTCTTTTGAGTAAAAATCAAGTTAGGGATATTGACAATTATTAGAAACTGTTTTAGTCAAATTTTAGAAAAATTTTATTTAGATAATTTATTTTTCTATATTTGACCTATCAAAGCTAAAAATAGAGCGGTATATCATTAGCTTTTAGATTCTCAAAAGTTTTTTCTCTCTGTCTCGTAACAGTATTTTAGATCTTTAATCTGAGTCAGTAGTCTATCTTAGTCATAGTTGAGGAGTGAATAAATTAATGATGCAATACTTTGTTGCCAGATGGCTTAAAAGATAGAGAAAAATGTAGCTCAGTTAATTGAGATTGAATATAGGACAATAGCCCATTAACAAATATCACGATGCCAAACATTTCTAGTAATTCTTCTATCGTAGAAGCAAGTCCATAAAAAGTGTTATATCCTATCGTATCTGCTATGTATCCTCCTACCAACTCCATCCCCAAAGCTCCTACTACATAAACTGAACCAGCCAAAATAAATATGGTTCTAGTTTTTGTAGGCAAATTAAAAATAAATTTTCTAAACACAGCTAAAAAGACTATTAGTAAGAAAAATGCAGGAACAACCCAAGTAAAATACAAGATTCCTCTAGCATTAATCGCACCTCTTAAAACTGGAATCAGGAGTTCGTGAATACTACAGGCTTCATCTAATGCTAAAAACAAGAAAATTAAAGATAATGCTTTCCAATGTTTTACATCTCTAGTTTTTTTGGCTTTTCTTATATTAAAAATGATAATTAATAAATAACTACAAAATCCTAGAGCTAAAGCAGAATACAACGAAGGAAAATTAGCTTCTTGATCGAAATTGAAGTAGTGAGAAATAAGTTGAGTACCCTGGGTCGCATTCAACCAGTAAACAATCGCTCTCTCTACAAGGTTAAAGAAAACTAATAAAGCAATTATAGAAAGCAAAAATCCAGTTACTCTTTTAGCGGAGAGGTTACATGTGGGCAGTTGAAATTGACTTGGAAAGTTACTAGACCCCATAAATATCTCTAAAAATGTGATACTAAACAACGGACTAATAATAATACCTTAACCTCTTGATAATTTAATACCCATAAGGTCTTAACTTTATGTGATTTTCATGATCCAAAGTTATTTTTTAAAAAATATTTAGCGAATAATAAAAATAATCTTGATAGAATCAATTTCTATCAAGAAATACAAATTAAATTATTCTAAGCTTTGCTTTTTTGTTTCTCTATGGTCTATCTATAGTCTGCTAGGAGCTTCTTTTAATGCTCGCGCAACAGCTTTCCAGGCTGGTTTACGTAGATATTGCCGATCGAGCAACAAAGGACGTACTGCTGCTCCATCATTTCGAGGTGCAAAATCGGTCAGCCAGGTATAGCGATCGCTCAATCCCCAGTTGATAACAGTAGTAACGGCAGGTTCATCTAAAGCTACGGAGAGATATTCATAATAGGCTTCTGCAACAGCGCGATCGCGCTTGACAATATTTTTTGGTAATTTATTATCCCTCACATCCAATTCCGAAATAATAATTTCAATGCCCATACTGGCAACATCACTTAAGAATTGACGAAACTTATTGGCATCAAACTCTTTGTTCCGATGTCCTTCAAGGTGACTTTGAATGCCTAAAGCATGAACGGGAGTGTTTTTTGCTTTTAAGCGACTCAAAAGATTGAGGATTGCTTCTCTACGTTGTTCCTCAAAGCTTGTGCCAAAGCGATTGCTGTAGGTTAGTCCATTATCGTTATAAGTCAAAACTGCATTGGGATCGACTGCAGCAGCGATTTTAAAGGCGCGTTCAATATAGTCTGACCCTAAAAAGTTGAGCCATGTCGGGAATTTTTCGCCTCTAACTCCACTTATAGTCGTGTCTTTTAGATTGTCGCTACGACCATCTTCAACTCTGATTGCTTCATTAAACACGTCCCAAGAGCTGACTAGTCCTGCATGGCGTTGTGCGAGGGTTGTAATATGATTTACAAAAATGTTGTCAATTTCGCCATTAGTAGTGCCACTGTCTTTAAACTTATCAACCAACCAAGATGAATTAAATTCGTTCCAAATCAGAGGATGACCGCGAAAAGCTAGGTTATTTTGATTGGCAAAATTAAAGAAAGCATCAGTTTGAGAAAAATTATAGCTGTTATTGTCAAATGGTCCTACCGTAACTCCAAAAAAGCCACCAACTACAACTTCATATTCCCTAGTAAAAATACGTTTAAACTTTTGATCGCTAGATATGTCATCAGAAGACCTTTGAGGAAAACCACCATATTTTATCCCCTTAGAAGCTGCTATCTGGCGTAAGCTTTGACCTCTTCCTCTTTTATTTTGTTTAGACAGACTGCTGATATATTCATTTATTTCTTCTGCCTGTACAGCAGAATATAAATGTTTATGAGCCAAGCTCAAGGCACTGAATCCACCTAATCCTAGGAGGAATGAGCGTCTTCCTTTACTATATTTATTCTTAGCCATAGAACCAAATTCTTGACTTCACTATAACTTTACATTTTTAATCTTATCTTTTAAAAATCTTTTTTAGCCTCTGTATATATAGCTATGTTAATCCTATTGAACAATTAGTTTAAGTATTAGCAATGTAAAATAAAAATCATGCAGATTGCTTAGAATATTTATAGACAGCTCCCCAAAGAAAAACCATCAACAAGAATTCTGATGCGATAGTCGCCCATATAGCACCATGCCAGCTGTAAAGAGGAATCAACCAAAAGTTTAGTAAGCCATTGATCATTGCAACTAATACTTGGATAATAGTTCTTGCAGTTTGATAGTTTGCTCCTGTAAGAGTATCCGCCGCTAAAAAGTGCATGGTTCTAAAAATAATAGTTGGAGCAAGCCAAATCAGAGCAAAAACAGAGTTTTGATATTCACTACCCAATATCTTGGGTATTAGTGGAGAACACACAACTATACCAACAATAGCGGCAAGAGAATAAGCAAAAGTCATAGGTAGTAACTTTTTGCACAGTGCGAAGCTACCCTTAATTCCTGAAGCTCCCTGTTGAAAGAATTTTCTAAATGAAGCAAGTGCTACTGATTGAATGGGAGTCAATGCCACGTTTAGAATATGATATGCAGCACCGTATATTCCTGTAGCTTCCAAAGTAGACAACTTTGCGAGCATAGATTTATCCAGGTCATTATAAATATTTTGTGCCGATACACCAATAGCAAAAGACAGTCCCAATTTGAGATCGCTACTTACTTTGGACAAATCGAACTTGGGATAACCAATCTGTCTAAATACTAAATATGTTGACACAACAGAAGCGAGAAAAGTCGCAATGCAATACAATCTGCACCATGTCAGCACGCTAGGATTATCAAAACAGGTGATAAAAACGATCGCTGCAAAAAATCTATTTAAAGAAACTATGACAATAGATTTTGCCGTATAGTTCATCAATCCTACGGCAATAAAAGCATCCCTAGTAACATCATTAAGCCGCAGAAAAACTAGGTTAGCTAAGGCTACAAAAAATACCGAATAAGGAGAGATATCTGGTATTGGTATAAATTTATAAATTATTAAAATTAAAGATATAAATAAAGACCCAAATAAAAGGGTCTTAAGAATTGTTGTTCCCCAATATTCTCTAAACAAATTGCGATCGCGAGAGACATTTTGAATTAATACTTCTCCACTACCCCAGCTGGCAAAAGGAATGAAAATAGAAACAATTGCTACAATTCCGACATAAGCTCCATATCTTGCTGGCTCAAAACTACGAGCTAAGATTATAAAATAAACTCCTTGAACAACTAGTCTTAAAATAAACGATTGAAAAATTGTCCAGGAGTTTTTTAATGTATCGCTTTTTAATAGAGTATTGAATTTTGAACTAAAATTCTTCTTTGACATTAAATTAACTAGTAGATGCTACTGCATTTTGAACGATGGTTGTTTTAGTCTTAATTTTCATTGAATAAATTGAAGCTAAGGTAATTATCCAGATATTACCTGAAGAAAAGAAAGACACCTCTGTCATATTTAGGAAAACAGTATAGATCAAGAATAAAAAGATCCAGAGCATTCGAAGATCTTTAAAGACTAGATATTTAAACAAAGAGTTAAATAAACAGCTAATATAGCCTAGGAAAAACACAATCAAGCCAACTAGTCCGAGATTTAACCAAAGCTGAATATATCCATTATGGGAATGAACAGGAGACCAATCATGTACTTGCCACAGCAAGGTTGCTTCTCTACTTTCTCCAGAAAAGAAACTACCATATCCATAACCCAACCAGGGTTTTTCTCTGATAAATTGCCACAAAGTATCCCATAAGATTGTTCTTCCAGATAAAGTTACATCTTTATCATTAACGCTTAAGAACGTGTTGAAGTTTACCAGTAGCAAAAACATTACTATACAAGTAAAGATCAAGAACAATAAAACTAATAGTACGCTCTTTTTAGAAGTTATAGACAGTCGCTTTAATCCTTGTGCCGTCAAAAAGATAAATATGATGCTTACCAAAGCAGTGGCAGATTCACTAAAATAAACTATTATTAGTGCCAGTAACGTCAAAACTTGAAAAAATATTTTCTTTCGTTTGCTTACATTTAACAAGGAAGAAAAGTAAAAAGCCATAAATCCAGCAAACATGCTTTCTCCCAAACCGTTTTTATGAGGAAAAATACCTTGCCACGCACCTACAATTGCGTCAGTATTCATGATTCCGTATTCGGGTAAAGCTATGGAAAAAATGTAGCTAAAAAATAAACCAATTCCAAAAGTCCAGCTATAAATTCCTAGCTGTTGCTCAAAATCATATCTAGAACCCAAGTACACTCCAAACATGGTGGCTCCTATTAAAGAGACGACTTTTCTAAAAGCTATGTTGGGGACTGATGACCATGATATGGAAAAAATTGCCAATCCAATCAGAAAGAGCAGCCAAGAATTGCTGGTCACAAAGGTTAAAGTTCTTTGCCAGCGAAAAGTTAAGAGTATGAGGGTAACAAAATATATACCGATAAAAACCATACGAAGTAAAGGACTATCTATGTCCCCTCCTCCTGTGTTTTTGCCTAAAATAATAGGGTAAAAGCCATGAGAATATAGTAACAAAGAAATTATTGTA
>ERZ1740059.1450-NODE-1450-length-11920-cov-6.600674_pt1 | contig 11920 bp, 12 predicted proteins | sample MGYA00581744_ERZ1740059 | MGnify/ENA primary metagenome ERZ1740059 (study PRJEB43018, sample SAMN04849738) | marine metagenome | isolation source: floating plastic debris | place: Pacific Ocean | collected 2008-08-28 | study: EMG produced TPA metagenomics... | reverse complement strand
GATCCGATGAGCCGCGACTGACGCTCGTAGTCGCGGCTCGCCGTGTCGTAGTCCGAGCGCGCCTGCCGGAGCGCCTGGTTCGCGAGGCGCCGCCCGATGCCCTGCACCCGGTCGAGGCGCGCCTGCGCTTCGTCCACGGCTGCCTCGGCCTCGGCGACGGCCGCCTGCGCCTCGTCGTCCGCGAGGCGGACCAAGAGCGCGGCCTCCTCGACGGTCTCGCCCTCCTCTGCGCGCACCTTGGCGACCGTCGACTGCACGACCGTGCCCAGCTGGCTCCGCGCCTGCGGCTCGACGCGCCCGCTCGCGACGAGCGTCTCGACGAGGGGCCGCACGACGGGGTGATAGGCGACGCGGCGCGGCCCCTGGGTCCGCTGCATGAGCGTGCGGCCCACGACGCCCAGAACGACGGCGGCGACGAGAAGCAGGACGACGCGGCGACCCGTGGACACGGCCGCACCATGCGAGCCGGGCGGCGCTCGACGCAAGCCCGGCGTCGACGAGACGCTGGAGCCTCCCCTTGTGGCCTTCCGAGCGACCGTTCTACCGTCAGCGACGGAGGTGGATCATGGGGGTGACATCGGGCTTCGCGAGGAGCTTCGCGTTCTGTGTGCTGCTCGCGGTTGGGCTGGGGGATGCGGCCGGGGTGGCACAGGAGGCCCCGCCCGAGCGGGACGTCTACATGCGGGAGCTCGACTTCCACCTGACGGCGGAGACGCAGCGCACGCAACCGCGTAGCTACATTCTCCGAGTGAAGGGCAAGGTCATGGGCATCCGCGACGGCGAGGTCGTCCGGATCGAATGGAAGAAGGGGTCGCGAACCGTCGCTCAGGCGCAGTGCCGGCCCGAGCTCCGCGGCGCGTTCGAGTGCCGGGTGGACGGCGAGCTCCGGACCACCGGCGAGCACCGGCTCCTCATCAACGTGGTCGAAAGCACGAGCGACCGGCTGTGGACCATCGTGGACGCGAAGCCGGTCATCGAGACCGCACGGACCATGGAGCGCGTCGGCGACAGGGACGTTCACCTCCCGGTCTTTTACGTGAACCACGACGACCGCATGGGCCTCGCGTACTTCCACACCGCCAACGTCATGAATGGCCCGGGCATCGTCCTCTACTTCTGGCGTTCCGACCTCCCGGGCGAGCGCGGGAACTTCCAGTTCAACTTCCGCTGCCGCCAAGGCGAGGGTGAGTGGCAGGGATTCCCGACCACGAGCACCTACAGCAACCCGCTCTCGACGACGCAGGACATCCAGCGACAGCAGGTCAACACCCGCATCTTCAACGACCGGCAGCGTACGGAAGAGCGCGGAGTGCGGGCCTGGTGGCGGGAGCGCGTGCAAATCCAGCTTCCGCTCCACATCAACTCCGACGAGCCAGCGGAGCACCGGCCGCTCGGGGAGGGATGGTGGCAGTGCCAATACCGCGAGAACGGCGTCGTGGTGCGCGGGCTGATCCTCTACATCACCGATGCCGGCCGGGCCGCGATGCCCCAGGTGCAATTCGGGCGCAGCGGGATCCCCCTCGACAACCGCTACTACCGGGTCGTGAACCTCACCTTCCCGGAGCGCGCGACGCAGGGCGACTCTTTCGACCCGGCGGCGATGCGCGCGTCCTACGGCTTCGGCCGCCCCTGGCCGCGCAATGGCGAGGGCATGGACCGGATGTTTGACGCCCTCCCGCGGGGCCGACAGGCAGCGCGAAGCTTCACCTTCCCGCGAATTCCACGAGGCATCCCCGACGGCGACCGCGCCCGCGGGCGTCGCTGAGCGGCGTCACGCCGGGCACGGTCAGCTCCCGCGCTTCCGAAGCGCGCGAGCGGCGAAGAGCAGCGCAGCACCGGCGGCGAGCACGCCCGCCAGGGGCGCCGGATTCGGGAACTCGTTGAACATGTGCGCGTAGGGGTCTTCGCCGGGCGCAGGCTCGTAGACGGACACGCCCGCATCGATTCGATCGCGCTCGCGGTAATGCCTCTGCACGTCCTCGACGAAGACCAGCCCGAAGCCGATGGACGCCAGCAGGCCGAGCACCCCGAGCGCGCGCAGGAACGAGGACACTCGGAAGGCGGGGGCGCGAAGCACCGTCCACGGGAGGCCCTCCTGGCGGAAGACGGAGGGCAAGCCGGCCGCGCGGATCAGGGTGACGAGAAGGCGCTCGTAGACGTCGAAGACGTCGAGGAGGCCGCCTGACACGCCGGAGCCGGTGCTCCAGTTCCGCCCGCTGGCGAGCTCCACGCGAACGCCCCGCGCATCGCCCTGGAAGCCCGTGACCGCGACGCCCTGCGGCACGACCGTGCGCAGGTCCGGCGGCGCCTGAAGCGCCTGCGAGGGGCCGGCGTGCAGCTCGAGGCCGTCCAGGTGCTGCACGCGCGTGTGCGTGATGCTCTTGTGCAACTCGTGCTGCACGACCTCGCCGAAGGTCTGCGTGCGCTGGATGCGCACGCGCCCGCCCCCCTCGAGCGGCGCGCTCAGCTCGAGCCAGAGATCGCGCCACGTCTTCATCCCGTGCTCTTTGCCGGCGCGCTTCCAGCTCGCCGTGGGAGAGCCGAGGTCGAGGGTGAGCTCGACGGGGGCGCCTTCGGGGATGGCGAGCTCATGCAGCAGCATGCGGGTCAGCCCGATGCGCCGGCGGTCCGGCGGGTTGGTGAAGAAGAGGACCACGCCGAAGACCGTCCACAGCACGGCGGCGAGCACACCACCGAAGATCAGCCCTCCGGCGTCGCCGTTCGCCGCGATGACGCCACCGGCGACGAGACCGAGCACCGCGCTGGCAACTCGCAGTCGTCGATAGAGCGTCTCGCGCTTCACGGCGGCGTTGGCCCAAGCGTGGAGCGCGGCGAGGTCGTTCCGGATCTCCTCGGCTGGTGCCGTGCGGCGATACGCGCGGCGGCTCTTGCGCTTCAGGAAGCCGATGGCCTCGAGCCGGGCGAGCGCGTTCACGGGCCGAGGGTACGAGGCGCGGCCGCGGCGTGGAAGCGCGCTCGACGCGGGGGGCTCGCTCTGCGGGCTCGCGAGGCGGTGGAGGAGCGTGGTCAGCTGCAGCGACCCGGCGGGGGCCGCCAGCGCGTCGCGAAGAAGCGCCGCCTCACCGGGGGGCAGGCGCTCGAGGTCCTCCTGGAAGAGCGCCCTCGCTCCGCTTCGGAGCTCGATCCAGAGTCGGACGAACGCCCGAGTCGCGGCCGGGGCGGGCCCGTCGAGGCCGAGCGGCCGCTTCCCCGCCCGAACGCCCGCGAAGCGCGCCGCCATCTCGTCGCCGCCATAGAGCTTCGTCTCCGGGTCTTGCGAGAGACGGAACCGGCGGAAGCTCTCGAGCCCCCAGTCACTCGCGACGAGGAACCCCTCGGGCCCGAGTGCGAGGGACGACGCCGAGACGAAGAGCCCGTGGGGCAGAACCTCGGCGGCGCAGTCGATGGCCTCGGCCAGCGGGCGGAGCAGGAGGCCGAGCTCGCCGGCCCCGCGTGGCTCGGCAGGTCGTGCGGGCTCGGCCGGCGGCCGCACGAAGGCGATGAGCCCGCGGTCACCGTCGACCTGCAGGTCACGCCACGGGAGGAGACCGGGCAACGCCAGGTCGCCGAGCGCGCGGCACGCGGACATGAGGGCCGCGGCCTCGTCCCGAAGGTCGAGCGGCGCCGGCATGGCATCGAAGCCGCCGATGGGATGCGTGAGCGCGTCCTCGACCCACACCTCCTCGCCGGCAGCGGTGCGCCAATGCGAGGAGCGGCACGCGTTGGACTGATGCGCGGGCAGCGCCTCGACGAGCTGGGGCCCGGCGAGTCCCACGGACGTGAGCCAGCTCGCGACCTCGTGTTGGTGCGCCTCGTTCATCGCGCGGGCCCACTCGTGAACGGGGAAGAAGTCGTCCGAGCGCGTGACGCGCCCCGTCTTTCCCCGGTGGCCATGGATGCAGGCTATCGCGCCGCCGGCTCGTTGGAGGCGGCAGAGGGCCGCCAGCGGATAGCATGCGCGCGTGGAGCTTCTCTGGGCGGTGTTGGGCGGAGGCCTCACGGGGGCGCTGGCGGGGTACCTGGGAGCGCACCTCGACGTGGTCTCGAAGGACATGCGCGACGCCCGTTCGCAACGGCGCGGTGGCGCGCTGCCGAACGACCGCGTCTTTCAGCGCGGGCGCTGGGCCGTGACGGCCCTGCTCGGCGCCGGGCTGGCGCCGCTCGTGCTGCTGCTGGGCGACACCTCCTGGTATGTCGCCGCGGCGGCACCGCTGGTGTTCCTGGCGACGTCGCTGCTGGGCGTTGGGCTGCGCTTCGTGTTCGGGTGACGGGGGGCGCGCTGGCCCGCAGCCTCGCGTCGGACGACCCTCACGCGGCCCAGTCAGCGGGCCGGCGCGGCACCCGCAGCACGCTGCCCGCCTCGCCGCCGACGACGAGCCGTATGCGGCCTTCGTTGAAGCCGAAGTCCTTGGCGAAGGGGGGGGCGGGCAGCGCCTCGTGGGTGGCCACGAGCAACTCGAGCGTGGTGCCGGCCTCGAACCAGGTGCTGCTCGGGTCGAGGGCGATGGCGAGGCGGACACGCTCGCCCGGGGCGACGGGCTCGAAGGCCGTGGCGTCGAGCACCGGGCGGAGCGGCGTCGAGTGGGCCGCGTCGAGCGCGCGCAGGGCGGCGCGACCGAGGCCGCGGGACACGGGGTCGCTCGTGGTTCCCACGGCGCCGCGGAAGGGCACGACGTCTCCCGCGGCGTCGCGCTTCAGCACGTAGACCATGAGCCCGGCGTCCTGGGGCGGCGGCTCACCCTCGCTGCCGGGCAACAGCTCGAGCGCGACGTCGAGGGCCATGGGTCCGGTGAGCTCCGTCGCTTCTTCGAAGCGGTGGCGAAAGAGCGCCTCGCCCTTCGGCGTGCGCAGCACGACGGCGCTTTCCTCCGGTACTGGGGCGTTGGACAGGCCTTCCTCCGGGCCGAGGTGAAGCGCCGCGACCTCCGTCCCGGGCAGCGGCCACGCCGCCTCGCCGCGCACGTCGTGCACGGTGTCGCGATCGCTCCGGACCTCGAGGCGCACGCGCGCCTCCCCGAGAAAGCCGTCGTCCGTGCCCTTCACGAAGCAGTCCATGAAGCGCCGCGTGAGCTCCTGGACGGCGGGGTCGTAGTAGACGTCCCATTTGCCGTCGCGGTGCGTGTAGAGCCATTTGTGCTCGGAGCGCGCCTCGCGAAACACGCGGAAGGAGCCGGCCGTGTGCAGCGCGTGGTCGCTGAAGGACGCGCAGACGAGCAGCGGCACGGTGATGCGCGACAGATCGGGGGTCTTCTCGCGCCACCAATCGTCGAGGAGCGGATGCTCGTCGACGTAGCGCGGCGGGATGGCGCCCTCGCTCGCCAGGAAGTCCTGCTCGTCGCCGCTGAGCGCCGACTTCACCTCGGTGCTCCACCAGAAGGCGGGAAAGCCGGTCTCCGGCACGCCGCCCCGCGCGAAGAGGTCGCGGTAGGGGTCGCTCACGCCTTCCCAGGGCGAAATCGCCTTGAGCGCCTTCGGCACCTCCCCGCCCGTGCCGTGCCCCGAGGCGACGCCGTATTGCGAGATGGCGAGAAAGCTGACGCCATTGAGCCCGATGCGTCCGTTGCACCAGTCGAGGCCCGCGACGTGCTCGATGGCGTCGTGGTAGCCGCGGCTCTGGTGGGGGGTGAACACGCTCGGGCGTCCGCCGCTGCCGCCGTAGCCGGGAAGGTTGAGGTTCACGACGGCATAGCCGGCGGGCACCCAGAAGTTGGGGTCCGGGGACTCCCAGCTCGTGAGCGTGGAGAAGCGTGGCCGCCCCGCTTGGGGAATGAGCCGGTACTGCTGAGGCGGCCCGTTGAGCGGCGTGCCCTGCTGGCTGGCCGTGTGCCGGTTGTCGTAGGGATGGGCGCACATGATCACCGGCAGCGCCTCGCCCTTCGCGGCCGCGGCCCGGGACCGGAACACGTTCGCGGTCATGGTGGTGCCGTCCCGCGCCGGCACGGGCACGCCGTACTCGGCGAGCACGTCGGGGTGCGCGTCGACCAGCTCACAGGCGGGCCGCAGCACCTGCCCGCTGGTGATGGCGCGTCCCACGATGGGTCCGAGGGACTTCATGGTCCGGAGCATGGTCTCGATCTCTTCCGACATGGGCACGGCCTCCAGCTCGGACGTAGCGGCTAGAGCAGCGGGCGAGGAGGGCATCTTCCGACGCCGAGGGGACACCTGACGACGCCTCGCTGCCCGGGGGACGCTTTCCGACGTCGGGGGACAAAAGCCGACGCTCGCGCCCGGCGGTCCAAAGATGACGTAGCGTGAGGGAATGGGGGCGGAGCCCGCGAAAACCGACGCCGAGCACGCGATGGTGAGCGCGGACCTGGCCCGCTCCTTCGTGCGCCGGGGGGAAGCGGCGGGTGTGCCGCGCGGCGACCTGCTCGGGGTCTTGGGCCCTGACTCCAGGCGGCTGGCGGAGGCCGACGCGCAGATACCAGCCCGCCGGATCATGGCGCTCTGGCAGACCATGGGCGCGGCGCTGCCGCGTCATCCGGTCGGTCTGGCGCCCGAGCCCGCCGGCGGCGATGGGCTCGGGGCCCTCGCGCACCTGGCGCGCTACGCGGTCACCGGGCGGCAGGGGCGCTTGGGCTTCGAGGACCTGGTGCACGCGGTCTCGACGCACGTCGAGCTCCGGGTGGAGACGAACGCCCGGGGCGACGTGCGCGTCCGCTGCGCGCATCTGCCGGCGGTGGAGCGCGTGGGGCACCCCATCGACTACGTGCTCTCGCGCCTCGTGGACCTGACCGTGGGGAGCCCCTCGGGGGTCGTGCACGCGAGCCTGAAGCACCGACCGTGGGGCGACGCGAAGGCCTACACGCGACGCTTCCAGCGGGTCCGCTTCGAGGCGGAGCACAACGAGCTCACCCTGGGGGCCGAAGCCCTCGACCGGCCGCGCCCCCACGCCGACCCGGCGCTCGTGGCCTTCCTGCGACGGCGCCTCGAAGCGCAGGCCAGCGGCGTCGTGAGCGCGCGGGGCTTTGCCGTGCGGCTCCGCCGGGCGGTGGACGAGGGCGCGGCGGCGGGAGAGTTCCGCGGCGATGGGTTGGCCAAGCGCGTCCACGTGAGCGAACGCCAGCTTCAGCGCCTCGCGCGGGCGCGGGGCCTCTCCCCCCGCCGCCTGGTCGACGACGCCCGACGGAATGCGGTGCTCCGTGCGCTCGCGGACCCGCGTCTTTCCCTCGAGGAGGTGGCCGAGCGCGCCGACTACGCCGACGCGCGGTCCCTGCGGCGCGCGTTCGTTCGATGGACGGGCACCACCCCGGCGGCGTGGCGGAGGAGGGGATAGAGTAAGGCCCGTGTCCCGGTGGATCCCTCTCGCCGTACTACCCGTCCTGCTAGCCGGCTGCGGTGACGACGACGGCTTCTCATGCTTCGGCGGAATCAGCCTGGCCGGTTCCTATCGGCTGATCGCAACGGGCTACTCGACCTGCACTGGTTTCGACCCCCTCGCGGCCAGCGATGTCGTGACCCTCGAGCTCTTCGCGCCGGGCGACGGCCCTCCTCTTCCGGACGGTTGCGAGGACCTCGGCACCGATCTCGACCAAGAGGCGTGCTTCCTGCTCAGGACCCTACGTTGCACCGGCAGCGATGGGCTCGCCGCCGACCGGGTGTTGGAGATGCGTTGGACCAGCCCGAACACGGTCGTCGGCGCCGACGTCGTCATCCCGCAGGAGGGACCTCGAGCCGGCTGCGAGCGGCGCAGCGAGTTCCGCGGCGAGCGGCTCTGAGGCCGGTGCGCGCTCCCGGTCGCGCGGGGCTGCTGCGCCGTCTTCAGGCCACGTGGCCTACGGCCGGAACTTCGGAGGCAACGACACCCGCGAAACGACGCCCATGTTCGTCTCACTGGGGGAGAGCGAAAGGGCACCGCGATCGTCGAACGGCGGGAACTCCTCGGGCACGAGGTACCCCTCCCAGGGACCGGGGTGCTTGGGTACGAGCTTGATCCAGTCCTCCTGGAGGACGACGAGACGCCGCACGTCCAGCCAGGACCGGCTCGCCTCGATCACCGTGTCGATGAGCGTCCAGAGCGCGCGCCGCTCGGCCACGGGCGCGGGCGGCAGAGGGGGCTCCTCTGGCAGGCGCGGCAGACCGAAGAGGCGGATGCCCAGGTCGCGCTGCGCATCGGGTGCGAAGCTGAAACTCAGCTCGCACCGCATCTCTGGGCGTGCCCCCGCCCTTTCCACACGAAGCGCCCCACGATGTGGGAGTGGTCGGCGCCGCGAAGGGGCAGCAGCGCATCGCACACGACGGGCGGCCACGCCGTCGCGAGCCGCTCGAGCGCCCGGCCGCGGTCCACGTCGGCCGCCAGCGAACGCACCACGCCGCCAACGTACATCAAGAGCAGCGGCCCTTTGCGTCGGCGCTGAAGGTAGGCACGCGAGCCAGCGATGGAGGCGAAGTCGAGGCGAGGTTTCATTCAGCGGCATGTCAACGACCGGACGGAACGCTCGGGCTTCCAGGGGCTACTGCGCTTACTTGGGGACACTGAGGGCCTCTAGAAGTGTGTCGAACCGAGCGACAAGGTCCGACACGCCGAGGGCCTGCTCGAACTCGGCCACGAGCGCACGCGCTTCGGGGAGGTCTACCTGGCCGCGCGCCAACACGGACCGCGCGTCGTCGAGGTCCTTGCCTCGTCCGGCGATGACTTTGAAGACCACCAGGTCGGTCGCACTGATTACCGGGACCTCGACCCCAGCGACGTCGATGAGCTCGGCGCGTCCCAACGCGATCTCCTCGAGGCCCGAGCCCGCGAGAACGACATCGACTTCCATCTTGGAAGCGCGGTGTCGCAGTGGCAGAACCCTCGCCACGGCCACCAGCTCATCGGCGCGCTCCGGAGCCCGGTGCTCGATGCCGTGATGCTGCAGCGAGTCGAGCAACCTATGCCAACCTGCTTGGCCAACGCGAACGGTGATGTCGACGTCCGCGGTCGCACGAGGTGCACCCCGAAGGGCGACGGCCTGCGCCCCGAAAAGGAACCACCCTTCGGTTTCGTCCTCGAGCCCGGCGACCAGGTCGCGCAGCACTTCAGCGAGCGCCGACATATGCGGCGCGGTCGAGGAGCAGATTGAACGCAATGTGATGCGCGAGGTCGTCCTCGCGTGACTGCGTATCCGGCCAGTCGGGACGGGCGGCGCGAGCGCTTTCGTAGAGCGCGATCGCCATCTGCACCTTCTCGGCGACGGGCCGCTGCGCGCGCTCCTTGCGGGTCACGGCCTCGAGCACGTCCCACTTGCGCCCCACGAAGGCCCGCGCGCCGAGCCGATCATCATCGCTCACCCGAAGGAGGCTACACCGCCCGACCCGGTTCGGCCCGCAGTGCATACGAGTGTGTGAGAGCACCGCCCTACCAACCCCGTCTACAGGCCACGTGGCCTACGGGCGGTCATTCACTTTCCTCCGCGTCGTCCTGCCTCGGCACGCGGGGCAGCTCGGCGAGTCGAAAGCTGTGCTCGGCGACGTAGGCTCGGGTCACTTCCCAAGAGACTTGGTCGTCGCCGCCGCGGCGGACGACCTCTGGCTCGGCGTCCGCGGCACGGACCGGAACGAAGGCGTGTCCCGCGCCCTTGGCAGCGGCACCTTGGGGCGGGCTGACGGCGGCGAGCGCGAGCTCGTGCTCGCCGCCGGGCTCGAGGCGTGGGGCCCAAGGGTCGCGGCCGAACCCGCACCACTCGTATGCGCCGGACTCCGACTGCAAAGGGAGGAAGGAGCTGTCGTCGGCCCATACCCACCACCGCAAGAACCGGTCTCCGTAGAGCGGCTCGAGCGGAGTCGCTCCGCGGTTGACGATCACGAGCTGCGACCGGCCCTCCTGGAGCGCGACGCGGGTGTGCACGTCCGGCGCCGGGACCATGAGCAGGACCTCGACCCTCCACGGCGCCGGCAAGCGCGAGGCGTAGCCCGGCGTGACGTCGCCGAAGATCCAGACGCGCACGATGCGCTCGTCGCCCCCCAGCTGAAGCGCCAGCTCGACCTCCAGCGGAGCCAGGGCGGGGTCGTCGGCGCGGACGCGAAGCGCGTAGCGCCCCGGACCACGGAACCACGGCCGCCGCTCCACGCCGCGAAGCTCGTCCTCGGCCACGGGAGAGAGCTCCCACCCGACGGCGTCCTCCGCGCGCCGGGGCCGAAGCGATACCTCGGCGGACGTCGACTTCGGCGCCTCGGCGACGAGCCAGCGGTCCTGGGGCAGCTCAGGCGAGCGGACCGCGGGGGGCGTGCCGCACGCGACGCTAGCGGACACCAGCGTGAGCGTTAGGACCGCGCAGGGCTTGGCATGTCGACGGAGCATGCGTCGTCGCCCGCAGGGTAGCGCGCAGGCGAGCGGCGGCCTGGAGCTCACACCTGCCAACACCGTTTACAGGCCACGTGGGCTTCGCAGACTTAGATCAGCCGGACGCGCCTTCGCCAATATCCCGGTCGGCGACTCGTGTGTACGAAAGCGAGCAGGACTGGTCCCCCGTTGATCACGGCGATGAGCAGGCCATAGCGAGCGAAGCGCCGGAGCATGAAGCGGCGGATCTCCGCCCCACCGGGTGTCGTTCCAACGAGGGCTCCTGCATCTGGTACGGCGAGGGCCGTACCGAGTCGCTCTTCGACCTCATCCAGAAGCTCCTCTCCAAGCCCGGCGTCGCGCTCATCGTACCAACGCGCCGCCTCCTCGAGCTCCCGCTGGGCCGCGGGGAGAATGCGCAAGCCGATCATTCCCGACGCGAGGAAAGATGCGCGCGGATGGCTGCGAGGGCGGCTTCGGCGTCCAGGGCCTCCACTTCACCACGCTCAAGCTCGCCGGCGCGTCGTGAGGCCTCGGCCACCCACGCGGCCTCGATCTCAAGCGTCTCGCGCGCGGGGAGCGAGTCGAGGAGCGCCTCCGCGAGCTCACGCCGCTGCTCGTCCGGAAGCGCCATCGCGCTCTCGTAGAGCTCGTCGTCGGGCATCCTCATGAGCGTAGGTGCCGCGGGCGACTCCTGCCAACGGCCCCCTGAACGCGGGCGGAGACCGAACCGGGAGCGGAAGCGCCACGCAGGCCCCACGGCTCCGGAACGGCGGTCGCCGGACGGGCCTTGGCAGCCAAGGCCGTCGGAACGCCGTTCGAAGAGGCCTGGGGCTCGCAAGGAAGGCGCGAACGGCGTTCAACCGCGCGTGGGGCTCCCCACGCCCGCCTGAACGCCGTTTGGAGCGTGTCGGGGGTCTCCACGCGCTCCTGAACGCCGTTCGAAGGCAAGAGGGGAGCTCGGCGGCGAGCTTCGGCCCGCCGGCGGGGGGCTCCGCTCAAGCAGTGGCCGAGGCTGGCTCGGAACCGAGCGCTGGATCGACCTCGGTCGGTACCACGTCGAGCTGACCGGGGCGGCGGCGGGACGGGCGGACGCGGGTCGCGAGGGCAGGTTCGCCGGCGCTTTCGAAGGCGGAGAAGAGCGAGGAGGCGAAGTGCACGAAGGCGCGGTCGTAGGCCGCCATGGACTCCGTCTTGGCCGTGAGCGTGACCTGCGCCTCGCGGGCTTCGCGGGCCACGTCGTCCAAGGCCTGCTCCAAGGTGGCGCGGCGAGCCCGGAGCTCGGCGGCCAAGGCGGCTACGTCGAGGGTGGCGCCGTTCACGCGCGGCTCCGGTAGCGGCGCGGCTTCGAGGCGCGTGGCCACCTCGCCGGCCGTGCGCGCGACCACGACGGCGTCCATGGGGATGCGGCCCGTGAAGACGGCCTCCTCGGCGGCGGCGCCGTACACGCCGCGCACGATTTCGCGGAGCGTGATCAAGCGCTCCCGGAGCGCGCTCGTGGCCGCATCGCGCGCGTCGCGGGCCGCCGGGTCGTCGCCGAGCTCGGCCTCGTGAGCCTCGTCCGCCGCGACCATCGCGTCCCGCGCCGCGGCCAGTAGCGAGCCCATGCCCGCGAGGTACGCGAGGCCCGCGGCCCCGGCGTCACCACCGAGGACAGCG
>ERZ1740059.1449-NODE-1449-length-11920-cov-9.165697_pt1 | contig 11920 bp, 11 predicted proteins | sample MGYA00581744_ERZ1740059 | MGnify/ENA primary metagenome ERZ1740059 (study PRJEB43018, sample SAMN04849738) | marine metagenome | isolation source: floating plastic debris | place: Pacific Ocean | collected 2008-08-28 | study: EMG produced TPA metagenomics... | reverse complement strand
TTACTTATTACTCCTTACTTATTACTCCTTACTTATTACTCCTTACTTATTACTCCTTACTCCTTACTCCTTACTTATTACTCCTTACTCCTTACTGTGCACCAGTTCGTAACATATACTAAAAAAGATAAGAGCGAAAAGTCAAATTTCTTAACTCTTCGCTCTTAATTTCTGACTCTTTAAAAAACGGGCGAGAAGGGATTCGAACCCCTGACACCGTGGTCCGTAGCCACGTGCTCTAGTCCACTGAGCTACACGCCCTCACTAGAATTCCATAATAACATATGTCAGCCACATGACACAAGAAGATTTTCAAAATTCGCCAGATGCTCTTCGAGGGCAAGGTTTAACTCATTTGGATAATCGTGGAGAAGCCCAGATGGTAGATGTATCTGCCAAAGTATCCACTGTTAGACAAGCTATTGCTGCTGGTAGAGTGCGGATGAAACAAGAAACCTTAGCTGCGATTGAATCGGGAAATGCTCCGAAAGGGGATGTATTGGCAACGGCAAGACTGGCTGGAATTATGGCTGCAAAACAAACGTCTACTTTGATTCCTTTATGTCATCCGTTACCGTTACAAAAAATTGAAGTGCAAATAACGGCTTTATCTGAACTACCGGGTTATGAAATTCAAGCAACTGTCAAAACCAAAGCTGAAACCGGTGTAGAAATGGAAGCTTTAACGGCGGTAACTGTAGCTGCACTCACTTTATACGATATGGCGAAGGCGTTAGAAAAGTCGATTCAAATTGAATCAATACATTTGGTAAGTAAAAGTGGTGGGAAGTCGGGAGATTATATTATGTCTTCTTGAACGGTAACAGGTAAAAGGTAAGATGACTTAATTTCTTAAATCTGATTCCGCGCCTTAAGCTGCAAATAGCGATCGACTAACTTGTCTGTAATTTGATTTGCTGGGGCATCGAGTACTAATACCCCTTTTTGTTTGAGTTGAGCAAATGCTACTTGACGTTGGGATAATAAATCTAAAGCCACTGCACGATTGTAAGCTCCTGTAACCCCTTTTTCTATTGAAGAAGTATGAGCCAAGTCATCAACTTTAGGATCGCGCAATGTAACGCAAAATGGCAAATAACGAGGTGATAATCTAGTAAGTGCGGCTAAAAGTTCATTAGAAGCGGTAGCATCAACTATATCGGTAATCAGCACTACGAGACAGCGCCTTGTTTGTTGCTGTACAACTTTTGTTACTGCACTTAAATAATCCGATTCCATTAAAACTGGTTGAATTGGTGTTAATCTATCGATTAAATGATTTAATTGATTCTGACCGCGTTCTGGGGGAATCCACGTATGTATTGATCGATCAAATACACCAACTCCGACTTTATCTCCTCGATGCAATCCCGCTAATGCTAATGATAAAGCTGCATTCAAACCCCAGTCAAATCGCTGTAAATTTTGCACTCTTGCCGTCATCAAGCGCCCTCTATCAAGCAAAATCATCAAAGTTTGCTCAAGTTCTGGTTCTAACACTCTTACCAATGGTGGCGAATTACCGTATGTTGAGCTTCTCCGAGCGGTAGCTTTCCAATCAATAAACCGTAAATCGTCGCCGGTGCGGTAGTTTCGCAATTCAGCAAATTCGGTACCAATACCCATATTGCGAAGTTTACGTATCGAACCTGACGATTGTAATGTTAAGCGAATAGAAAGCGATCGCAATCCCATCAAATCGGGATAAACTTTAATTTTAAAGCTTTGGGGAATCTTGCGATCGTTCCACGTTAAACCCCAAGCACTAAGTTGTCGCACCTGGATATCTCCCCAAGCAAATTCTCCTCGTTGGGTGGGATGAACTGTATATGTTAATTCTTGGGTACTATTAGCAGGAATAGCAGCGCGGAGTTTGGAGTTAGATACGCCGAATCCACCGGGGTAATAGTCGCAAATTTCAACTATAGCTGGGGATTTTTGTGATTTTACCGTTAGCTGTATGGGGTTATCTCTGCCAATGGAAAGTCTTGGCGGTACTTCACGGGTAATTTCGACGCGATTATTTTGCAATCGCCAATTATCTACAAGCATTAATAACAGTATTGCCGCATCAAATAGTAAAATTACAGTAATACTTGTGGAGATACCGATAAAAATAGTCAGAATAGGGGCAATAATAATCCCTAATATTAATAAAAAATAAGTACGTCTTGAAGGAATCATATCAATTTCCGGTTAAATATTTATCATATCTGTGGAGGTTTAGTAAGAGATAAGAGGTAATGAATTTTTTTTAAACGCAAAGGGGCGCAAAGGTTAACGCAAAGAGGCGCAGAGGTTTTTATCTTGGTACTGGAACTTTATTGAGTATGGAAGCAATTACTGCATCAATTTCCAAACCATCTAACATTGCTTCTGGTTTCAAAATCAAACGATGTCGTAATAGAGGAGGTGCAACTGCTTTTAAATCATCGGGGGTAACGAAATCTCTTCCCGCTAAATACGCCACTGCTTGAGATGTCACAAACCACGCATTAGCAGCACGAGGTGATGCACCTAATGTTAAATCGGGATTTTGACGTGATGTTCTCACTAAGGCTAAAAGGTAATCAATAATTGCTTCGCTTACTTTAACTTGTTTTACCGCTTCTCTTAACTCTATAATTTCTTCTACCCGAGCCACGGGTTTTATACTTGCAATATCCGTGCGTCGCGCTGCAAATCCCGCTTGACGGTTGAGCAACATTTGCTTTTCTGCGGCTTCTGGGGGATAATCCACTACTAATTTAAATAAAAATCTGTCTAACTGTGCTTCTGGTAAAGGATAAGTTCCTTCAAATTCTAAAGGGTTTTGCGTGGCGCACGCCCAAAATAATTCTGGTAAAGGTAAACTTTCACCGTCGAGGGTTACCTGCAATTCTTCCATCCCTTCTAACAAAGCTGCTTGCGTCTTCGGAGGAGTGCGGTTAATCTCGTCTGCTAACAATACCTGGGTAAATATTGGTCCTTTTTTTAAACTAAAACTGCGAGTATTTAAATCAAAAATATTCGTACCCGTAATATCTGAGGGTAATACATCAGGGGTTAATTGAATGCGGCGAAAATCTGCTTGAATTAACTGCGCCATCACTTTCACCAGGAGTGTTTTACCAGTTCCTGGCACTCCTTCCAATATAACGTGTCCACCTGCTAAAAGTGCTACAAGTAGCTGGTTAACTAAGGTAGATTGCCCCACAACTACTTTATTCAGAGCTTCTAGGAGGTTGCTAATTACAGGTTTGGTTTTACTCATTGGCGTGCTTAACTAATTTAGGCGGGAATTTTACAGATACATGGATGCAAGTAGATATCAAGTTATTGAATTTGCTTTCTTTAAATTATCAATTCTAAAACTATTTTTGATTTTTAGATAAATTCTTATCGCTCATTTACCAACTCGATGTTATCCCTTACAAAGTCACTGTGGGGGCATTTTTCACCTTCTCCACTTCTGCATGTACTGTTTGCCATTTTCCCAACCAGCTTAACAGTTGTCGTTCGCTTATGCGATGTTTTCCGCTGTGCATGCTTAATGCTTCGTTAAGTTGGGTTGTAGGAGTTTTGATTTGTTCTATCCAAGCATTAATGACTATTTGCTTATCAAGTAATCTTTGACCTAAAGATAAAGCTTTTTGTAATCGCAATTGTTCTTCTTTACCTATCATTTCAACCACAAAGTCGTTACAATCAGCTTTTTCTAAAACTTCTGCTAAAGCATGAATATATTCTTCACTATTATCCACAACTCGTGTTTTTAAATTAATTGGTTTACCGAAACGGCGATTTTTTGCCCAAATTACTACTAATAGTACAAATCCTACCTGTATCAATGCGGCAGACAAAGGAGTTTGAGCAAGATAACTGAATAAATCTCCTTTACCTTCGGTTTGTCTAACTTTAGCGTCTTTGTAACCGTGAATGTACTCATCTACATATATTATGTTTTTATCTTGTTTAACCAAATCTTCTAGATAACGAAAGTTGCTGACATTATCTTGATAAGCATTCGCCGCCAGAAAAGGAGTCGTAGAATAAGTTATCTTTCCTTTTCCTAATTTTTGTTGCCAAACGACAGCACCAAAACTATCTTTTAATGAAGTTTCCTCATTCTTCTTTAGTTCGTGCCGTCGTCGTGTTTCGATTTGTACATTTCCGAATGCGGATTGCAGCATCGAAGTAAATTTAGTATTTGCCACAGGCTGATAAACACCTAAAATTATTAAATTATTTCCACTTTTTACCCATTCTTCTTTTTGAGAAGATAGCAATAAAGGTTGTAATTTTCCGTTTACTTGTAGAAGGGTAATAGTTGATTTTTCATCTTTAAAATTTTGATTTAAAGCGTTAAAGGGCTTTTGCCAACGTACAATATTAACACCCTGCTGTTGCATGAAAGCATACCAAGCACCGTAGCCAGCAGGAGTGCGATTATAGGTAGAACCAGTATATATTTTGTTGTTATTAGGAGCGGCAATCAAAGTAATTAAAATTATCACCCCTAAAGCTATCAATCCTATCCAAATAGGACGTTTCGATTTTTTCATTCTTAATTATGAAATAGTTAGTAGTTAGTAGTTAGGAATTAGGAGTTAGGAGTTAGGAATTAGGAGTTAGGAATTAGGAGTTAGGAATTAGGAGTTAATAATTCAAAATTCTACCCCCTCTTCCCCACGCTACTTGCTACAAGTCGGCGGCAGTCGCTACAACGGTGCGTGTTCCTCCGTGCACGCCGCGCTGCCTCACCAACGCAGTGGCTCCTCTACCCCCTCTCTAATTACCTTCACTCTTTGGAGTGCTGCCTCGCCCCAATGATCTGCTGATAAGCTTGTTGACATTGTTCGTAATTATCTGAGACGATTTCCGAATTGTCAAAACATAATTGCTCGTGGGTGGTTATGAGTGTTTCGTAAGGTTGCATGGAACTTGCAGATGATTCTAGTAATTGCAGATATTCTCCATCAGTGCGACTGCGTTTGTGGGGGAGAATTCCTCTTTCATGCAAATATTGTAAAGTTGATAGGTAAAGACAGCGACAAGCTTCACTGTAATTACCCTGACGATAAAAATCTTGCGATCGCAAGAGCCATGTACTGCTTGATAATTCAGTTTGGGTTGTTTTTTTATCCCTGGTGCCAACCCGATCGATTTCACGCCACCATGTATAGAAATATGGTCTAAATTCTCGCCACAATTGAAAGGCTATCCAAGCTAAGAATAAACCGAGAGCCACCCAAAATAGTATTTTTAAGATATCTAATACCCGATCGTTAAGAGTCCATTCGGGAGATACATCTGGCAAAATGTATTTAAAAGGAGAGAATATAGATTCCAGCCAATCAAAGAGTCTTTTTTGCTGATATTCCCAGGCTTCTGCTGCTTTTTGCTGAAAAAGGGAAACCTGCCAGTCCCAACTCGTTTTTTGAAACTCGGCTTTAGCCATAAATAGGGGAAAGGAAAAGATGAAGGATAATTTATAAACATTTATACTTCATCTTGGAGCTTTAATACTCAATTCTTTATAGTTCAACAAAATATAATATTGTTTAAGTTTTGTGTAGCAGTTGATTAACCCTATACCCAAACAAATTCCGGCAAAAATCTGCGGCTTACGTTGATTTGTAGTGAGTGATGAGTCGTGAGTTTTCTGCGCTTATAGACGTTTAGTCTTCACGTTAAAGCCTTAGTTAAGGGAAAAACTTCTATCTGGGGGTTGTAGAAGAAGAATAAATTTTAATTAAATAACCAAGCTGCTAACATCTACAGGCATCATAGAAGTTGGTATATAAAGCAGATGTTTTCATATGACTATTTATTTTTACAAAGTTTGGCAGCCCTACGGTTGTTTTTCAAACTTTTCTCCCTACCCAGTTGAAATGAATAATATTTTCTGGCCAACAGTAGAACATTATTACCAAGGGCAAAAGTACCTAGGAAGTCCGGATGAGGGAATTATACCTTTGATTCATGCCGCTTCCACCCCAGAAGATGCTGCTGCTTTAGGGCGATGCTCTACTCGTCGTCTGCGAGGGGATTGGGAGGTAGTAAAAACCCAGATTATGCGAGAAGCGGTACTAAAAAAGTTTCTCACTCACCCCGAGATTAGAGAAATTCTGCTTTCCACTGGCTCGGAATTACTTGTAGAGGATTCGCCAACAGATTATTTCTGGGGTTGCGGTGCCACTAAAACTGGACAAAACCATCTTGGACAAATCTTAATGAGTGTACGCGAAGAACTTCGCATACTATCGATGAAGGCGCTAGCTCAGTAAATATTATCCAAAAAATATTTCATTGACTCAATTTAAACCTCTTCTTGAATAGTAGAAGAGGTTTAAGATGTATTTTGAATAACTAATTATATAAATACTAACTTTTGACAATCGATCGGTTAACCTACTCTATTAATACTGTGTAAAGTAATTGAATTAAACAATTTATGCAACATAGTTTACAAGCAATTTATATACTAGTTTTGTATAATCGTAAAGTTTTATGCAATTAAAACAGTAATTTTGACTATCGCATTGAAAGTAAGGCATTTAAAATATATATCTGTATTTTTCTGCAAATGAATGTATATAGCTTAAATTTTGCTCTATGTATTTTCCGGATATTATTAATTTTTTCATGAATAGAATTGCGTATATTCAATAATTAACTCAAAATTTTATACATTGTTCCCAGATAAATATGGATTATTTGTGTACTATTTTACAAAAATAAAGTCATATGAATAAAATCTTGTGAATGAATGATTCGGCAAGATATCTTAGTTAAAATTATGAGTTGAAATCAGTTATAAACTTGGGTAAAAATTATTCTATTATTACCAAACACAAATATATAAAAGTATATTTATTATGACACCAATGTTGTTTATTTTACTTAATTTATAAGTTTTTTGGTAATTTGTAATGATTTTGCTTTTCAAATAAAGTCATAATAATTTACGTTATGTCGAAATAAATAAAAATTTCGTTACAATAAAATTGTATGCTTTCTTATGCTTCAAACAACCGATTAACAATTACTGAGCACCAAATATTAATTTACCTAATAGATTTTGATATTAGGCATTCAAAAAAAATACAACTAATACTTTTCAATTTACAGAATAAATACCGACCAAATTTTATAAAAAGAATAGTATTAATGTCTTTCAGATCCAAAGTTAATTCATCTAGCTGTACTACTTACATTTATAAATCTTAAAAATCATGGATATCACAAATTTTACCGAAAAGCCAAATCAATATAATTTTTCTAAAAAGCAAGCCAATAAGCAACAACAAGGGATGAAAATTATTCTTTCAGATGAAGAAACACAAATGCCATTGGAGCAAGCTTCTCAATTAACTCTTACTTCCAATCGAGGTAGAGTTGCTATTTTTATTGATGGTTCAAATTTATTTCATACAGCTTTACAACTGGGTATTGAAATTGACTATACTAAATTGCTTTGCTATTTGACTAGAGAAGCAAGATTGTTAAGAGCTTTCTTTTACACTGGAATCGATCGTCACAATGAAAAGCAACAAGGTTTTCTGCTATGGATGCGTCGTAACGGCTATCGTGTAGTTACTAAAGAAATAATTCAACTTCCAGATGGTTCGAGAAAATCAAACCAGCACGTAGAAATTGCCGTAGATATGATGAATTTATCTCCCTATTACGATACAGCAGTTTTAGTAAGTGGAGATGGAGAATTAACTTATGCTGTAAATGCTGTAGCTTATAAAGGTGCTAGAGTTGAAATTGTTAGTCTACGAGGCATGACTAACGAATCCTTGATTGATGTTGCAGATTATTTCATGGATCTAGATGCTATTAAACATTACATTAAAAAGAATAGCGAATCATGTTGTGAAGAAATGTAAAAAATATCCTCATATTTTTTCTTAGTTAACTATCATGATACCTAGTCAGTAGTTTCGATTGATAGCGTATTTACGACGGAATGTCATCTAGTATAATTAACAAGTAAATCAGGGTGTTTGCGGAAAAGAATATATTTTGTGATTGATGCTATATTTTCAGCATTTTCCTTCATTTTTACAGATATAAAGGTGAATTATTAAAAAATTACAGATGCATGAATTGTAATTTTAAAAACCACTATTTTCCTTATTTGAAATATGAACTTTTTGATTATGAAAGTTATATATGAGAAACTTTGTTTATAGCCATAAACTAAAATATTTATTGCGTTCATATAAATATTATCTGCCTTCGGATACTTGTGATATCGCATTTTTAGTTAAAAATCAAAATAGTGATTTTAAACTACAGCTTGAGCCTCAAAACGAGAAAAAAGTATCAGTAAGCTATACAAGATTTTTATCTTGCAACAATTTTGAGATTAATACGAGTGTATGGCAGCATAGCAGCCACTAAAGTTATGTATTTATTATTTTATTAAATAGCAATTATTATTTATTTCCCGAGATTACAGTAACAATTATCACATTATAGATAAATTATAGCTTGGTTAAAAGTTTCTTTTTATACAAAACCTTGAAGTCTGTAAGTATTTAAATATCGTTTAAATATGGTAAATGTGCTGATATAGATTGATTAAATTAGATTTAATAAATGAAAAATATTTTTTGAAAACCGCATTTAGATCCAAGTCTGTATAGCGGAATAGCTAACTTAAATTAATTTGTATAATTGGTATTTTGTTAGTACAAAAGGAATTAAGTGTTAACACGGATTTATCGGTTTTCCGAATTCTATTAACATAGATAATATTAATAAAAAGATAAATCATTATAATGAGGTAGAAAACACCACTGTTATCTAGCACACATTTATTTAACAGTGATAAATTATCATAATTACTGTTTAACCAATTGTATTGCCGTCATTTTTACCGAATATGGAGTATTCTTGATGAAGGAAATTGAATTTGCTATTGTTGTCAGTTACGTGTTACTGACCTGTTATTTTTTCATTAATTGGTTGAGATTTACTTTACGCCATCCAAGTTCATCTCCAGAAGAAAAATTCTTGTCTTTTGTAATGTTTATCATCTCAACTATCTTTTGGCCCATAATAGTTCCCATATCTTGTATAGACATATTTAGAACTAAAAAAATTGAGTTTAGTGTTGTAGTTCCGATTATTGTTGTAGTTTCTGCATTTAGTCTTGCGTTTTACATGGTATAACCGCTTTATTCTAAGCAATAACTGCTACTTGCTCCTTACACCTTTGACTGTGCTTCAGGTGCAAGTAAATTTCTCTAATATTATAGAATTGTATTTCCATCTACTTTTCGTAGTATGCATTATTCTAATGACTAGTTATTAGAATTTTTGAGTTATCAGGTTGTATAAATATAAAAATAAGCGTTTATTTTTTTAATTTTCTTAAACAATTTTTCTACTGCAGTAAAATAATAAACTATTTAAATTCACTTAAATTTTAGTAATACGAACATTTTGTTTGCTGTTTTTCCATAACGGTTAAATGTATATTAACAGACAGATGTTACCTGTAAAATCCAGTACGACTAACTCACTACAGCCAGGAAATAGTTTGCAGATAAATTACCCATAAGTTATACAATGTCCGGTTAATTTTTCAATAACAAAATATTCTTTCAATATTGCTAATGCCAATTGAAAATAAAGGCAAATTATGGGGATTAATTGGTTTTGATAATTGTCACAGCGAACATCAATGGACTTTTAATTGATTTTGCCTGAAATTTTAGATCACCCATATTTTCAGGTACTTTGGTTGTTTGTTTCTTAATGGGTAAATTTGAAGCGATATATGCCATTTTAATGATTGTAGCAATCGTGCTTGTTTGTATTAATTACTTATATCTCAAGCATTGAAATTGCAAAATTTCATCATAGTTAAATTATTATAAAATTATATTTAGTAGTATTTGTAACTTTAAGTATGACAAGCCGTCTTTTGACATTATCATCAAAATCATCTAATTTTATACATTTAGATAGGTAATTTTTTTACTAATTAGTGCTATGAAAGCTCAACACATTTTTGTGGCGGCGGCTACATTAATTTCAGTAGTTGCGATCGGTAAAGGTGCGCTAATGACTGTGGCTGAGATGGGAAGTGGACATGGCGAACATAAACACGGAACAATGGAAGTTCCTGCTGGAGTTGCGATACCAACTGTTGATTTAGTGGTGCATAAAGATACTAAAAAGGGATGGAATGTAGAAGCGAAAGTGACCAACTTTCAATTCGCACCGGACAAAGTTAACACCGCAGCACAACCCGGAGAAGGACACGCTCATCTTTTTATTAATGGTAAAAAAATTACCAGATTATACGGTTCTTGGTATTATCTCGAAACTCTTGAACCCGGTGAAAATAGTGTGAAAGTAACCTTAAATGCCAACAATCACGCTGATTGGACTACTAATGGTAAAGTAATTGAAGATACACAAGTTGTCAAAGTATCGGAAGTCGCAGAAAAAAGTCATCAGGGACATAATTAATACATAATTTCAGTGGATATTGGTTCCACGATGTCCTACATAATTCGCAACTCCTAGGACATTCAGCCAGAATAAAAGCACTATGTAGTCAATCCTAAAATTTGTTCCTAGTTGCGCTTTCTTCACCGAAGCGTAACTACTTATATACGATGGATTTGCATTTGAATAATTTTGGTAAATAAAAAACTCTTTTACAATGTAAAATCTAAAATCCAAAATGGTACTTGAACTTTTCCTAGTCGCAGCCTTGGGATTTCTTGGCAGTTTTGGTCATTGTCTAGGAATGTGTGGTCCTTTGACTGTAGCATTTTCTTTATCTTCGCAAAGTAAAAATACTAATTGGTGGCAACAATCCAAGTTCCACTTTTTGCTTAATTTCGGACGGATGCTTAGTTATAGCTTAGTTGGTGCTGTAATTGGAGCACTGGGTTCGGTATTGCTAGAGAGCGGACAATTAGCGGGTGTTGGTAGCGAATTACGCTCCTTAATAGCTATTGTTACTGGTTTAATGTTGATTTTATTTGGACTTCGACAAATTAATCCCCAACTTTTACCGCGTATTCCATTTTTACACCCGTTATTACAAGGTGGTTTACACAATCGCTTAAATACGGGAATGTCCAAACTTTCATTACAAACCTCATGGTATACACCAGCCCTGTTAGGAATGACTTGGGGTTTAATGCCTTGTGGTTTTCTCTATGCTGCCCAAATTAAAGCTGCTCAAACGGCGAATATGTGGATGGGTGCAGCCACAATGCTAGCTTTCGGCTTGGGAACATTACCGATGATGTTGGGTGTGGGAGTGTCTGCATCTTTAATTAGTAAAGATAAGCGATCGCAATTGTTTCGTTTGGGTGGCTGGGTAACTCTGACAATTGGTGTAATTACCTTGCTACGGACTGGCGATACCATGGTAGACTACACCGGACATGCCGGTTTAATATTGCTGATGTTAGCGCTAATTGCTCGCCCTATAAGCGGTTTATGGGCAGCACTCATGGTTTATCGTCGTGCATTGGGGGTAGGTGCTTTCGTCCTTTCTTTAGCCCATACCGCTCACATGATGGAACATTCATTAGGATGGAAGCTGAATAATTTTTTCTTCTTACCACGAGAATTTCAGTTGGGTATGGCTTTTGGTGCAGTGGCTTTAGTATTAATGCTTCCTGCTGCTTTAACTAGTTTTGATTCCCTACAAAAATCTTTAGGTAAACGCTGGCGACAAATTCATTTATTAAGCGTTCCAGCTTTGATATTAAGTACAATTCATGCTGTAATCATTGGTTCTCATTATCTTGGCTCCCTACAATCAAGTTGGACAAATAAATTCGCTACAGTTGGTTTAGGGATTTTTACTCTCGGAATATTGTTACTTAGAACCCGCCTTTTTTGGTCAATATTACGCTTGCAGAGATTTTATGTTTCCCCACGCTGAAGATAG
>ERZ1740059.1448-NODE-1448-length-11927-cov-3.690954_pt1 | contig 11927 bp, 12 predicted proteins | sample MGYA00581744_ERZ1740059 | MGnify/ENA primary metagenome ERZ1740059 (study PRJEB43018, sample SAMN04849738) | marine metagenome | isolation source: floating plastic debris | place: Pacific Ocean | collected 2008-08-28 | study: EMG produced TPA metagenomics... | reverse complement strand
ACTGCATCAGAATGAGCAGAAACAAAATCAGCCGCTCCTTGTTCTAATAAATCATTTAAGTTAATGCCCAAATCTGCATTCCAAGCAATGTTGACAATACCATTAGCAGCACGGCGCAAAGCAAATGGATCGGATGATCCAGTGGGAATCATGCCAATGCCAAAAATTCCGATTAAGGTATCTAAGCGATCGCTCAAACCTACTACTTGACCATTAAGAGTACTTGGCATCAAATCGTCTGCACCCCTGGGTAAATAGTGTTCAAAAATCCCTCTGGCTACAGTTGCTGACTCCCCACTTATTACCGCATATTTTTCTCCCATTATTCCCTGTAATTCGGGGAATTCATAAACCATTTGAGTTTCCAAGTCGGCTTTGCACAATAAGGCAGTACTTTCTATTTCATTATGCTGTTCTTCTGTCGCATTAAGCTGTTCGCCAATAATTTTTGCCGTATCAATAATGCGATCTACTTTATCCCTCATCGAACCCAGTTTTTCTTGAAAAGTGACCGTTTCTAGTTGAGGAAGATAAGTATCTAAATGCTCGTCACAATCTGCTTGATAAAAGAATTGAGCATCTGCCAGTCTGGCGCGAATTACTCTGCCATTTCCTTCGGCAATAACTTCTTTTTTATGAGGATCGCCATTGGAAATAGTTATAAAGTTGGGTAACAAACTGTTAACCTGTCCCTCTTGATGTACGGGGAAATAACGCTGATGGCTTACCATCACAGTAGTAATTACTTCCGTGGGTAACTTCAAAAACTCTTCTTCAAACTTACCTGTAACTGCGGTGGGATATTCCACCAAATCAATGACCTCTTCTAGCAAATCAGGATATATTTCGGCTGTGCCGCCTAGCTGCTGTGCCTCTGCCAAAATTTCGGCAGTAATCTTTTCTTTTCTGGCAATAGAGTCTACTTCCACCCAAGCCGATCGCATTGTATCTACATAGTCTACAGCTTGGTCAATAGTAACGGTATCGGGATGGAGTACTCGATGTCCGCGAGAAGTGCGATCGCTTTTTATTTTTTCCGATCCGTTAATCAATTCTAGGGCTAAAATTTCTCGGTCCCACAACCCCACCAGCCAACGAATAGGGCGAGGAAAACGTAAGTCACCATCTCCCCAACGCATAAAGCGTTTGCCTTCTAAACCAGTAATCCATTGGGGACATAGTTCCTGCAAAATTTCGGTGGTACTACGACCTTTTATTTGTTTTTGGACAAAGAGAAATTCTCCTTTAGAAGTGTCGCGAATCTCAATATCATCTAAGCTTACGCCTTGCTTACGGACGAAACCTTCTGCTGCTTTGGTAGGTTGACCATCCTTGTATGCTGCTCTTACTGGAGGACCCTTTATCTCTTCTTCGCGGTCTTCTTGCTGACTGGGAATATCTTTAATCAGTATGGCTAAACGACGAGGAGTTCCATAATATTCAATGGTGGCGGGGGTCAAAAACTCTTCTGATAAACTTGCAGGGACTTTAGTTTTCCATTGTGCGATCGCACTACTAACAAAGTCTGCGGGTAGTTCTTCTGTACCTACTTCTAGTAAAAAATTAGCCATAAAAAAGATTTACTGATTGCCATTCCGTTTAAACAGGATAACAGTTGTGGGGCGAGCAAGAAAAAGAATTTTGTCAGCAATCAAGAACAAGTTATTTATTGCGATACACTCTACCTAAAGTGCGATCGCTTTTTATTTCGACAATTAAATCGGCGGTTTTTAATAGAGGTTTGATAAATAATTCTGGATGAAGGGATTTCCAAAAATACTCGACAAAGCGATCTATTTCTTCATTGCTCATTCCAGTTTTTCCCAAAGCAATCATTTTTTGTTCGGCATCTTTGCGCCATTGTTGAGACAGACGATAATCTTCGGGATATAAAACAATTAAACTGTCTAACTTATTCCACAAGGGTAAATAAGCCTGTAAACGCTGATTGTTGTCCTTGGCAAATTGAACATCCTCTTGACTAAGAATAGGACTAGGACAATTATAAAAACTATCTTCTGCACCGGGCTTTACTCCCACAAACCAACCTTCAAATAACAAAATATCTGGTTTTTGAATAGTTTCAGGAATGGTGCGATCGCCCATACCATTATAGGCTGATTTATCAAACCGAGGCATGAGTATATCCTGATCGCAGTCTCCTAACAAACACTGTGTAATTGTCTCTAAACCCAATTTAACATCGTGAGTCAAATCAAACGGGGGTCTTGTATCTGCAATTCTTGTCTCTCTTTATAGGTGAGATATAAATCGTCAATTGAAAGATTAGCAACGGAAAAACCCAAATAATCAAGAATTAGTTTGAGAATAATACAGAGAGTACTTTTACCCGTACCTTGACCGCCCAAAATACCCTGTACAAAAGTACGATCTGACTTTTGTCTTGCAGTAGCCAAATCCAATGCAATAGGCAACCACAAATTCTTTAATGTAGTTGCAACAGCATCCACATCACCAAATCCCAAGTTCAGACACTTATCCGTCACAATCTCAGATAAATGAGCAAAAAACTCCGAATTCTCACCTTGGTGTATTAAGCTCTCGCTTTTGTGCTGATAAAAATTCTCATCCTTCATCCTTCCTCCCTCATGCTTCAATCATTAAGAGCCTAGTTTGAAAGCTTCCAAAAACAAGCTGTAAATCAAACCTACTTTGAATAAATTCAACACATCAATGTAAAGCGATCGCCTTTTTGCCCTCAAATCGTCTGACCTAGACTTACGACGACCATAAACAAATCTGCTAATTAATTCCGTAAAAGTAAATACTAGTGCAGCAACAGGCATATCCCAAATTGCAGCCTGTCCCGCAGTAGTCACCAAGGCTGAACCCATAAAAAAGCCTAACAGGATACTAATCAAGCTAAGAGAAATGCGTCGCCAAGGATTATTGAATAATAACTCAAGGCGATCGCCTGTAATTTCAACTAAAGAATTAAGACGAGTACGTTGCATTGATTTAAGGAAAAAAGAACGAGGAAAAAGGAATGAGAAATGCTACTTATCAATTTGACCAAAAATCCACAAAGAGCCAACCATCCCCACAAAATGACCAGCAATAATGTTGATACAGGCTTGAATAATAAAAACATCCAAAGAATTAACAAACTCTGTATTGGTTTGACTGTTGAAAATCTTTCCTGGATCTAAAGACAAAGTTTTAGAAAGAACAATTCCTGCAATGGTTTGCGCCCCTAAGATGCTTATTAAAGCACCAACCAGGCTAGTCACAATAGCGATTTGAACTATTCTGATAGTAGTAGACTTTTTTGGTGGGGTAACATTGGGCAGAGAAAACTTAGTCGCCATTTTGCCATATCTAAAAGAAATACAAATTCCTACAACTAGACAAATTAAGCCACATACAGCGCAAAACAAGCTAAATCCTACTCCAGGACTACCCCTTTCATTTTCGTTGACTATCGCCAAAGCCAAAGTAACAGAAGAAACTACGGCTAAGAATACCTGAATCCAAAAGCCAATTAATCCAGCCCACTTAAGGGCATTTCCTACCTTACGCAGTCGGGCTGATTTAGAAGCAGGTTTGGTAGAAGAAGAACTAACGCTATCTGAATAGGGCGTAATATCTGAATCTTTAGTCATGATTGCATTTCCTAAAAATAAACATTAAAAATAATTTGATGATCCATATCAATCAATAATAAACTAGATAAATGAGAGAGTTAGGGAGGTAGTTGCAAATTTGTCCTTAGAGGCAGATTTGAGGAAAGTCCGGACTCCCGAAAGACCAGACTTGCTGGATAATTCCCAGTGCGAGCGATCGCGAGGAGAGTGCCACAGAAAAATACCGCCAGTATTATAAGGATGAAGGCCAAAGGATAAAGGATAAAGGATGTATTCCTCGTTTCTTACTCCTCGCCCCTCCCTCCTTAATTGGTAAGGGTGCAAAGGTGTCGGTAAGAGCGCACCAGCAGTATCGAGAGGTACTGGCTCGGTAAACCCCAGTAGGGAGCAAGGTCGAAGGGATTATGGTTGGTCTTTTTCCAGTCCCGATTTAGGCGGTGAGGGATTTCGAGAACCTGTGTCGTTTTGCGGCTAGGGAATGCTCGAATTGCTGCTGACAAAGCAGCTTATTCAATCACCGCGTTGGAGTACCGCATGAGGTGTTTGGTAACAAACATCCTAGATAGATAACTACCCTCAACCAAAATTTGTGTCAAGGCATGACTAAAGTTGAGAACAGAATCCGGCTTACGTTCTAACTCTCTCCATCTCATTTTTTGTAGACCTAAATGTTTGTAGATTCTAGAAGACAAAAACAATTACAAAAATTTGTTCAAAAGTAAGGTTTATCCGCTACAGCACCTGTTGAATGGTCATTATTAGATTTAGCTTTAACTCATCCCAGTATTTCCCGCACCCATAACTACGAACAGTTAGAATTTGTTGGTGATTCGGTTGTAAGACTTATCTCAGCGGAATTATTGCTTGAAACTTATCCCCAAGAGCCTGTTGGAGAGTTTGCAGCGGTCAGATCTATTCTTGTGAGCGATCGTATTTTGGCGGAGTTGGCAGAATATTATGGTCTTGAACCCTATTTGTTGATTGGGAACAATGCGACAGGAAATCCTTCAGGTAGGCAGTCTTGGCTAGCTGATGCTTTTGAGGCAGTACTTGGCGCACTGTACTTGAGTACTCACAATATGGATTTGATTCGTCCTTGGCTCGATCGCATTTTGCTAGTTAGATCTGCAGAAGTTTTTGACGACCCAGCCCGCTTCAATTATAAAGATGCCTTGCAGGAATGGACTCAAAGAAAATATAAAATATTGCCAGAATATCGAGTACGAGAAAACAAAGAATTTAAAGCATCAAAAGCTAGTAAAGATGAAGACACTTTAAATCACCGCTTCATAGCAGAAGTATGGCTTAAAGAACGCTTTTTGGGCAAAGGTTATGGACGTTCTAAAAAAGTTTCAGAACAGGCTGCTGCTCAAGAAGCTTTTTTTTCAGTTAGAACAAACGAAGAATAGAAGGGGGAAAATTACGGTTCTAACGATCCAATAGTAGTATAAGAATATAAAAAGACGTAGAATATAAGACTTTATAGACTGCTAAGGATTGGATAACAAAAAGAGTGACTAAGAGCGATGATGAAAAATGATGAACTAAACATAATAGAAACCGAAGCAAATAGTCCTCTAGATCGAATCAATTCAGCAGCAGAAGCAGCGGAAATTCCGCCTCCAGATCCAGAAAGAATGCTGTTTTTACTTGAATCTGAAGTTCCCTCAGAAAGAATGTTAGCAGCCAGAGCTTTTTGCGAGCTAAAAGATCCGCGCTCTATTCCATTACTAATTGAGCTGCTTGAAGATGTTTGTCCTTTAGTTCGGGTAAGTACAACTTATGCCCTAGGGCGCAACACCGACGTAAATGCTGTTGAGCCATTGATTAAGCTACTAGAAAGGGATTTGAATGGCTATGTTCGCAAGGGAATAGTATGGGCATTAGGGAATAGCAAAGATTCTCGTGCGCTTCAGCCTTTGATTCATGCCCTAAAAACCGATATTTCGGCGGTTAGACTTTGGGCAGCAAGCGGTTTGGCACAGATCGCTCCTTTGAACTACAAAGACATTATTTCGGCAATTCCTCCCTTAATTCAGGGGTTGAGAAGAGATGCTACCGCAGCAGTACGTAGTAACTGTGCTTGGGCAATTGGACAACTATGTAGAGAGTTACCGTCAAACGTAGTTTATGCTACGGCAATCGATGCTTTGATTGAATCTTTGGTGGAAGACGAAGATTATGGTGTCAAAGATGACGCTAGAAGTGCTATCCTCAAAGTCGGCGATCCTCGTGGCTTACAGATGATCGAAGAACTAGAATTTGAAGGATTAATTTAAGATAACTATTACATGACTAAACCTCTGATTGTCGGCGTAAGTGGCGCGTCTGGACTAATTTATGCTGTACGCGCTTTGAAATATCTATTGGCTGCTGACTATACAATCGAGCTAGTAGCTTCCCGCGCAACCTATATGGTTTGGCAAGCAGAAGAAAATATCAAAATGCCTTCCGAGCCAGATAAACAAGAATTTTTTTGGCGGGAAAAAGCTGGAGTAATGCAGGGAGGTAAACTAAATTGCCACCGTTGGGGTGATGTGGGGGATAATATCGCCAGTGGCTCTTTTCGTACCCTGGGCATGGTGATTATTCCCTCTAGTATGAGTACAATAGCTAAAATTGCCAGTGGTTTAAGTTCCGATCTTTTAGAAAGAGCGGCAGATGTTCAAATTAAAGAAGGAAAACCCCTGGTCGTAGTTCCCAGAGAGACACCATTTAGTCTAATTCACCTGCGGAATTTGACGACTTTGGCTGAGGCAGGAGTTAAAATAGTTCCTGCGATTCCTGCTTGGTATCATCATCCCAAAACTATCGAGGATTTGGTAGATTTTGTAGTTGCTCGTACTTTAGATACCCTAGATATTGACTGTATTCCTCTCGAACGTTGGCAAGGAAATTGAGAAACTTAGTAAATGCGATCGCTTTATTCTAAGATAAAATCTCAATACTGTCTCGATTAATTGCATACTATATAAATCACCGAAGCTCTATAATTGTTACGGTGAAATAATACAGCCAAACCAGATCGCAAGTTGGATTAAGAAAGCATGAGTCCCAGAAAACTAACCGAAGATGATAAGCAAGAGATTCTTCAGCTATATCGTAATTCTGAAGCTACCACCTCAACCCTGGCAAATCGTTATGAGGTGAGTAGTTCTACAATTAGTCGCTTTCTTAAGAATAAATTATCTTCTACAGAATATGAGGATCTGATTCAACAAAAACGCTTGGCTCGTACTCCTAGAGGGGAAACCAGTGCTAAAGCTAAAAAAGAGACAAAACAGGAAAAAGAAACTGCTGCTAAAGCTAAGAAAAAAACCAAGCAAAAAAAAGAAACCACCTCTAAAGCCAAAAACACTCGTAAAAAGTCTTCATCTAAATCCAAATCCAAATCTGATTTGATAGAGGTTACTGAAACAGCAGTTAAAGAACCAGATATTGAGTCTGCTGAGATTGCAGCTACCAAAACTGAAGAATCCGAAATCGCCGAGACTGAATCTGAATCTATTCCTAAGCGTCGTCGTCGTCGCCGTTCTTCGGCTAGTGATGAGCCTGAATCTTTGGCAACAGTACCTACTATAGAAGCAGAAGAACAGGTAGAAACCACGGAAGAAACAACTGAAGAAATAGAAGAAGAAAAGCTAGCCAAGCTCATTATTGATAAAAAGCCAAAAGAAACTGCGATCGATGATGAATTAGACAAATCCTCTAAAAATAATAATTTAATTCTCAAACGCGATAAGTCCAGCTCTACAGAGTCTTCAGATCTTGAAGATGATGATGAAAACGAAGTAGATTTAATTACTCTCAAAGAAATGTTGGGAGAAGATCTAGAGGACATTAATGATGAAGAAGACGAGGAAGATGAAGAGGATTGGGAAGAAGAAACTGAAGCAGTCGTAACCTACTCTAGAGGAGATACTAATTTTAGTGATTTAGAAATTTTGCCCCTTTCCCAAGCTAGTTTCCCTCGAACTTGCTATTTGGTAATAGATCGTTCTGCGGAATTGATAGTATAACCCCTGGCTGAATTTGCTGATTTAGGAGATATTCCTCAGGATGAAATAAGACAGAGAACTTTACCTGTATTTGACAATCACCGTATTGCCAAGCGTTTTTCCCACCGTCGCGAACGAGTAATTAAAGTGCCAGATGGTCGTATGTTACAAAAAACTTCCCGCCATCTTCAAGAAAAAGGTATTACTAGGCTGCTAATCGACGGACAGATTTATTCTCTTTCTACTTGACCTGACAATAGGAAAAAATTAATATTGCTCGAAATTACTCTGGAAATCTGATTGCTTATCAAATTCTCGGTCGGCTTTTGAGTCTAGCTCAATCAGATTTTTGATGTGTTTTTCCCAGTCACGACCAATCTGCACAGTAATATCAGATTTTAAATATCCTGTGCTTTCTACTACTACTTCTCCCACGCCCAAAATAGATTTGACTTCTTTGGCTGCATTGCTATCTCCAGACTGAGCAATTACTCTAGTACTAGATAGGGGATCTTGCCAGTTTTTAGCAGCAAATACTCTCGTATAACCTGCTGCTCTTAGAGTATCCAATGCAGACTGCAAAACTTGCTGATCTTTCGTACTGTCTTGTACTGCAATCCTAATTTTAGGATGACGCACATGAATATCATTACCTGAAGTTGGGAAGCGATCTTTAACTTCACTATAATCTTGGGCATAGGATGGCAAATTAAAGTGATTGGTCATCAATTTATTAATGCTTTTATGATGTGGCAACCAATAACTTACGGTTTCATCTCCACTATTAAAATCACCAGGTAACATCATCATATTGATATTCGATCTATCTCTTTCTGAGGCAAAATTAGCCAATGCCATCAATTCTCTAACGGTCAAATTAGTGTCGAGATGGGACTGAATTACAGAGAGAATCTTAGGTATTTTTACTACAGTAGCGGGTTTTAGACTTTGTTCTACTGCTGACCGCATTAACATTTGTTGACGCTGTACCCGCGATATATCACCATAGCCATCGTAACGATAGCGCAAAAACTGCATTGCCTTGTCGCCATCTAGATGCTGAATACCTTTTTTTAGGTCAATATAGAGATGTTGGCTAAAATCGTTATATTTCATATCTTTGGGGACGTTAACTGTCACTCCACCCAAAGCATCAATTAGTTTTTCTACCCCCTGAACATTGACCCTGACATAGCGGTCTATATTTATCCCTCCCAACAGCTCGCTTGTAGTGGATGCTGCTAATGCTGGACCTCCATATTCATTGGCGTGATTGATTTTTCTAACGCCGTATCCATCAATATAAACTCTAGTGTCTCTGGGAATAGACAGTACTGATACTTTTTCCTCCTTAGGATCGAAACGAAGGAGCAGCATACTATCACTCAAACCGTCAAAAGAGTTAACCAAGTGAAGATAACCAACATCCTGCTTTTCAAAAGCTACACCTTTTTTTTCTAAGTCAGAGCTGATTACTTTGATGCCCAAAACTAAAACATTTACAGGGCGATCGAGTTCAGGCAAGGTAAGGTTTTTGGCAGTGACAGTTTTTTCTTGACTAAAGACTTTTTGCTCTTCAGGGCTTAATGCTGCTTTTTGTAGTGGAGAAGCTGTAGATAGGGCTACAGCCAAAAATGCACCAACACCTGCTGATACTAGTGAGACACCAGCTAAACCCAAACCGACTAGAATTGCTTTTCCTTTGTTCAACTTCCTTTTTTTTGTGGTGTTGTGGTAGTTAATTGAATCAACTCGACCTGTAGAATGTCTGCCCGAAGGATTTGTTTGATAAGCTTTTCTAATTGACACTGGATACCCTCACACTAAAATAAAATTTAATTATTAATTATGTTGTTAAATGAAAGTTAAGATATTGATATAAACAAATGTAATTCAATTAATATTAACAGCTATTTGTTAGTAAAAATACCCAGAGCCATAATTATTATTCGAAAGACCATGCAACCTAAAAGCACGAATTGTTAGTTTATTTTAGTCATTAGCATTTTCAAAACACTTGATTGATTTTAGCTCCCTAACTAAAGTAACGACAGTTTAAACTAGTGGCAACTGTAAGACACATAATTTTGCTCTTTCAAATTTGTTCTTTTTCAAAAGACGCAAATATGTTGATCGCTATTCATGAAGCCCTAACTTTTTTTCCCTAAACGGATCATCATGACGGTGCAAGTTATAAAATAGGCAGTAGTCAAAATAGCGTTAGCATAAAGCAAGCGAAAAGACATTATTTCCGAAGCACTAAACGCGCCCAGGGATAAAGAAGAATATGAAATTAACCACATTAGAGATAATCGAAAAGATAGGTGACTGGCTTTTTTTTGTTCCCGATATTCGTCAAGATTAGTTTGTTTATTTTTGGTAATTCGATACAATGTCCAGACAGCAGGAATAATCCCAACAACAGGTAATAAATAAATCCAAAGCTTGAGATGTCGCTCTACCTTCTGGAGATGTAAAAGTTGGTTATTCATAAATCTAGTTGTTGAATTATCAATATAAAGTTTAATGACCAAATCGATTGGGAATGAAATTACGGCAATTGTCTTGGCAGGAGGAGAAAGCTCACGCATGGGGCAAGATAAAGCCTTATTAACTATAGGAAATCAGACCCTACTACATAAAGTTTGTGCGATCGCCACAGAAGTTAGTATCATTGTTTATGTAGTCACTCCCTGGATTGAGAGATACCTGTTCATTTCATCTCCTCGCTGCCGATTGGTAAAAGAGAAATTGGTCTTGAATGCAAAATCTAACGCGCCTATAATTGGATTTGTTCAGGCTTTGGGTTTGGTTCAAACTGAATGGGTATTATTATTAGCTTGTGATTTGCCCTATTTATCTTCGTCTCAAGTAAAACAGTGGTCGGCAAGTTTGACAACAGTATTACCCACAGAAATTGCTCTTTTACCGCGCAATTTTAAAGGCTGGGAAGCATTATGTGGTTTTTATCGTCACAGTTGTTTATCCTCCCTTGAGCCTTATATCGAAAATGGAGGAAGATCTTTTCAAAGTTGGTTAGGAAAACATCCTGTCAAAGAACTAATATTAAAAGACCGTAGTTGTTTATTTAACTGTAATACTCCTGAAGATTGGCAATCAATTAGTTGATTTTTAGCTTGTTTTATGGCAAGTTTATTAGCGATCGCCAATATAAGAAGTTGGAGTTTTGAGCTTGTGAAGTTCTGAGCGATCAAATCCTTTGCTTCTTAAACCTACAAGATGATAATAAACAAATACTGCTTCAATCTTTTTGTTAGGATCTTCTTTATCTTGCCAAGATAAATATTGATGAGAGCCTCCCTTTTTTATTTTATTTCTTTTCCCAGAGAAACCAAGTAAACGATTTACTTCTTTCAAACTTAGAAAACTATTATCTTCTTGAAATTTATTTCTGTAGCGAGTTCGATAATATTTCTTCATTAGTATGCGCCATTTTTGTTGACTTAGCTTACTAGTATTAGACTGACAAGAATTAACTTCGGTAGAGTAATCATTCAAATTATGACAGCTATTTAATTCAGTTTGAGCTGAGACTCTTTCTACTGTGAAAAGGGTTGTCAAACTGAAAATAGTCGATAGAATCGGGAGTAGTATTTTTCTCATGAGATGATACTTAGGTTCAATAAAATTGAATATGGTTGTGAGATAAATTAGTTAAAACTCATTTAAAAACTGACTTATATTCAGCATTCCCGACTCGTAAAATTAAAATATCAGCTCAATCAAACTTTCTACTATTTCCACAGCCCTACTCAAGGTAAACAGTGATTAAATCTCGCCCTCAATCCAGAAAATCTAGGGATTCTCAAGTAAATCTGAAGTATTTTGTACAGTCTATTTTGTCTTTTCTTCAATCTTGGCGGCAGTTAGACTGGATTTTACTATTGTCCGTGATGGGATTGACCACGTTTGGAGGTTTTGCAATTTACAGTACTGAGTTAGGTACAAGGCACAACTATAGTTACCAACATTGGACAATTGGCATGTTGGGGTCGATTTTGGTGATGCTTTTATCTCGTTGGCGTTATCAAACCTTATTGCGCTGGTATTGGATAATTTACGCCTTCACCAATCTTTCTTTGGTTGCAGTTATGGTTACAGGGGTAACAGCAAAAGGAGCGCAACGCTGGATTACAATTGCGGGGTTTAATGTCCAGCCTTCTGAGTTTGCCAAAATTGGGATGGTAATTGTTTTAGCCGCATTGTTACACAACCAAGACGGTGCCAACCTAAAAACAGTGATCAGAACCTTAGCAATTACTGCTGTTCCCTGGGGATTGGTGTTTTTACAGCCAGATCTGGG
>ERZ1740059.1447-NODE-1447-length-11928-cov-9.838962_pt1 | contig 11928 bp, 9 predicted proteins | sample MGYA00581744_ERZ1740059 | MGnify/ENA primary metagenome ERZ1740059 (study PRJEB43018, sample SAMN04849738) | marine metagenome | isolation source: floating plastic debris | place: Pacific Ocean | collected 2008-08-28 | study: EMG produced TPA metagenomics... | reverse complement strand
GCTCCCCCTGCTTCCCCATCTCCCCCTCTCCTCTTCTCCCATTGGATGCTACGCTGGATTTAATACATTATTAAGTAATGTTGCTGATTTTAGGAGAAGAGATTTATGAATTTATTAATGCAAACAGCTACAGATACAGCAACTGGACTTAGTTTCCCTTGGGCTTTTACAGCTGTTTATGTAGTAGGTTTTATAGCCGCTGTCGGTATTGGTTCCATTGCTTGGTACAATTCTAAGCGTCCTGCTGGTTGGGAAAGTAAGAAGCGTCCTGATTTTGTACCTGAAGTTGAAAAGGAAGAAAACAAGAGTGTAGGTGAAAATTAATTTAAATTAAAATACATTAAAATAAGCCGGAGAGTTGAACCCTCCGACTTAGTTTTATGTTTGGTTTTATTTTTTGTTGCCACATTGTGGGCGTGAGACAGTTTAAAAGATTATTTGTACTTGTTTCCCTAGGCTTTCTTTTCTCTACGTTTGGAAACAAATATTCCTGCTACACTCAATAAACCTAACATAACTGAAGGTTCTGGTACTGCTGCTGCGCGGGAAAAGTCCACATTCTTTCCCTTTAGGGTAACTTCATAATTACCGTTGTGGGAAAAACCATCGTCTTTATCCGTTAACCCAGTTTCAGTAGCTTCAAAGCTGTATAAAAAGTCAGTTTTCTCATCATAAGTTACTTTTACAACTTCACTTACTTGTATTGCTGTCCCCCTTTTACTAGGATCGCGAAAACCATCTGCCACTGCCAATAAATTCTCTAGTAATGGTATACTTTTAGCATCATAATGACCTGCTAATCCAATACTAATTTCACCAGTAATATCTTGATTTACATAGGAAATATTTGGATCGCTGAAGCGCTCCAAGCCTACTTCAGATTCAAACACGGAAAACAGATCATCCACGCCAAATATTCCTTTAATTATGAAGGAAGGAGTTTGCAGCAATGTTTCAAATCCATTTGCGATTAAAGCTTCATTAAACCAACGTTCACCAAAGCTCATACCACTATCATTCGTAGTGTCCCAGTCTTCTTTTGTTAAACTACTCAGAGTAATATCTTTACCGCCAATTTTACCTTTTAAAGTCGTATTCTTTGTAAAATCAAATTCATCTTTTTCACTCTTAGCTGCTAACTCTACGTTACCTCCAGGATTCGCTGCATTACCATCTAAAACTGTTTGAAGATCAGCACTGTTATCAAGAAATGTATTGGTACCATTAGAATCATATACTAAATAATCATCCGCTCCACCAATACTAATAGTACTATTAGTGAAGCTACCTGCCAATGCCGGAGCAGTAAAAATTCCACCCATACCAGCAGCAATTGATGTCGCGATTAAAAGTTTTTTAGCAGCGCGTTTCATATTAAAGTCTCCTGTTCCTTCTCTTTTTTATACTTAAAGGTTTCTAAAATTTGGCTTGGCTAAAAGCTTGGATTTTTAGAGATATGACCGTTGTTTGGTCAACATTCATGCTTGTTATCTAAACACAGTATAAAAAATCGGAGACTATATTAGGTGAAGAATTGATATTTTACTCGTAAATATAGGTTAAAAAAATCACCAAAAAATATAGTTTTAGTTACGTTTATTTACTTGAATCACCAGATCGATTGCAACAAATATTACACATTATGAGTTCAGAAGAAACATACAGCGGTAGTAAAAGGTAGTTACTGAAGTTTTGTGGTAAGCATCATATCAATAGGACTTACGCAAGCGTCACAAGATTTGGGTGGTGCCGTACACTGATTGCCTTATTATTACGTTCAATATTAGTGAGTGTACGAGCACCCTACAAAAAAATGTGCCAGTTGCGTAAGTCCTGATCAAGTCTGGCTAATTACTTACTATATAACCCTATTGAAAAGATGGCAGTTATTATCTACTACTCATGAATACTTATTACTTATTACTTATTACTTATTACTCATTACTTATTACTCAGATCAAATATGATAACTGTTTAACCAGAGACGATGTCACATCAAGCTAAATTTTTGTATCCAATAAATAAAAATAAGCCGGAGATTCAAGTCTCCGGCTTAATTTACTATTCTCAATTTTCAAATTTCTAATGATGCAAGGAAAATCTAAAATCTCAAATTTGTAAAATAGTATTATGCTGCTGCTTTCTGTTTGATTTTCTTGCTTGCACGTTTACGTCGAGTGGCTGCTAATCCAACCGTTACAACCCCGATGCCGAATAATGTAGTTGGTTCTGGAACTGCTTTAGTTGTAACATTTTTAGTTGTAACATTTATTTGTCCACCCTCCAATAAACTCAAATATACAGAAAATCTTGTGACATTAGAAGGAATTGATGTTATTAAATTAGATGCTAATTCCGCAGCATTATCCAAATCTTCTGAGGTAAAATCAAAGTCGAATTGATCTGCTTGAAAATTACCATCCCCAAAATCAAATCCAAAGGTGAAAGTGGAATTCCCTTCCCCAAGATCACTATTCACTATATCGGAATTTTTGCCATTTATCGCGCTTTGTAAAATAGCTTGATAGCTTTCTGGCACAAAAATCTGATTAATTGCACCGAATTGATTTGGTTTTTTTCTAATATCACTCAAGGTAAACTCCTCATTGAGCACATTGGCATTAAAGCCTGTCACCTCGTAGCTGAATCCACCAGAATCCAGTTCAGTTTTGGTGAAATCAAAATCTCCAGTTATAAAATCATTATTGAAAGTATTTGAAGTAACACTAAATTCGGAACGGTAAGTCATACTTGCAGCCTGGGCTGAATTCGTTGCGATCGCTCCACTTAGAGCAACCCCTGCTACAGTACTAGCTCCAAACACAGCTACTTTTTTAAATATATTTGAAAACATCATTACAACCCTGGTAACTATTATACAAGTGTTTCCTTCGCTGCTTGCAGCATAACACCAGCACTTCCAGAGTTTCCAGAGGTATCGCGTTTTCTTTAATAAAGCTATAATTACGACTTTACATACTAGTTTTTATACTTAGATAAATTATTCAGAATTGAAAAGTAAAACTTGAAAATGATATAAGCATATGCCTTGTGGTAAGTAATAATTGGCAATAAGGAATGGGGAGAAGTAAAAACTTAACTCTTCACTCCTCACTCTTAGTTTCGTTCCTTCCAATTCCGTAAACTATAAATCAGTTTTGCACTTCAACCCAACGACGATAAAGTTTTTGAACTTGTTTAAGAATGGTATTTAAATGCCCTTGCTTTGACTCACTCTCATCGGATAATTGCTGTAATTTAGCTAATAACCTGGCTTCTTCAATAGCCACCTCACCATCACTGTAAATTAAACCGCCGATCTCTTGAATTAAGTTTTGACAATCTTCAGTGCTGGGAGAATTACCCAAATACTCTGTAACCCATTCGTAACATTCGGCTGGTTTTACGGGAACTAATTCGTAAAGCCAGGGTTTAATTTCTGGATCTGTGGCGATATCTTTTTCTTGAGCTATTTGTCGAAGATACTCTCTTTCTTCCGGTTGAATCCTACCATCAATCCAAGCTGCTGCAATTAAGATTTTTAATAATTGTTTGACATCAGGGTTACTTACCATGTTCACCTCCTTAAAAAAATTTGTCTTTAACAAAATCTTACAATTTTAGTTGTTCTTTTTTCTTAAACGCACCATAAAGAAACCATCCATATTGTGTTTATGGGGCAGTACTTTAATCCAACCTTCCTTCGTTCCATATTCACCAGAAGATGAATCAGTAGCAGGAGCTTCGATTTCCCAATTAGGATGTGACTCTAAAAAGGATTTGATAACACCTTCGTTTTCTGCTGGATGCAAGGTACAGGTAGAATAAACTAAGGAACCACCATCCTTGACAAAAGTTGAAGTATGTAAAAGTAGTTCTTTTTGAAGTGTAGAAAGTTCCCCTACACTTTCCGGAGTTTGTCGCCAACGTGCATCAGCGTGACGGTGGAGAGTTCCCAAACCAGAACAAGGAACATCAAGTAATACTTTATCGGCAGAATTTTCAAATTGGGTTAAATAGCGACTGTCACCGACACAAATTTGAATTGACTTTAAATTGAGACGTTGAGTATTTTGTTGCAACTTACGGAGACGAGAATCAGTGCGATCGCAAGCCCAAATTTTGCCTTCATCTCCGATTAATTCGGCAATGTGGGTTGTTTTACCTCCGGGTGCCGCACAAGCATCAATTATCACTTCACCTTTTTGTGGATTAAGTAAATAACTCACTAATTGAGCGCTACTATCTTGTACTGTCCACCACCCTTCGTTAAAACCAGGTAAATTCTTAATAGCACCCGTCTTACTGAGAAAACGTAAAGATTGAGGTAAATTAGGAAGGTGCTGACATAAAATACCTTGATTTTGTAAAACCGCTTCAACTTCAGAACGAGATGAACTTAGTTGGTTAACTCGCAAATCAATCGTAGGTGTTTGGTTCATCCACTGACATAATTGTTCTGTTTCCTCTAAACCAAACTGTTCTATCCATAGACTGACAATCCAATCTGGAAAACTATGTACAATACCCAAGCGTTCCACAGGATTTTCCGGTAATCTTATGGGAATACTAGAAGATTCTCCCCCCTCTTTATTCTCCCCCAGTCGAATATAGTGTCTTAACAAACCATTAACAAAACCAGAAAGACCAGAAAAACCATTATCCTTAGCTAATTGAACGGTAGTATTAACAGCAGCACTAGGAGGAATTCGTGATTGGAATTGCAGTTGATACAAACCCAAATGTAAGATAGTGCGCAGCAATAAAGGTTGTTGATGAGATTTTTTTTTAGCTAATTGGTCAATAATTGCATCGAGAGTACGCTGTCTTCTGACGCTACCGTAAACCAATTCTGTCACCAAGCGGCGCTCGTTATCGGGTAAATCAACTTTTCGCAGCACTCTATCTAGCGCTACGTCAGCATAAGCCCCCTTATGAACATCTCGTAGGGCAATAAAAGCTTGTTGACGGGGGGAATTCATAGGAGAGGGGGAGGGGGAGAGGGGGAGAGGGGGAGAGGAGCCACTGCTCGGTTAGGGTTTCTTGAGTGTCACGCAAGTGGCGTGGGGAGAAATTGAAATTCTTCTACTTGAACCTTTAACCTATGCCCCATGTCCCATTTTAAACAAAATAATTCCTCTCACTTTACCTTATAACCTTCCATGAGTGAAGGGTGCCCGTGAGAGGAATTATTAGCAAAAATTGTTAACGTGAGTTAAGCATCAAAGCTGTCAATTTCAAATTCGCAAGCCCTAGAAGTTTCTTCCACAGTGAATGGCTCAAAACTAACTAATGATAAATTAGATGGTTCTTGAACCATTTCTTTTGCCAATAGTAATCCGGCAATTGTCCAAGTTTGATATTTTCTAGCTTGCTTGCCAATCAATCTTCCCCGCTTACCATCATAATATTCCGGCCATTCATCTTCCTGAAGACGAAATTGGGCAATATGAATTGCTCTTTCAGCAATACATATTTTATTCGTTTTAATCGCTGCCGCCGCTAACATCCACATTAAAACAGGCCAATTTCCACCATTATGATATGACCAAGGAATGTTCTTCGGATCGCATCCAGTTATAATTTTATATTCTTCATTTTCTAATGCCGGAAAAGTAATTTTCATCGGCATCTCTCCCACCAAATCACTCCATCTCTTTTCAATAAGATTCATAATGGCTTCAGATTGTTCTTCACTTGCCAAATCGCAAATAATTGCCATCAAATTACCTAAAGAAAAGAAACGAGTATCTAACTGTGATGGCCCTATATTACCTGCTAAATAACCACCTTCTTTTGGTAACCACTTATCTAATTCGTAATAAGGAAGTGAATCTACATATATATTAAATTGATTAACAGCTTCTTTACCGTATTCTTCTCCTTTATAACGATAAATTGCATTCAGACGTTTAAGATCTATCCAATAATGCTTACGAATATGGGCACGCAAAATAGGTAAGCGATTATCAATAGCAACCACCCAATCTTGATTTCCATGACAGATTAACATTTCCCGTGCTGCACGCAATGCTGCATAAAATAAAGATTGAATTTCTAAAGGGTGCCCGTAAATACCCAAGCGTCTATCAATCATACAAGCGCCATCGGGAACTAACAGCGTTGGATACATATCAAAGCTAGTTGCCAAACAAAGTTCCAAAATTAGCCCAATACCTTTTTGAAACTCCGGTTGATATACCAGTGAATAATCTTTTGTGGAAACTACATAAGCACGCAATATTACCAACCACCAAAAACAAGAATCAATTGGTGTAACCCTTGCAATCGCATGTTCGCCAAAATCCGCTTCTAAATATTCTTCTCCATCATGAGATACTACTTTGAAACTAGCTGGCATTATACCTTGACCTGGTTTATAAGCATCCAACTGGTTCTCTTTGGGCTGCAATTTCAAAGTTTCTTCTAAAAAATTACGGACTATATCCGCTTTTCCTTTAATAAGAAAAAGTAGAGCAGATGAAACAAAATCTCTGACAAAACATTGATCGTAATTCAATGAGTCTACACTTCCATCTAAAGCCGCTACCGTACCAACTGGACGGTCTTTATAGTAGATGATTGTCTTTTGAAGCTCTGACCATGCTTCTTCTTCTAATTGTTTAATTGCGTCCATTTCTTCTAATTGCATATCTAGGTCAACTCCTTGTATTTTGTGGTTAACATACTTAATCCAAGCTGTTTATAGATATCCCTGTAATTATTTAAAAAATCGGATTATTAATTGAAAAATATCAAGCTATATATTATGGATTTGAGATGAAAAGTATTTACTCAATCAGCATTGTACTGTTTTTTTCATTCCTTACCTCAAGGAGCAATAGCTTTATTCCCAAGTAAAAATATATCTATACTCTTTAACTTACTTGGGTATAATCTAAATATTCTTGGGTAAAAATACTTAAAACTGATTGAGAAGACTCGGATTTATTTATTTACCTACATAATTAAAAATTATAACAAATTTTCATACAGTGCAACAATATTAAAATGATGATTTGTTTTACTCTCTAATAGACAATATATTTTATTAAATTTCTGCTGATAAAAATAATGAAATAATATCCTCTAAGAGAAAGTAATATTTTTTTAGCAGTATTTACTAATAAAATTAGAATAGGAAGTCAGTTATTTAAACAGAGATTAAACTAAAATGCAAAATTGAAATTATGCCGCTCAAATTTGCAAGATTAAGTGTTAATTTTAAAGAAAAGAATAGATATCAGATAACAATATTCTTTATTCTTCCAAACTAAATTCTGTTTTTAGCTACTATTTTTATTTGATAATAGATGACGGCAAGCTTCAACGACTTAATTTGCTCATAATTGCAACTATAAAAAAAACTTGAAAATCGAGTTGTATATAAAACTACAAACCTATTGAATATCCTTGTAGTTTATATAACAAAAGATACAAATAGGTTTATTTTTCAAGTTTTCTAATAACTGAGATATGGGGTATTGGATAGAATTGGGTATCCGATAATTTATATGAAGGTAGATTTAACCTGGACAATAAAAACAATTGCAGCCACATTAAGTTAAGTTTTTCTACTCAAGAGAAACTAACCATGAGGCTGTTGGAATTTTCATTTAACGCTTTAACTTATTGCTAAAACAATAAAACAACAGTTTTTTGTTATCATTGTTACAGAAATTATATCAAATCTGATTTTTCCTTCAAGCTTTTGAACTGTCAATTGTGCTAAAGAATTAGTAAAGTACGATAAAATTCTGGTAAAGTTTTTCAAAATTTATTTTTTAGAGTACTGTTATTTGAAAAATTACGATTTGACTTAAACAGTCTATATTGACCTGCGTGTATGAGGTATCATATTGAGACAGATGTATAATCTTTACAACCAGCACTATTCAGTGTAAATAACTATTGATTTTAGTTATTAGCATATAGAAATACTTATTTTCCCAAAAATAAAGTATATATACGTAAATATTTGAATAACCAGTTTTGAAAAAAAAATAAAATAGTAATACAAGATATTTTCATCAAAATAAGTGAATAACTTAACTTATTTTTCTTGTTTTATAGTTACATTTTATTTAACATAAATTTTGTATCGGATATAAAAATAGGAATAATTTGCCATCAGCTGATTTATCGCTCCCATAAAAACGTGTCATAAAATAAAAAGGAAAAGTGTATGTTAAAAACTTCTAAAATTGAGAACTCACCTTCATCTGAGCGTTTACTTAATATTTGGGCACGGCGTTATACACCAGAAATATCTTCACTCTTAGGTAATTCTTCATCTTGCGATGAATTGTTAAAGGCAGCAAAAGCAGAAGGTAGGGCTGAGACTACTAAGAAGTTAAAAGATAAAATGCTCGATGTAAATTGTCAGATGGGATGGATACAAACGAAAAACCTCTACAGTTATATTCCAAATGTTTTAGATTTAAGCGAAGCAAGACGCATTACAAAATTTGCTTTTCGTGTTTATAGAAAGTTAATAGAGGTTTATCAACAGCAGTCACCGAAAATAGAAGTAGAAAATAACTCTCTTTCTCAGTGGGTTATACCAGCAGTAGAAGAACTTGCCTATGCTTTAGAACCAATATTAATCATATTTCAAGAGCAGCACGTTGCATCTAAAGATTGGCGCAGTCTTGGTTTTATGACCTCACAATTAAATTTTACCAACAAATTAATTCTTAAAAGGTTGACATTTGCCGAACAAATATTATTAGGTCCTTATTTGAAATTTGTTGAAGAGCAAGTAGCAATGCCTTGGCAAAGAGTTTGTTCTAATGCTGCTAATTATGAATTAGATTCCCCGCAATTGAAGCTTATAGAACAAATAATGCCATCTGCGCCGGAAATAGCTCAATCAGTTTATCATCAGCTAATCGAATTGTTACCTAATACTAGTAGCCGAAGAGGTAAATTAATCGATCGTGGTATCACTCACTCTTGCCTCCGCGATTTAAATATGTTCCAAGCTTATATTTTATTGTGCTTTTTAGAAAAGAGTATGACACCAATTGAACAAGAATTAATTCCTTTATGTGCCATGGTTGTAGAGGGAGTTGAAATCAAATGGGAATTAACTCAAAAATGGTGCGAAGTATTAGCTTCAGAAATGGAAAGTCGTTTAGATTCAGAACAAAATAATTTGTTAAAACCCTATACTCAAGGAATGAAACAGGTATTTTTTAAAGAGCGTAGAAGTTTGGGTTGTAAAGAAGGAATGACAGCAGAGGTTGTTTGATTTTTTTCAGTTTGTTTATGTATCAATAAATCTAATTTTTTTTATCGTGTAGGGTGCGTGACGGTTGGAAAATATACTATTGAATATGGATTTTTTGTCGCGTCACGCACCGATGATTGATTATATGTTAGCTGTATAAGATTGCTTGTAATCAGGTAAATGTGATTACGAGCTTGCCTGAGATTGTAAATCCCAGTCTAATAGCAAAAATCCTCTGAAAGAGGACTAAAAATGTATTTTTTATATTCCATGTAGTTCCTTAATTTTTCTTATATCCTTATACCATTTCTTTATAAAGATGCGCTTAATTTAGTCCACGGAGGTGGGCTTCGTAACTATAGCTCCAGCTTTTAAGCCCAGAGCGATTTAGCGCAGCCTCATACAGAATTGGTATTAATCTCGTAACAAGCTAACTCAAACAAATAAGCATTTTTATAATCGTGGGATAAGTTACGGATAAAAAGACTTATAACTTCCGTTTGGCAGCTAAATCAGCTTCCATTTGCAATATTTTCTTTTCCATCCGTTCAAAAACCTGTATTGAAGTTTCCCCTGTTGCTGTTTTGTCTAATTCTTCTACTTCCGCTGCATTATTAGATGTTGTTAATGTCTTAAGACTATCTTTTTTTTTAAACAACTTATTCAAACCATAAGCGGCTAATCCTGCAACTGCACCTGCTGCTACAACTGGAGCTGTACCAATGGCAACAGCTGTTCCACCAACAGCTAAACCCATACCTCCAACAGTTGCAGCAACACCAGCACCTGCTGCTGCTCCACCTGCAACTGCACCTAAGGCTTTTGCATCTCCTTCTTCTATAGCTTTCTTAGCTCCATAAGCTGCTGAACCTGCAACTGCTCCTGCAGCCGCAACGGGAGCCATACCAATTGCTACACCTCCAAATCCGCCTACTAATCCCATTCCGCCTACTACAGCGGATGCACCTGCTCCTGCTGCTGTTCCTCCGGCAACTAATGCCGCACCTTCTGCTTTATCTTTGAGTTCTTCAGGCTTATTAGTCATTTTACTGAAAATTTGAGTTCTAATTATTACGTTAGCAATTAACAAAGAATCCTATTGTCGTTCAGGAGAAATCAATGAAATATTAAAATCTATTCTTAAAATGTGTTTCAAGTCTCACCTTGGGCTATCTTAAATTCTTAGTTAATAAACTGCGCTTAAAATGACTTCTACCCTCCCTCACAAAAAAGCCAAAGCCCTCAAACCAGGAAGCCCCCGCCCTGCAAAAGAATTATGTAGTGATTGCGGACTTTGTGATACATATTATGTGCATTATGTCAAAGAAGCTTGTGCTTTTCTTAATCAACAAATAGAGGAACTTGAAGAACAAAGTCACTTGCGATCGCGCAATCTTGATAACCCCGACGAGCTTTATTTCGGAGTTCAACAAGAAATGATGGCAGCGCGGAAAAAAGAACCAATTCCAGGTGCCCAATGGACGGGAATTGTGAGTACGATCGCCATTGAAATGCTCGAACGCGGTATTGTGGAAGGTGTTGTTTGCGTACAAAATACTAAAGAAGATCGTTTTCAACCAATGCCAGTTATTGCTCGCACAGCCGAAGAAATACTGGCAGCAAGAGTCAATAAACCAACTCTTTCACCAAATCTTTCCGTATTAGAACAAGTTGAAAAATCGGGAATGAAACGGTTATTAGTAATTGGTGTTGGTTGTCAAATCCAAGCATTACGCGCCGTAGAAAAACAGCTTGGTTTGGAAAAGCTTTATGTATTGGGTACACCTTGCGTTGATAATGTCACTCGTGCTGGATTACAAAAGTTTCTCGAAACAACGAGTAAATCTCCCGATACAGTAGTGCATTATGAATTTATGCAGGACTTCCGAGTTCATTTTAAACACGAGGATGGCTCCACTGAAACAGTACCTTTCTTTGGTTTAAAAACCAATAAACTCAAAGACGTGTTCGCTCCTTCTTGTATGAGTTGTTTTGACTACGTGAATTCACTAGCAGATATCGTAGTTGGGTATATGGGCGCACCATTTGGCTGGCAGTGGATTGTGGTCAGAAACGATCGCGGTAAAGAAATGCTCGAATTGGTGAAAGACCAAATTAATACCCAAGCAGTAATGTCTCAGGGAAATCGCCAAGCCGCAGTACAACAAAGTATTCCTGCCTACGACAAAGGTGTAACTCTTCCCATGTGGGCAGCGAAATTAATGGGTGTAGTGATTGAAAAAATTGGTCCCAAAGGTTTGGAATATGCCCGATTTTCCATAGATTCTCACTTTACACGGAATTATTTGTATACAAAACGCAATCATCCCGAGAAGTTAGAAAAACACGTTCCCGAATTTGCCAAGCGAATTGTGGAACAGTATGAATTGCCCGAGTAGAAAGAGATGGGGAAATGGGGAGATGAGGAGATTGGGAGACTAGGGGACAAGAAATGAGTGAGAGAGTGAGAGAGTGAGAGAGGGAGAGAATAAATTTTACTTGCTATTCACTACTCACTACTCACTACTTCTAAATGTTTACCATGCCCCCTTCGGATTCGCCACTTCTATCAACGGAGGCAGACGACCCACGAAAGTGGACTCACCATGCCCAATGCCCAATTACCCATTACCCATTACCCATTACCAATTACCCATTACCAATTACCCATTACCAATTACCCATTACCAATTACC
>ERZ1740059.1444-NODE-1444-length-11932-cov-3.505683_pt1 | contig 11932 bp, 11 predicted proteins | sample MGYA00581744_ERZ1740059 | MGnify/ENA primary metagenome ERZ1740059 (study PRJEB43018, sample SAMN04849738) | marine metagenome | isolation source: floating plastic debris | place: Pacific Ocean | collected 2008-08-28 | study: EMG produced TPA metagenomics... | reverse complement strand
ATCAAGTGCAAGCTGTTGTGCTAAAATGGCGACCCACATCAATACCGTTGCACCAAGTAAAGCCCAGAGTTCAAGGGTCATGATTAGTCTCCTTAAAAATTTGATCAGTTGTCATGAAAATGGAGATACAAAATAATGGGCTCAATCAAAGGTGGGTATTGCCCACCTTTGAAAAGATTTAAATCGCTAGAGTGAGCAGACAAATTTAGCCAACGATCTGTCCACCGATGGCATAACCACCCTCGGCAGTTTCTTCAATTTGCACACCAATAAATTGCTTAATGTCACCCTTCCCAGAGGCTTGGGCAACTTCGTTGAGAGCATCGGTAAAACGCTCGATAATTTGAGCTTTTTCATCCTTTGTCCAGGCATTTCTGGGAACAGTAAGTTTGATCGTAGGCATAATGTTTTGTTCTCCTAAGCTAGGTTCAAAGCCGTTGCTGATTTAAGGGATGAATCAATCGATGAGTAATGTGATTTAGCAGAACTGTACAAATAAAATCATCCCGAGGATCAGCAACGCCGGTTCAAAAAATTACGTAGCAAGTACCATGACCGATGCTTGCCACCATCAATCCAGAGTGCATTTGTTTGTAGAATCGGTTAATGCGCTTTAACCGGAAATTGAATTTCTACAACCATTTCATCTTCGTGGCCAGGTTTGGGGGGTACGATAAAGACCTCTCGACCCGGTCCAACTAGTTCGTATTGATGTTTTTCTGCCCAAGTACCAATGGCGCTGTAGCAAAGATGGCCATTTTCCGGGCCACCATAGCGTACAGCAGTAACCGCCATCTCAACGGGGTCCAGTTTTCGAACATCCATCACCATTCCGTTCGGTAACGGCACGGTGAGATCAAGCGATTGCTTGAGGTAAAATCCAAACTCCAAATCCCAATCTTGGTCTTCATACAACTCGCTGTGGATAACCGCAGCAAAGCGTTCTAAAGACTTGGCGGCAATCTGTTGAGTGACGGCCATAGTCATCTGATTAATCACTGCCAAGGCTTGCTCTAAACCTTGAAAGTGACGTCGCAAAGATAGGAACGTCTGCGCTGGCAAGGCCTTCAATACAACATCATCATCTTGAAAGTCCTCTTCACGCTCTAACTGTTGGAGTCGGGATTCGACAGCTCGTAGGCGAGCGGCCTCGACCTGGAGCGTTTGCTCAATCTGGGCTTTACGCAGAGAGAACATCCCACGAATTTCCTCGGGAGATACCTCGTCAACCATAAGCCGCTTAATCTGATCGAGAGCCAGACCCAGACCTTTCAGGGCGAGTATCCGGTTAAGTTGGCTTAACTGCTCCACACTGTAATATCGATAGCCCGTATCACGATCACTATGAATCGGAGAAAACAGACCAATATCATCGTAGTAGCGCAGTAGGCTGGCAGATACTTGAGCAATTTTGGAAAACTCGCCAATACGAAACATGATTCCGCCTCTGACTTGATGTTTCGTAGTTTAGAGTTTCAAGTAACATGAAGGTCAAGACCGTCAGAAAAAAGATCGTGCATCACGACAGGTCGTTCTGGCGAGAGCAATCACAGCATTGCTGTACAAACGATGCCTCACCTAGCACATATGCTAAACATAACGGACTGAAAACCGTCGGCTTTATTTCGAGGGTGTCTACCACTTGTGACGTCGCCTTAGCTGGCTAAACTTATGTTCCATCACGATGTTTTGAGGGTCTTAAGATGAAGGTTTCCGCAGTCCAGCTCCAACCAATCGCTGGCAATATCGAAACAAACATTGCCAAACATTTGAACTTGATCAAGTTGGCAGTTGATCGAGGTGCTGGCTTGGTATTTTTCTCTGAGTTGTCGCTAACGGGATACGAGCCTCGCCTTGCTAATTCGCTCGCCGTAGATATCTCCGATTCTCGTCTCGATATCTTTCAGGAGCGCAGCGACACAGCTAACATCGTCATTGGTGTGGGTGTGCCACTAAAGGCAACTCAAGTGCAGATCGGAACGGTATGGTTTGCACCAGGCTCACCTCGCCGCTCCTATGCAAAGCAACAGCTGCATGATGATGAACTTCCGTTCTTCGTGCCGGGTGAGGGCCAAATCATCTTGGAAGCAGCTGGCCAAAAGTTCGCTCCTGCAATCTGTTATGAGTCATTACAGTCCAGCCATGCCATCGAAGCTAAACGCTTGGGCGCAGACGTCTATCTAGCGAGCGTCGCCAAACCAAGGGGTGGATTGGCAAAGGCCATGCTGCATTATCCTGCGATCGCGCGAAAACACAAGATGCATGTCATTATGGCCAACTGCATAGGTCCTAACGATAACTTTATGAGTGTTGGTCAGTCGGCTGCCTGGAACAGTTGCGGCAAACTGCTTGAGCAAATGGACCGCGAGTCAGAAGGAATTTTGCTCATGGACACCCTTACGGAGCAGACCAGTATGCATACGTTGATGGGCATATAGTTGAAGAATCGGGTTGTTATTGTGTGATCGATAAAAGCGCATTTTTTGCTGCTGCTTGTCTTATTCGTTAGATTGCAAAAGATTCTAAATATAGCTAGGCTCTGTAAAACAAGTCTCAAGGGAGCACAAAATGATGAATCATATAGATTCAATCAAAACCATCTTCCAAAGCCGTCTAACAACTCTTGAGCATCTCTTAACGTCAGCTCAGGCACATTTTGGTGAGAGTGAGTCTTTCTTGCAGGAACGTATTATCGCTGATATGTTGCCTTTTGGTACGCAGATTGCATTTACCTGCAATCTGCCGCGCAACTTTGCTTTGTGGTGTGATGGCAAACCAATGGATAATTTAGATCCAGATGTTCCCTCTGTGGCGAAGGCATACGAACACATAACAAATACCAAGGAACTACTGTCGAGTATTAGCGCCGAAGATAAAAAGCTAGGTGAGCTTACGCGCATTGCCCTTGGTCAGGACCTACATATCGAGATGTTGGGTAGTGCCTATGTCAATGACTTTTTAATGCCAAATTTCTACTTCCACATGGTGACAGCTTATGACATTCTTCGCATGGCTGGGGTCCCCATTGGCAAGCGAGATTACATGATGCATCTGGTTCCCTTGCTGAAGCAGGGGTGAAGCCTAACTGTTGTTAAAACTTGCAATCTGACGGCAAGTTTTAACAACAGGATGCTGAGACTCTGAGCGTCTCAGCATCCTAACGTAGGGTACAACAGGCTAAAATATAGAAATTAGAGAGATTTAGAGCGCTGGATGTCGTGACGCATCCATGACTCTAAGACAGATTTCAGCTGCTTGCGCGACAAACGTTAACACCATTAGAATTGGTGATAGGAACAGATACTCCGCCATTTATCCATGTTCACAGTTTCGCTGAAAAGGAAGTAGATCATCTACGCTGCCTCTTCAGTGAAACTGCGAACCATACAGCAGTTCCTACGCCCCTACGACTAGAACATCCCATAGCAAAACTTACTCAATACTCACACCTTTAAAGGTAGATGCCTTAGGCTTAGCTGCCACTGGCGCATCTTTAATTTGTTGCGTGCGTAAACGATGCTTCTGAAAATGATTTTGCCACTCGTGAGGGGCATTTAGGGTCTCACCGCCATGCTGGGTCAGACGCTTGCGCACCTGGCAAAGCACGGGGGTATTCACACAGGCTCCAGAGATAATCACCTGGCCCTTGGTCAGCGCTGGTAGCTCCTTGAGCAGATCTCGCCCAGCCGCTTCCACTCCATACTTCAGACTCTCCTGGTCCACTGGATTAACAATGCGCATCAGAAACTGGCTCATGCACTGGGAGAGCACATCAGAGTCAAGCTTGCCAGGACGCTGGGTAATCATTCCCACCCCTAGCCCAAACTTACGGCCCTCGCTAAGGATTGTTCTTAGCACAGCTTTACACCGTGACGGCTCTTTAGCAGGGGCAAATCGGTGCGCTTCTTCGATGAGCACAAATACAGGAAACGGCAGATAGTTTTCATCACCGACTTCAATCTTGTCGCGGGCGGTGTTAACACGAGCATGGTAGCTCTGGCGCAGCACTGCTGCACAAATCACCTGCTGTTCTTCCTGGCTGATTTCATTCATCTGTAGCACGGTCACCTGCCCTGGCTCAAACAAATCTCGCGGGGCCATGTGATTGACCTGATGAAAGTAGGGGGAGCGGGCCAGACAGTCTAGCTTCCATTCCAAGGCAGGGGCAGAGGACCCCACTTTGTCATTACCCTCATCATCTGCTGTGGTGTCTGCTTCATAAACCGCCGCGATCAGATCGTTAACATTCCACCGATAGTCGCCCCGCTTGTGTTTGCCCAAAATGGTAAAGGCTTTGTTGAGAATAGACTGTTGCCGGTCACTCATCTCTGGCAGCAGGGTCAAGATATCGTAATAATCGAGGGACGACATGCGAATCTGAATATCGTCGGGGGTGAGGATCTGAACTTTAGGTGCATAGCCATCGCTGGCCTGAAATGCCGGATGTCCACGCATTTCCGATAAGGTGTTGTATTCCCCATGGGGGTCAAAAATCAGGACCGCTGCTCGATTATAGGGTTGTAAAAACTCTTCGATTAGAACCCCTGCGGTATAGCTTTTGCCAGAGCCAGTACCAGCCAAAATCGCCATGTGGGTGCTGACAATCTCTTTAACATCCAAAGCGACAGGCACAGCACCGCTGGGGCGCAACAATAGAGAACCAATTTGAGCTGAGCCGACTTCTCCTGGCTGTTTTTTATTGACGACTTTTTGTAGCCGATCGTCTGCTGCGATGCGAATCTTTGAGCCTGGGTCAGGGGTGATGCGGGGATTAATAAATCCAAGCGCTGGATGGAAGTAACCAATGACATCCACCGTAACTTCATAGATTTCTGGATTGGGGTAAGCAAACCCAATCAGTGAGGCAATCGCCTCTGGACTGATTTGCGTGTCAGCAAAGATGCGATCGGGCAGGTGATCGAGCAGTCGACGCTCAGAAATTTTGCCTAAAATCTCCCATATCTCAGTAGGGCTATTCGGTGCAGAAATTTCGTAAAATACAAACTCACCGATTTTGACGTGATGATTATCGGCAGTGATAAAAAGGTATTGGTTGCCGTCTTCCCCAGGGCCTTTAACCGTGCCAATTACTGGATTGTCGATAGCTGAATCTGGGTTAGCGGGTAAAGTCATAGCAGTGCGATCGCATAAGCGCCGACTTGTCAGTTCGCGTCAATGCTGACTGGCAAGCCAATATCACTCACTATAGTAAACCTGTATTGCTAGAAAGAAGTCTTAATATCTGACTGAATATCGCTTAGATATCTTACTAGATGTCTGCGGCAACGTCCTGAAATGGGCTGCTAACCTGAGTAAGAAAGGGAGAACGGCCTCGCAATGGACACCAAACGGAGTCTAATACGACGACACGTTCTCCATGGGGGACATGGAGAATGACGAACATACTACGACGGAGTTCCCTTAATAGAACTAAGTGGAAATACGGGCATCCGGTAAAATCACCATCGCATCACCAAAAGAATAAAACCGATAGGTCTGCTTGATCGCGTCTTGATAAAGGTCCATCAGGCGCTGGCGGCCAACTAAGGCACTTACCAGCATCAGCAGACTAGAGCCAGGTAGATGAAAATTGGTAATTAAACCATCGACGACCTGCCATTGATAGCCAGGATAAATAAATAAATTAACCGGGCCTCGGTAGGCTTTTAGACTTCCTTCTTGGTTTACGACGCCTTCTAAGGTGCGAGTCGTTGTGGTACCGACGGCAAAAACGTGATTGCCTCGTGCTTTGGTGGCCTTGATCAGATCTACGGTCGTCTGGGGCAAATCAACCCACTCCGAATGCATCTGATGGTCTGTAATCGTGTCGGTCTCAACCGGGCGAAAGGTGCCCAGACCGACATGTAGCGTCACTTCAGCCCGCTGAATTCCTTTTTTCTCCAGGGCTTCAAATACATCTGAGGTAAAGTGCAGCCCTGCTGTAGGGGCAGCCACGGCCCCCGAATGTTGGGCATAGATGGTTTGATATTGGTCAGGCTCTGCTTGGGAGTCAGTGATGTAGGGAGGCAGGGGCACTTCTCCCAAAGATTCCATTAGCTGCTCTATGGAGGCATCGGCCGCCGCTTGAGTGGTCTCAAAGGTGAGCAATCGGCCATTAGTGTCGCGATCGCACGACTCTACACGAGCCGTTAATAACGGGTTATCCGGATCTGGCCCAAAGTAAATCAGACTACCCGGCTTTAACCGTCGCCCTGGTTTAACCAACGCTAACCACTGCCGGGTTGCACGAGGCTCTAGCAATAAAACTTCAACCTTAGCTCCACTTGGTTTATAGCCATACATTCGTGCCGGTATGACTCGCGTATTATTGATTACGAGGAGATCTCCAGGACACAGAAACCGAGGTAAGTCCTTAAAATAAGAGTGCTGATGTTCTGTGCTGGATGAGACCACCATCAAACGTGACCGATCTCGTGGTGTGATTGGTTCTTGAGCGATAAAACTGGATGGCAATTTATAATGATAAGCTGCCAGGGAATAATCACGGTTGGTCTGTGACCGATCGATAGAATTATGATTGTGAGCTGGCTGATGGCCCTTAGACGAAGACATAAACAGATAAGACAGCAGATAAAATACCGTTGATTTTTGATAAAGGCTTACAATCGGCCTTACTAAGCCGAGAGATTTAATGCCAAACTATTAGTCACTACTAGTCAGACTCATCAGATGTTCTGTGAACCAGCTACCTAAGTGATTCAAACGATCTAGACTGTAGCACCGCTTTATACCTATGGATTACGTTTACTATCTATCCAATGCCAGTCTTGTTCTGCGAGTTGTTGAAAGGCTACATCGCCTAACTCAGCTACCCTTAGAGTTTTTGAGCGTTATCCACCGCATCGACGGCTGGATTATCCGCATCAGGCTACATGAGAGCGTTTCTCCAGAAACTGCTTCAAATTTTCAAGCATTTTTAGATGAAGTAGGGGGGCGCTCTAAACCCGGCTATCGCATCCGGATGGCTCTGTGGGGCTTAGAAACAGGTCAAACCGCAGTGGATGTGATGCGGCGCTATCAGGTTGCTGTTGTTTCCCATGGCAAGCCTGACCGTTACGAAATCGAAGAATTCCGTAAACAATTTGTCCAAGGCTTAGGATACTGTCCTGAGACACTGGCTTAACTCGTCTGACCGTTACGTCTATTCTTCAGCCATTACTATTATTCAACCGCATTGATCAAGTAGTCCTGTAAGACCAGGTATCGTTGTCCGTCAGGTAGTTTGAGCTTGGCTTTAGCGGCTTTGGGTTGGGTGGTGTGACAGCTAACTAGCGCCACATCTAGCCGGCAGGGAAGCTGAGATAGGTGAGGATGGCGAGTCAAAAAGAGTCGCGCCGTTGTCCACAGCTTGCGCTGCTTGGCACGGGTGATGGAAAGTAAGCCATCGAGATCCCAGTTTCCTTGACTGCGCGTCTTAACTTCTACAAAAACCAGCATCTCGCTGCTAAGTCTGCCCCCTTGAGCGTTATAGCCCTGGGCTACCAGATCAATTTCTCCCCAGCGGCAGTGCCATCGCCGATAGAGGATTTCCCAACCCTGCTGCATAAGCCAGGTTTCAACTAGCTGCTCACCATAGATGCCAAGGTCTTGATCGGGCATGTGCTAAAAAAATAACCATAGTGGTAGCTTGCCCAGAGCTTGAAGCGGAAAATCAAGCCTGGGCAAGCTATTTAGAGATTGCCACCGCCGCTGGCGATACCGATTAAAATTGCTTAAAAACTGGGTAACATGGGCACAGAATCCTTAGACCGCTTACCATGAGCCAATCCCTGAAAGTTAATATTCACGCAGAGTATCAGCAAGCGTTTGAACGATGCACAGTCCGTTCGGAGTCTATGGGGTTGGTACAGGGCGTGGTAAAGCGGATGGTGGATTTGCGATCGCACTATGACGCTGTCGAAAAAGCCACCACGGTGCCCTGGTGGTTTGCTGGCATTCTGCACTACAAAGAATGGAATTTTCGAGAACCCGCTTTATTTGAAAAAAAAGTATCGGCCGTACTGATTACCAAAAAGTACAACCAGGCTACCGTGCGAACGTTGGCGGCCTACCTTTGGGGATTTGACCTTTGGATTGGCTTCCAAGATGGGGCTGGAGTTCAGTCAAGCTGGGTGTGGGGCAGCACTAACATTTCGACCCAAAAAACCTCAGAAATGGGTGCCGCCGGAATTCTGAAGCATTTGCAAAAGCAAGGGTTAGTAAAAGCCAGCGCTAAACCAGCTGTGGCTAAGAATACTAAGGCTGCGGCTAAAACAGCTGCCACACCAAAGGCCAGCGCTAAACCAGCCAAAAAAGTAAAAAAGGGCAAAAAGCTACCGGTCATGTATTTTTCCCAACGGGACAATGCAGCTCAAGCCCACCGCACCTGCAATACTGCCAGCTGCTGGATGGGGGCGCTATATATGAAAACATCTCTATGGGAAGAATGTGACGAAGACCAAAATGCAGACCTTAATTTTTACCTCCCTAAGGTTGAAGCCTATGGTGACACCACAGATCATGGGGCTCAGACCAACGCGCTCAATAGTTTGGGTGTAAAGTCCGAATGGCATACTAGCCTATCCATGAACGATGTCAAAAAAGAATTGGATGCTGGTCGTCCAGTGGTGCTTGGCGTACTGCACAAGGGCCATGTCAGCAGCCCCAGCGGTGGTGGTCATATGATTTTGGCCGTAGGCTATGACGACGCTGGCATGTTTATCCACGACCCCTATGGGGAGATGGATTTGGTCAATGGCAACTATCCCGGCTCAACTGACGGCTCCTATCGTCACTACAGCTATAAAAATCTAGGTGCCCGGTTTGAAGTGGAAGGCCCTGGTAGCGGCTGGGGACGCCTCTTTAAAGGCAGTCGAAAATAACACAGGCAACCAATGACTAAGATCATCTAATTATTTTGGGAAGTATGATCGAATAACATAGCCATGTTCACAGCGAAGAGATACCATCATGGCTGCGGCGGCAGATACCCCACAGGATTCCCAAGACCAAGTACTCGAAGAACTACGCACACTGCAGGATGATGTTTCTGACTTTAGGGGAGAAGTCTCCGAGTATAAGGATGAAGTCAGGGCATTTAACCAGAAATTTGATACGTATCAAAAAGCGACTCAGTGGGTGGTGCAGCTAGCGTTTAGTCTGATTGCAGCAGCTACGGTGACCGTGATTATTTCTACGGTGACGGGCAGATAGCGGGCTATCCATCTAACTGGCCATAAAATTCACCGACCCAGGGCAGACTGGCTAGGTCCTCAAAGGCGACCTGTCGTTCTCGTTCTAATTCAGCAATCCGCTTCTTCTCGGCATAGCTTTGCTTTTGATAATAGGCGCATTCATCGGGCTGGGTTTCGAGATCGGTTTCTTCCCATAGCTTGAGAAAATATCGATAGCGTTTTTCGCACAGGGTTTTCTCCATACAGGCCACTGAGGCTCGAATGATCAAGGGAGCTCGAAGAATATCGCGCTGGGTTTTCTCATCTAGATAGAGCAGGTGATTGACTTGAGAAAGCGGCCCGGTGGATTCTGACGCCAGGTTGCGCAGCTGCTCAAGCAAGACAACGGGAGAGGTGTCGGCTTGAGCCTCATCGGCGGCTTGCCACTGCAGCATCATGCGCCAAAGAGCCCGGTGATGGGAAAAGCTAAGCTGTAAATCGCGCTCTTCGAGGGCTTCTTTGACGGCCTGACGGTTGGTAGGCATATGAATGTAAACCCGTAGCAGCCAACCTTCGGCTTCTTCGAGGGCACTTTTTTTGATCGCAACTTTGAATTTTTTGTTGGCCTCATCGGGCGACCGACGCTGACGGCGTACCTGGGCTAAAAAGTTCTCGGCCAGCAGGGGCACCAGACGCGCATCTCCCTGGCTAAAGATTTCAGCACAGTGGCGAATATAGTGGGTGCGGGTGTCGGCATTAGCGATATCGGCCAGCAGCTTGACGATATCTTGGGAGGCGGTTTGAAACTGGTCAGCCTGTTTGAGGTCGACGGTTTGTAGAAGTTGCTGAATTTGCCAGTCGAGCCAGAGGGGGGCGGCGTCAACAAGAGCGTTGTATTCATCGGCGACATGGGTCTTGAGGTAATCGTCGGGGTCCTTGCCGTCAGGAATATTGAGGATACGGAGCTGAACATCTCCCCGATGGGCCATTTCAGCGACTTCGCCGATGGCACGCTGGGCAGCCTTTACCCCAGCCGCATCGGCGTCAAAGTTAAATACGATTTGCTTTGACTCGGTATAGCGCAGCAGCTGGCGGACCTGTCCTGCATTGAGGGCCGTACCCAGGGAAGCCACGGCGTTGATGATACCGGCATCGTGGAGAGCTACTACATCAAAGTAGCCTTCGACCACAATGGCGCGGTCTTGCTTTGCGATCGCACCCTTGGCCCGATCCAACCCATACAGGGTTTTACTTTTATCAAAAAGCTCTGTTTCTGGCGAGTTGAGATACTTAGGCTTTTCATCCCCCAGACAGCGTCCACCAAAGCCAATAATCCGTCCGTTAGGATCATAAATCGGCACCATCACCCGATTACGAAAACGGTCGTAGTAGCCGGTGCCATTTTTGTTGGGCACTATCAGCCCAGCCTGCTCAACCAGTTTGACTGAATAATTCTTTTGCTCAACCAGATAGCCATAGAGGGCCTGCCAGCCGTCGGGCGCGTAGCCAAAGGTAAAGCGTTTGAGAATGTCGTCGCTAAATTTTCGCTGCGATCGCAGATACTCTAACGCCTCCTGCCCAGCACTTTGATACAGCGCATGTTCATAAAATTTAGCGGCGACTGTCAGAATTTCAAACAGCTGTTCGCGCAGCGTAACTTTACGCTGATATTCCTGCTGTTTTGCTGGTTCTAACGTTTTGACAGGTACCTGATAGCGCCTTGCCAGGTCTAACACCACCTCAGCAAATGACTGCTGACCCAGCTCCATCAAAAACTTAAACGAATTCCCCCCAGCGCCACAGCTAAAACAGTAATAAAACTGTTTAGACGGACTAACGCTAAAGCTAGGGGATTTATCATCGTGGAACGGACACAGCCCGGTAAAATCCTTACCTTGCTTTTTGAGCACCACATGTTCAGACACCACATCGACGATGTCTGCACGCTGGCGAACATCGTCGATGGTATCTGGATGAATACGGGGTGAACTCATGCGGAGATTACTGACACACGCATGACTATCATAGGCCCAATTTCTAGAAGCACGGCTAGCCCGGTCGTAGGTTGTGTGGCCCTAATGTAGAGTCACCAACGTCAAACCTACAGCGTTTCGCCGCTAGCTAGAGTTGCGTCTACAGGTTGTCTGCTGGTTCAGGCACCGATTCAGAACCAGATTCAGACAGCGCGCAGGCCGCCAGGTTATCATCAATTTGTTGACGCTGTTCATCCGTCAGCAGGGCAATTACGTCTTGTTCAAAGGCGGTCTCAGCCATCTCAACTCTAGCTTCATGCTCAGCCGTCGGTCCCAAACCTGAAGCATCGACTTCTGCGTCAAACTCTTCTTCGATGATGTCAACCTGCTGTTGCTGCTCAGGAGTCAGAAGACTTTTAAAGTACTGGTCGTATTGCTCATCAACCGATTCTAAAGCAGCTTCTTGTTCAGGAGTGAGGGCAGGCTCATCCTCTTCTGCAGTTAGCAATTCAGGGGCAATGGCAGCGATTTGCCCCTCGGCCCAGGCGTCAAGCTGCCCCACCTGTTCTTCTTGCTCAGGAGACAACAATGCAACAACTTCACTCTCATACTCGGCTTCTAATTGTTCCAGCTGCTCTTCTGCCTCAGGGGAAGTAGCTTCGGGAGAGGTCGCCAAAATCTCAGTGATTTGATTGTCTAAATCTGTCTGCAATGTCTGGAGTTCTGCTCGTTGAGACTCGCTCAGCTCAATGCCCTGATACTTAGTCGGACAGGCTGCTTCTTCCG
>ERZ1740059.1443-NODE-1443-length-11942-cov-6.380163_pt1 | contig 11942 bp, 6 predicted proteins | sample MGYA00581744_ERZ1740059 | MGnify/ENA primary metagenome ERZ1740059 (study PRJEB43018, sample SAMN04849738) | marine metagenome | isolation source: floating plastic debris | place: Pacific Ocean | collected 2008-08-28 | study: EMG produced TPA metagenomics... | reverse complement strand
GTCGGCGCAGCCCTCGACGCGCTGCCGGCGGGCTCGGAAGACCCCCTGGACACGGCACGCATGGGGGAGGGGCGACGCGCCCTCGCCTCGGCGCGTGCGATCGCGACCCAGCTGGACGGGATCGCGGCCACGGCGCCGCCAACCGCGGGGGCGCGCGCCCGTCGCACGACCGCGAGCGAGGTCCGGCTCTCCGCGGCGCCGGCGACGCGCACGACGCCCGAGCCTCTAGCGGGACGCCTCCCCATCCTCGTCATCGACGACGAAGAGCCCATCCGCCGGGCCTACGCACGCATGCTCCGGCCGCACGCGGTGACGGCGGTAAGCGGTCGTGAGGCGCTCGACCGACTGAGCCGCGGCGAGGGCCCTTACGCCCTGGTCGTATGCGACCTGCGCATGCCCGACGTCGACGGCCTGACCGTGTACGAGCACGTGCTCGCGCACCGGCCCGAGCTCGCCGGCTGCTTCGTCTTCTTGAGCGGCGGGGCGCTGAGCCCGCGCGTGCGGCGCGTGGTGGACGCCCTTTCCGTCCCGATCCTGGTCAAACCCAGCGGGCCCGAAGAGCTGCTTCGCTACGCGCGCGCCCCCGAGCGCCCGCGCGCCCCGCGATGACGATCGGCCGCACCGACGACGGGGCCGGGCTCCGCCTCCTCTACGTGGACGACGACGCGGGCGCGCGCCGCGCCGTCGCCCGTGCCCTGTCGCGTACGCGGCATCGGCTGGACCTGGCGGCGACGCCTCGCGAGGCCGTCATCCGGGCCAGCACGCACCGCTACCAGGTGGTGCTCACGGACCTCCACCTGCCGGGCACCGACGGGCGTGAGCTCGCCCGGCGCCTCGCCTCGCTCTGCCGGGACGCGGCCTTCGTGCTCGTCACCCGGGGGGAGAGCACGGGCACGCCGAGCCCGGAGACGGCGGGCTTCGACACCACCGCGGTCTTCGACACGGTCCTCCGCAAGCCGTGGCGCCCCTCGGAGCTGAAGGCGCGCCTCGAGGAGGCGCGGCGCGCCCGTGACAAGCGGCTGGCCATGCGCCGGCAAAGCGAGCACCCCGGCGTCATGCGCGTGCTCGTCGTCGACGACGACGAGGGGGACCGCGCCATCGTCGAGGCGCTGCTCCGCGTCGCGCCGGGCTCCTACCGAGTGAGCTTCGCGGCGTCGGTCGCCGAGGCGCTCCGTGCCGTGGAGGCGAGCGCGCCGGACGCCGTGCTCCTCGACCTCGAGCTCCCGGACGCCACCGGGCTCGACGCGCTCGAGCGCGTGCGCGCGTCGTCGCCAGACGTACCCATCCTCGCGACGACGTCCAACGAGGACGAGCACATGGCCCTCATGGCCGTCGCCGCCGGCGCCCAGGACTACCTGGTGAAGGGCTTCGTCGAAGCCCGGGGGCTCGCGCGGGCGCTCTCCTTCGGCATCGAGCGGAAGCGTGCCGAGGCGACGCTGCTCCGCATGGCGCATCACGATGCGCTCACGGGCCTCGGGAACCGCGTACTGCTCCGCGAGCACGCTGCCGCGGCCATCGCCCGTCAGCGCCGCGCGGGGGGCGGGGTTGCCCTCGCGGTGCTGGACCTCGACCGCTTCAAGCAGGTGAACGACACGCTCGGCCACGAGGCCGGCGACGCGCTGCTCCGGGCCGTGGCCGTGCGGCTGCGCGGCGCCGTCCGCGACGAAGACCTGGTCGCCCGCCTGGGCGGCGACGAGTTCGCCATCGTGCTCGACGGCGACGCCGTCTCGCGCCTCGCCACGACGGTGGCCGAGCGCGTCCGCGTCGCCCTGGCGCGCCCCGTCGACCTGGGAGAACGCGAGATCGCGACCCGCGGCAGCGTGGGCATCGCCGTCGCCGAAGACGGCGACGACGTGGACGGGCTGCTCCGCAAGGCGGACCTCGCCATGTACCGCGTGAAGGAGGAGGGACGCGACGGCTTCCGCTTCTTCGTCGGGGAGATGCAGGCGCGCATGGAGCGCGAGCTCGAGCTTCGCGAGTCGCTGAGGCTGGCGATTCCGGGGCGTCGCGACTTCCACCTGCTCTTCTCGCCCGCGCTCGATCCCGCGGGCGCGAAACTGCGAGGCGTCGAGGCGATCCTGGCCTGGCGCCACCTCGACGACGGCAGCGCGCCGCCGCTCCTCGCGACCCTCGAGCAGAATGGCTGGGGCGAGGAGCTCGGGCTCTGGCACCTCGAGCAGGCCCTCGCCGCGCTGGCCCACTCGTCCGACCCGAGGGCCACGGTCAGCGTCGACGTCGGCGCGCGGCTCCTACGGAACCGGGACCTGGGCGAACGCATCGGTGAGCTGCTGGCGACGCACGGCATCGCCCCCGAACGCCTCGAGCTCGAGCTCCCGAGCGCGCTCTTCGGCACCGAGCTCGCTCCTTCGCGCGCGCGCCTCGCGCGGCTGGCGGAGCAGGGCATCGGCCTCGCCCTCGACCGCTTCGGCGAAGGGGATTCGCCGCTCGGCCTCCTCCACGGGAGCCCGTTCCGCACCGTGAAGATCGCCGGCCCCGTGCTCGCCGAGTGCGCGCGCACCCGCGGCGTACGCTGCCTGGCCGGCGCGATGGTGGCGGCGGCGAAGGTCCTCGACGTCGCCACGGTGGCCCTCGGCGTCGACAACGCGCAGGCCCTCGGCGACGCGCGGAAGCTGGGCGTCGTCGCGGCGCAGGGGCACGCCATCGCCGGCCGGGCCGCGCACTGGCCCGCTCAGACGACGGGTCTCCGAGTCCGGCTCTCCGACGCTGGTTGAGCGGACCGGGAGCGGGGTCCACGCGCCTACCTTCGAACGCCGGCCTTCGCGGCCGGCTCCTTGAGATATAGAGGAGACGCGGCGAGAGTCGCGGCTCGATGACGCGGAAGACGGACTTTCAAACCTGGGCCGATGGGGCGGGAGAGGCCTTCTCCGCGCTCGGCGATCATATCGGAGTCTGGAACTGGGATTTCTCCGACGGCACGGTCGTGTGGAGCCGCCGTCTCCTGACGATGCTCGACCAGCCGCACGACACGAAGATGAGCTTCGAGCGGTTCCTGGAGCTCATGCATCCAGACGATCGCGACTCGCTGCGTGCGCGCATCGAGGCGCATCTTCAGGGCGGAGCGCCCTACAGCCTCGTGGTCCGGCTCCGCCGGGGCGACGGCACCTACATCCATTGCCGCACGGAGGGGGCCGCGGTCTTCGACGCGAGCGGAGAAGCCACCTCCATGGTCGGCGTGGCGAGCGACGTGACGAAGGAGGTCCAGGCAAACGCGCGCCTCAACGAGAGTGAACAGCGATTGGCCACCCTCGCCGATGGCTTCGAGGGCGCCATCTTCCGCTATCGCATCAACGCCGACGGTACGGACGGTATCGATTACATGAGCCAGGGCGCCGAGCGTGTATGGGGTTTGAAGGCCCACGAGATCATCGGCGATCCGGGTAAGGTCTGGTCGACGGTCCACCCCGACGACGTCCGTGGCGTCGAGCAAGCCTTCGCGTCGGGTACGGCGCAACTCTCCAGGCTGACGCACAGCTGGCGCGTGGTCCTGCCGGATGGCGTCCACCGCTGGATCGAGTGCCGCGCGAGCCCGACGCGACTCGCGAATGGGGACACGCTCTGGGACGGGTTCGTCATCGACATCTCGAAGACGATGCGTGCGCGGGAGGAGCTCCAAACGAAAACCGAGATGCTTGGACAGGCGCAGAAGCTGGAGGCTGTGGGCCGCATCGCCGGAGGCATCGCCCACGACTTCAACAACCTGCTCGGCATCATCCTCGGAAGCTCCGAGCTGATCGGTCTCCAGCAGCTGCCGGTCCTGGACCAGGAGCCCCTGCACGCGAGCCACGCGGCCTGCAGCCGCGGGGCGGACCTGACGCGCCGACTCCTGAGCTTTGCGCGCCAGAGTCAGCTCGAGCCCCAGCGGGTGGACCTGGCCTCCATCGTCGAAGGGATGATCCCCCTCATCCGCCGAACTCTCCCCGCGAACATCGCGATCCACCGGTCCCTCACCGAGGAGTCTCGGGCGATCGTTAACGTGGACGTCGGACTCCTCGAGAGTTCCATTCTCAACCTCGCCGTCAACGCGAGGGACGCCATGGTCGAGGGCGGGGAGCTGACGCTTCGCCTGTCGGAGAACGCGCCCGAAGGAGGCCTAGCGCGACGCTTCGTGCTCCTCGAGATCATCGACACGGGCTCGGGCATCGACCCCGAGCTCCTTCCGCACGTCACCGCGCCCTTCGTCACGTCGAAGGGCCCCGAGATGGGCTCCGGGCTCGGGCTGGCGATGGTGGACGGCTTCGTGGACCAGTCGGGCGGGGTGCTGAAGATCGTGAGCACCCCGGGCGAGGGAACCTCCATCGAGCTCTACATACCGCTGGCCGAAGGCCAGGCGAGCCCTGAGGCCACCCTGGGCTTACCGGCCGGGGACGACCTTCGCTTCGCAGGCCGGATCTTGCTCGTCGAGGACCAGCGGGAGCTCCGCCTCGTGATGTCCCGGCATCTCCGAAACCTCGGTCTGCAGGTCGACGCCGCGGAGAACGGACCGGAAGCCCTCGAGCTGCTGGGGAGGCGCGGTGAGGAGTACGTGGCTCTCGTCTCCGACATCGTGATGACGGCGAAGCCCGATGGGGTGGAGCTGGCGCGTCGGTTCCAGACGCGCTTCCCCGACAAGCCCGCGATTCTCATGTCCGGCTACAACGAGCGAGAAGTGCCGGCGCGCCTGGTGGGCGATGCTCCGCTGGAGCGGCTCGCGAAGCCGGTGAGCCGCGAGCGGCTCGTCGATGCCCTCGCCAGGCTCCTCGCGGACTGAGCCGGGCACCGCATCCGGCGGTGCGCCCCCCGAGCCTACGTCGAGGGGCGCGCTCAGCGCGGCGGCTCGGCTACTCCTCGTCGTCGAGGTCGGACTCGTCGTCCTCCTCGTCCTCCTCGTCCTCGTCGTCGTCTTCGTCCGCGCCCTCATCGGCTTCCGGCTCCGGGTCCTGGCCCGCGTTCGGGTCGATGGCGATGGGCTCGGCGTCGCCGATCCAGAAGGCCCGCGTGTCGCCGCCACCCTCCGCGTGCGAGGCGTAGGCGGCCCAGAACTCCGTGGTCGCGTCGCGAAGCGCGGAGCGAAGCCCGACCACCTCGCCGCGCGCCTCGGACACGGCCTCCCGGCGAAGCTCCACGCGGCGCCGCAGCGGCTCGAGCTCGTAGACGGCCAGGTCATGATGCACGGCGCGCTCCGCGTGGGCGAGGTCGCGCTTGGCCTCCGCGAACTCCACGTCGAGCTCGGCGAGCTCGAGCTCGGCGTCCGCGAGGTCGAGGCGCGTCTCGACGAGCACCTCGAGGGCGTCGTCCGGGCCGCCCATGCTGACCTCTTCCTCCATGCGCTCGGCCCAGCCATCGAGGCGGTCGAGCTCCGCCGCCGCGCCGTCACGCCGCGCGCGCGCCGCCACGACGCCGTCTTCCGTGGCCGCGAGCCACTGCCGCGTCTCCACGGGCAGCGAGGCGTCCCGCGGGTCGAGGAGGTCCACCTGCGAGCCGCCACAGGCGCCCGAGAGGACGAGGACCAAGGCGCCGTAGACACCGAGCTTCACGACGCACCTCCACCGAGGCTCTGGCCGCCGCCGCGGCCCTCCGGGAAGACCTCGAGGGCTTCCGCCGCCGCGTCCCGCAGCCCGAGACCGCGAAGCACCTCCGAGAGGTTCTGCCGCCCCGCCTCGAGGTTCTCGGCCGCCGCGTAGGCGAAGGCACGGAGCGCCGCCGCCTCGTCGTCGACCTGGTGGTGCGCGATGCCGAGCAGGTTGGCCTCGAGGGCTCCGCCACCGCGCTCGGCGGCCGCCGCGAGCACCACGCGGGCGTGCCGCGGGGCACCGCTGTCGAGGAAGGCCTCCGCGAGGCCCCGCAGCGCCTCGAGGTCCTCCGGGTTCCGTGCGATGCGGTCCCGAAGCTCCGGCGCGACGTCCGGAGCCGTCTCGTTGCCCGCGGAGGGCACGTCGAAGCTCGGCAGCGCCTCGTTCGCCGCGGTCCCCTGCAGGCACGCACGCGCCGAGGGGCTGAAGTTCCGCGCGTTCCAGGCCTGGCGGGCGCAGACCTCGAGGGCCTCGTCGGCCGTGGCGTTCATCGCCTGGCTCCGCTGCGCGAGCGCCTGCGTGATGGCGTCCCGCGTGGCGGCGTCCATCTCGCCGCCGGGCCGGAAGGCCGCCACCTTCGAGGCCGCCGCGCGCTGCATGCTCGCCAGCCGGAGCAGCGCCCGTGGCGAGTAGTCCGGGTCCTGCTGTCGCACGGCCTGCAGGTAGGACTGCTGGATGACGTCGACGATGGTCACGTACTCCTCGACCAGGAGCGCGTCGTCCAGCGTGGGGTAGCTGTTGAAGGCCTCACGGAGCACCTCGGCCGTGCCGAAGTGCGCACGCGCCAGAGCGCCCGGCGACCCGCCGGCACCCGCGCCGAGCACGGTCTGGAAGTCCATCTCGGCTTCCTCGCCACGGCCCGCCGCGAGCTTGGCGAGACCCACGCGCGCGAGGACCTCGATATCCCCGCCACTGGCGTAGGGCTCGAGCACCGAGAGCACGCGGCGCCAATCGCCGCGGCGCTCGAGGAGCGTCGCGAGCTTGCCCAGGGACTCGGCCGCGCCCGAGGGCGAGCCGGCGAGGCGAATGGCCTCGAGGTAGGTGGCCTCGGCGTCGTCGAGCTCGCCGAGCTGCTCCTGGAGCCCCGCCACGATGGCGAGGAGCTGCGGCGCCTGCTGGTGACCCGCGCTCGCCGCCTGCCGCAGCAGCGTCACGGCCCGGGCCACCTCGAAGCGGCCGACGGCGATCTGACCCAGCGTCGAGAGCATGCCCGGGAGCTGCTCGCTTTCCGGGTACTGCGCCGCGAACTGCTCGCCGAGCACGTAGAGACCCGCCGAGTCGCCCTGCGCACGCTTCGCCATGAAGGCGTTCAGGAGCGCCCGCTCGCCGAGCTCGGAGCCCTGGTTGCGCTCGGCGAAGGCCACGAGCGGCGTCAGGTCACCGCCCTCGTCGCCAGACGCCTCGAGGCTGACCTCGTCGAGGAGCGCCTGTTCCGCCGACGCGATGACCGGCTGGATGTCCGCGCGAAGCGCCGCCGTCGCCGGACCGTCCGGACCGCCGAAGGAGCGACCCGCGGCGGCGAGAGCCTCGAACTCGTTGAGCGTCGCGTGCGAGTCGAGCACGAGCCGGATGGCCGCGTCGCCCTCGTTCGACTGCGGGTACTCGTAGGCGACGGCCGTGAGCCGGTCGATGGCCTCGAGGTAGCTGCCGGAGTCGAAGTAGCTCAGCGCGATGCCGAACTTCACGCGGCGCTCCTGCTCGTCCTCGAGGTCGTAGCGAAGCAGCTCCTGCGCCGCGCGCCGAAGTCCGCTCCGCGCCAGGGCCCGGCCGCTCAGGTCGCCGGCGTCGCTCGTCTCGAGCACCGTCTGGAAGCGCACCACGGCGTCGTAGAGCGCGTCCCGGCGCTCGGCGTCGCCCTCTTCGAGCCGATCTGCGGCGCGAAGCGAGAACTCGGCGGCCTGCACCTGCCTCCCGGCGAGCACCGCCGAATCGGCACCGTTGAGCATCATGTCGGTGGTGGCGTCGGTCTCCGGGAAGGTGTCCAGGTAGAGCGCGTAGCCGTCGGTGACCGAGGCGGCGAAGACCCGGCGGCGCCGCTCGGGTACCCGGGCGATGCGCTCTTGGCCACGGGTGAGGAGATCGCGCGCGTACTCCTCGAACTCGTTGGTCAACGTCTCCCGCTGCGCCTCGCTCACGGCGAGACGCGCCCGGTAGACGCGGAGCACGCGGAGCATGAGCTCGAGGTCGTCGCCGAGGTCCTCGTACTCGTTCAGGGAGCGGAGCGCCGTGTGCATCTGGCGCGCGTCGTCGAGGCGGTCCTCGTCCACGACGCCGAAGCGGAGCAGCTCCCGCAAGACGTTGACCAGGCCCTCGGCCGAGTCGACGACCCCGAGGCGCCGGGCCATGCGCGAGAGCCCCGCGGCGTAGCTCGCCCGGTCGTGCGCTAGACCGCGCAGGTACTGCACCGCCCGCTCGGGCCGGCGCTCCGCCGTGTAGCAGTAGGCCAGGTCGCGAATCGACGAGCGGCGGACGTCGATGGCGTAGTCCCCGCCCAGCGTCGCGAGGTCCACGTCGTCGTCGAGGCTCGCCTCGTACGCCTCGCTGATGAGCGAGCCCTCGGCGTCGCGCTCGGCCAGCGTCTCCGCGACGGCCTCGGAGCCTTGGGCCACGGCCTCCTCGAGCTCCGCCTGGGCCTCGGCGGCGGCGGCGCGCGCCTCGGCGCGATCGGCCGCGGCGTTGCCCAAGCGAATGGCGCGCTCGAAGCTCGTGAGCGCCCGCGCGCAGTCGTCCTGGTTCACGTAGACCCAGGCGAGCTTGTAGCGGGCCAGCGCGCTCAGCTGCGGCCCGCTGCTGCGGAGCACGCGCTCGTAGAAGCCGCGGGCCTCGCCCAGCTCGTTCTGGTCGAAGTGGTAGTCGCCGAGCAGCAGAAGCGCCTGGCCGAGGAAGCGGCTCTCGCCGGCCTCCACGAGGCGGCGGAGCGTCGCGACCATCTCGTCGAAGTTGCCGAGCTCGCGCTGCTCCTGGGCGATGTTGAAGAGGATGCGCGCCCGGAGCGGCGTGTCCTCGTAGTCGCGCAGCACGCGCTGGTAGAGCGCGATGGCCTGCTCCTTGAGGAGCTTCACCTGCGGCACCTCGAGCACCTCGGAGCCCTGCTGGCGCTCCTGGGCGACGCGGTAGTGGTAGGTCGCCTCCTCGCTCAGGAGCTCGGCGAGGCGCACGTAGAGCTCCGGCAGATAGGGCGCGCCACCGGAGCGCGCGATGGTGCTCCGCGTCTCCTCGATGGCGTTTCGGGCCTTGGTGATGCGGACCCGCAGGATCTGCACGTAGGTGGTGTCCGTCGTCACCTGCGGACCGGCGCCGCAGGCCTCGAGAGCCACGAGGAGCGCCAGCGCGGCCGCCGCGCGGGTCGTCGTGGGCCGGGTCATTCGAGGCACCTGTCGGCGATGACGACCTCGAGGTCGTCGATCTCGTCGGTCCAGAACTCGCCCTGGAAGGAGTAGCGAACCTCCCCGGGCTCCACGCGGCGGCCCACGCGGGTGCGGGGATCCGGCCCCGGCGGGCGCCGGCGGCCCCGGAGGAGCTGCACGCTCAGCTCGTGGAGGATGAGGCGGACGCCATCGTCCGCGTCGATGAGCTCGCGCGCGAGCTTGCGGGACTCGCCGTCCACGCGGCGCCGGAGCTGCGCCTCGACGGTGGCCATGGCGTCGACGTAGAGCGCGTTCAGCTTCTCGCCGGCCGCCTGCCAGCGGCGCCCGAGCCGCTCGGCCTTCAGCGCCTCGCGGCGCGTGTTGACGGCGAGGGTGGTCAGCGCGCGCACGTCCGGGCGCCGCGCCGCCGCTCGGCGGAGCCGGAGCGAGTCGATGGGCAGGACGCCCTGGCGAAGGTCGTCGAGCTCCTCGGCGTGGCGAGCCCGGAGCCGTGCCGCGGCGGTGCGTGCCGGCTCGAGCTGGCAGAGGCGCCGGAGGTTGTAGGCCTCGAGCAGGTAGCGCTCGGGGGCGATGAGCGAGCCGTAGACCGGCGCGTCGAGGGCCAGCAGCAGGCCGAGCGAACGCCGGTAGGCGCCGCGGTAGTAGTGCGCCCAGGCCATCTCCAGCAGCAGGCCCGGCCGCTCCGGCGCGAGGTCCTGGAGCGCCTCGTAGCCGGCGACGGCGTCGCCCCAGCGCTCCTCGTCCATGGCGATGCGCGCGGCCGCGAGGCGCGCGTCGATGCGTACGTCGCGGGGCAGCGCGTTCTCGTCCTCGAGGAGGCGCTCGATGGCGAGCCTCGCCGGCGCCAGCTGCCCCGAGGCAAGCACGTCGGCCGCGAGCGCGAGCTCGGCGCGCGCGCGGAATGGGCTCTCGTCATCGATGGCGCGGAAAGCGTCGAGGGCCCACTCGCGTTCGCCCTTCCGCAGATTGTCGAGGCCCCGGTGGTAGCGGACGAAGGACTCGAGCTCCGGCTGCATGTCGTCGATGTCCGCGGCGGCGATGTAGCCCGCGAGCACGAGGTCCTCGTCGACGGGTCCGCTCGTGGTCAGCCGCGCCAGCCCCTCGATGGCCTCGTCGACGAGCTCGACGTTCCGCTTCCCCTGGGCGACGTCGAGGTAGTAGAGCGCCGCCGCGTAGCGGAGCCCCTGCGCCTCGAAGGCGCCGGCCGCGAGGGTGAGCGCGCGGTCGTAGCGGAGGTCGTCCTCGCTGGCCGTGGAGAGGTAGGAGAGCGCGGCGCCGAGCGCCGTATCCCAGGACTCGTCGAGGCTGGCTTCGACCGCGATGGAGAACGCGGCGTCGGGCTGCTCGACGAAGGTGGCGCCGCCGCAGTGGGCCAGCGTCAGGAGGAGCCCGAGCGCTCCGGTGCTGCGGCGGGCCCGAGTGCCGCCGCAGGGCGTCGACGCGCGCCTCATCCGAACTCCGCCGCGAGGCCCACGGCCGTCCACAGCTCGTGCTGCAGGTCGAGCTCGTTCGACGTGTCGTCGAAGAACATCATGTGCCGGACGTCGACGCGGAGCGAGAGCCACTCGGCCAGGTAGAAGCGGAGCAGGCCGCCATAGTTGACCATGGGCCGCCGCGAGTCGTCGCTGAAGAAGCCGAGGCCCCCGCCCGCGAGCACGCCGATCTCGCCGAAGACGATGCGCCGGTTGGCGACGGCGCCCTTCAGGTAGATGGGCTTCCAGACGACGTTCGAGCTGATGACGTCCTGCACGACCGCGAAGGGCGTCGGCTCGATCTCGAGCGCGTCGAGGTCGTCCTCGAGGTCCGTCGCGAAGTCGAAGGAGTGGAGGTAGTGAACGGCCTCCCAGGCCCACTGGTCCGTGATGTGCCAGGTGAAGGCGCCGCCGGTGGTCAGGCCCTTACGGAAGGCGTCGAGGGGCAGGATGCCGCCGAAGAGCGTCACCTCATAGGTGCCGCGGTAGTGGCGGTTCTGCACGGCGCGGGAGGCGTAGGCGACCTCGGCGAGCTCCACGTCGTCCTGCGCCGCGACCCGCGATGGGCTGCCGAGCGCTCCGGCGAGCACGGCGGCCGCGACGAGGTGGAGGACGAAGGGGCGGGCGGACGTCGGGATCCTGGTGTGCACACTCGACCTCTCGGGGCGGGGCGGCCGGATGGGGCGTTGGGGCAAGGTGGAAGGGGGCGTCATGAAACCGGGTTCGGGAATCCGCGCCACGCCCTCGCATGCCACGCTTACCCTCATATGGCCACGAAGGCCGAATTCGGCTCAAGGGCTACCGGTGCAAGGACGACGGAAGAAGCGGGAGATTGAGGTCGGATGTGCGACGTATTCGCAGAAAAACGCGCCAAGAGTCGCCTGCGATGAGCCGTTTATGTACCGGGGCGACATCCAGGTAACGTGAGCTCGCGCCCTCCCAGCCTGCGTCTCGTGCAGGGCGGTGCCCCGGAGGCACCGGAGGCGTCCCCCTTCGATGGGGACGAGGCACCGGAGCGCCCGGACACGGAGCGCCCCTCCGGCGGGGCTCCCATCGACCTCGGGACCCTCTTCGACCGCTACGCCGCCTACGTGGGCGCGGTGGCGCTCCGGCTCCTCGGGCGCCCGGAGGACGTCGACGACGTCGTCCAGGACGTCTTCCTGGCCGCGCACAAGAGCCTCCGGCACGCCGACGACCCCCGGCAGGTGAAGCGCTGGCTGGCGAAGGTCACCGTACGCACCGCGCGGCGGCGCCTGCGCATGATGCGCGCGAAGGGCTTCCTGGGCATGGGGGACGAGCCCGATTACGAGTTTCTCGCGGACGAGGGGGCCAGCCCCGAGCAGCGCACGCTCCTCGCCGCCATCTACGACGTCCTCGAGCGTCTGCCCGTGAACCAGCGCCTCTGCTGGCAGCTCCGCTTCGTGGAGGGGCACAAGCTCGAGGATGTCGCCGAGCTGAACGGCTGCTCGCTCGCCACCGCGAAACGCCGCATTGCCGCCACCCAAACCGCCCTGAGGGAGGCCTTCGAACCA
>ERZ1740059.1442-NODE-1442-length-11942-cov-7.983091_pt1 | contig 11942 bp, 13 predicted proteins | sample MGYA00581744_ERZ1740059 | MGnify/ENA primary metagenome ERZ1740059 (study PRJEB43018, sample SAMN04849738) | marine metagenome | isolation source: floating plastic debris | place: Pacific Ocean | collected 2008-08-28 | study: EMG produced TPA metagenomics... | reverse complement strand
GTGCTATTCTGTTCCCACTTTCACCAAGTCAGCGATGATGTCGCTGCGGGCAAACGCTCTCCCATTGTTCGTCTGGGGACTCTGGGGGGGGCCAACCTGCTTCCTTGGCTCTGCGGTAGCATTTTTATGATGTTACTGGGGGGACTGTTGCTGGGGTTTTTTCCCGTCAGTTTGATACTGGTCCTGGCAAGTGCTCCATTTGCATTGCAACTTTGTCGTCATGTAAAGCTTTATCACGATCAGCCTGAGTTAGTACAAAATGCTAAGTTCGTGGCGATCCGTTTTCAATTTTGTTGTGGAATACTCGTATGCTTAGGGCTGCTGCTGCCGATTACCCTTAGATCGTTTTAGACCGTGTTTTTAGATCGTCCATGATCGTCCGTCAGATCGCCCAGCGTCAGAGCCGTTCACCATGTCCTATCGGTTTGAGTTTCGTCCCTATCACCGTCGGTTTCGACAGCCGGTACGTACCCATCATGGGGACTGGCAGGTGCGTGAGGGGCTGATTCTAAAGCTGACCGATGAGGATGGCTGTAGCGGCTTTGGTGAGGTGGCACCGCTGCCCTGGTTTGGCTCTGAAACGTTTGAGCAGGCCCTAAACTTTTGTGAGCAGCTGCCCGGACAGCTATCTGATCAGGCCGTGCCCTCACTTTTGCCCACGCTGCCGGCCTGTCAGTTTGGCTTAGAGTCCGTGTTTTCTAGTTTGGAACGAAAGCTACGTCCGATTGATCTACCCAATGCCCAATGTGGGGTGCTGCTGCCCAGGGGACAGCAATCGTTAGAGCACTGGCAGCAACCTTGGAAGCAGGGGCACCGAATTTTTAAGTGCAAGATTGGTGTGGGGCAAGTGGCCGAAGAAATGGAGTGGCTGGACCAGCTGCTAGGGCAGTTGCCATTTGGGGCAAAACTACGGTTGGATGCCAATGGCGGCTTAAATGAACTGGCCGCCAGACAGTGGTTAGACTGGTGCGATCGCAACGACCAGCGAATCGAATTTTTAGAACAGCCCCTGCCCCCCAACGACTTTGATACGGTCATGCGGCTGAGCTATCGCTACCACACCCCCATCGCCCTAGATGAATCCATCGCCAGCTTAGAACAGCTCAAGGCCCATTTTCATCGCGGCTGGGACGGCATTTATATCATCAAGGCATCAATCCTGGGGTCTCCCCAGCGGCTGCGGCATTTTTACCACAAGTATCCAATCGATCTGGTCATTTCATCGGTGTTTGAAACCGCCGTGGGGCACCAGGCGCTGATTCGGCTGGCCATCGACCTGGCCATGGCCTACCCTGACATTCCCCACCGGGCCCTGGGGCTAGGTACCCAGCAGTGGTTTACCAACGATGGCCTCAGTCAAACCGACTGGCAGCAGCTGTGGCAGCGGTTGGCATAATGGGCACCCAAGACCCACCGAATCATGAAAAACGAGAGATAGCCCCCACCCCATCAGATATCTGGCAGCGCTTGGATGAACCTTGGTGTGGGCAAATCCAACCGGTTCCCCCAGACGCTGTCGTACTCATCAATGAAGCTGAACCGACCCGATTTTTAGCCCATCTTTGGACCGGGTTGCTGGCCAATGCGGCCATTATTTTGGCCAACCCTGGCTGGCAGCAGCGAGAATGGCAGCAGGTTGCTGAGCAGCTGTGCCCGGATGTGGTCTTGGGGAAGCAGCCACCTGTGGCTTTTTGCCCCCCTAAAGCCCCACCAGCCCCCGGGCAGATTCTGATTGCCACTGGCGGCACCACCGGGCAAATCAAGTTTGTTATTCACACGTGGACTACGCTAATTGCCGCCGCTCGGGGGTTTTTAGACCATTTTTGCCACCCAGGTCAGCAGCCAGTTAACAGCTACTGCGTTTTACCGCTTTACCATGTGAGCGGTCTGATGCAGGCGATGCGGGTCTGGCTGTCCGGTGGTCGGTTAATTGTTCAGCCCTTTAAACAGTTGGAAACCGGCCAGCGATTGGTCACCCCGAGCTCTACCTGGTTTATTTCCCTAGTCCCCACACAGCTGCAGCGGCTGCTCAAGGATGGGGCTACGGTCAACTGGTTAAGCCAGTTCCGAGCCATTCTGCTGGGGGGTGCACCTGCCTGGCCTGGGTTACTATGCCAAGCGGCTCAGCTCCCCCTGGCCCTCACCTATGGCATGAGTGAAACAGCTGCCCAAGTCACCACGCTACTGCCTGAGGACTTTCAACGAGGCATACGCAGCAGCGGTCTGCCCCTACCCCATGTGCAGCTAGTTATCCATCAAACAAACGATCAAACAGCCCCACAGATATCCGCTCAAACAAAATCACCCCAGACTCAGCCCATGGGCACCGTTGGGCGCATAGCGCTACGGTCACCCTCACTGGGCCTGGGCTATTGGCCCACTGTAAAACCATCCTCGAGCTGGTTTTACCCCGATGACCTGGGCTATTTGGATGGGCGTGGCCATTTACATGTGGTCGGACGCAACAGCCAGAAGATTATTACAGGTGGTGAAAATGTATTCCCCAATGAGGTGGAAGCCGCGCTGTTAACCACGGGACTGGTGCAGGATGTATGTGTCGTGGGGCTACCCGACCCCCTGTGGGGACAGGCGGTGGCGGCACTGTACGTCCCTTCCCCTCGGTCTAACCCGGTGACACCACCACAGCTAAAGGCAGCCCTAGCGCCGATGCTCAGTCCCTATAAGCGGCCTAAGCGTTGGCAATCGGTTCACCAGCTGCCCCGTAATCGCCAGGGTAAGGTCAATCGCCCTCAGGTGGTGGCGTTACTGACCGCAGCCACTGACTGAGCTCAGGGCTGAACGGATGACGCTGACGGCTGGCGCTGTCGATGCAAACGTGGCGGGTGAGGGCCGTGGCCACGGTTTTCTGCTCGGTATTGCGCAGACAGTAGCTGATTTCAAAGGTGGTGGTGTCGACAGGGTGGGGGGTAAGTGAGATCGCAACTTCATCACCACAGTGCACCGGTCGCCGAAAATCAACCGCCGCATGAACCACCGGCACCGCTAAAGACTCGCTGCCCCCAAAGAATGAGCGCATATCCACACCTGACGCGGCCAGGGAAGCCTCGTAGGCCTCGTGACACAGGATGAGAATATTGGCAAAGTAAACCACCCCAGCCGCATCAGTTTCATGGAAACGAATAATGCGGCGATAGGTAAACCCAGGGTCGTTGTCCCTACTGGGCATTGGGCTGGGCCGGACGGAAGGGGGGCGCATCGGTGACCAAGGTTTCAGTCTTGACCGCATCCGGCAAACTCGCTTTACCCTGAGCGGCTTGGGCCTTGGGCATAATGTTGAGTGCCTGTAAAGGATTAACACCACCGCCAATACCATTGTTGAGGTTAGCTAGGGCATAGCGGAGCACCTCGTTAGGGCTAATGGCTGACCAGCCCTGGCTAGTCAGCTGATGTAGCTCAAAATGAAGGTGGGGGCCCGTGGAATTACCGGTAGATCCCACCAGACCAATGGCCTCTCCCTGTTCCACCCATTCACCGGGCTTTACCAAAATGTGGGACATGTGGGCATAGCGGCTTTCTAAGGTGTTGTCATTGTGACGCAGAATCACCGTCAGACCGTAGCCACCCAAATAGTCAGCCAGCGAAACCTGACCCGACTGGGTCGCCAGAATCGGCGTTCCCTGGGGAGCCCCCAGGTCTGTACCACCATGGAATCGATAGTCATTATGGATGGGGTGCCAGCGCCAGCCAAACAACGAGGTAATCGGCGACGGCGACGCTAGAGGGAAAACAAACGATTCTCCCGCCTGTAGCTCCACTAGAGGTTTAGCCACCGTGTTGTAATACTCACGCCCGGCGACGGTGGTTGCACCACCCGAAAAACGTACACCCGAACGACTAATATTCACGGGACCAATATTTATTGAAGGTCCGGGGGCAGCGGCTCTTGGGGCACCGGCCACAACGGTGGGTTGCCCATCAGCGGTACCACAGCCATCGATATTGTCCGCGTCGACCTTATACTCACATCCGGTGGAGCGCTCAGAGACAAAAACCTCAGGCGCATCTGGGCTAAGGGTGGCTCCTTCGCCATACTCGGTCGCATCAATAAAGACACCGCCAAATTCAGACGCCAAGTCTTCCACCGTTGGGATTTCGCCAGGCACCACGTCGCTAGGTTTCACAATCTCCACACCGGGGGTCGTGGCCTCTGTCGTGGCCTCTGCCGTGGCCTCCACCTGAGGCTCAACTGCCTCCAGGGTGTCGCCATCGGGCGTAACCACATCCACCTCAGGGGTCACATCCGCGTCCGAAGTTACCCCATCCGAAGCCACCCCAGCGTCATCGGACGTGACTGCCTCGGGGGTGGGAATTACAACTTCCACCTGGGACGTAATCGCCTCCACCTCGGGCGGGGCGGCAACGGCAGGAGCATCAGGAACAGCCGTGGAAAACACTGGAGCCGCAGCCTCGGGTGACACAACAACCGGAGGTGCCACTGGAATGGAAATCTCTGGCGCAACTGGCGCCACCGCAACAGCCGTATCAGCAGCAATCGGTGGAGCAACGGCATCCCCCACGGGCACATCTATTTGAGCCAGGACCGGCTGTCCGCCCATCACGGCAACTGAACCAACAAAGCCAATTTTTTTCCATAACTGCCCGTGGTGACGGGACTTATAAATAACCTCGCTGGAACTGTTATCGGATTTTTCAGGTTTAGAAGATGCCGTAGATAGGGGGCAGAAATCAGCCATAGGAGGATAAATAGATAATTCGAGTGACGATTTAATTTAGTAGTTAAGGAATTTAGAGTTAAGCGCGTAGGCTGCCTGGATAGAAAACCGACGCTATAGTGCAATCGCGCTATTTAGGGTCAGACTGAGGGTACCCAAGGGATAGCTCGCCTGACTTAAGGTAGACCAGTTGCTCAACTGGTCTATCGGTTGATACTAGATCCTGTGACGTTAACTTTAAAGTTAAGTGTCCCGATTCCGTAATGCCGACTACTTTTAATGTCTGTCCTTCCAGAACTACAGGCATATTCAGATTGGTCAGCAGACTTTGATAAGCATCTATAAAAGTTTTGCTATCTGTATAATTTCTGTAAAAAACACCCCTCCACATACCTAGTAGTACAGCCGCTGCCACATGTTTCAGGGTTGATGCCACATCATTCTGGTTAGATGCAGTCAGGTCTTTCCAGGCAATGCCGGTTGCTGGCACCGGGTTATGGACATTGATACCCACACCAATAACGGCACGGGTAATCACGCCTTGCTCTAGTTTGCTTTCACTTAAAATACCCCCCAGCTTCTGTCCGGCAACAACAATATCGTTGGGCCATTTGATTTGAGCCGGAATTCCCAGGCATCTAAACTGGCTGACAATGCCCCAGGCCGTACACAGGGTGAGTTGGGCCGATTGGTCCACGGGCCAATCAGGCTCTAGCATCAGGGACAGATACACCCCACCTGGTTTTGATATCCACTGTTTGCCACGCTGGCCTTTACCGGCGGTTTGGGTATGTGCGATCGCAACCGTTCCCGCCTTAGCCCCTGCCATCTCCCACAGCGTTTGGTTGGTGGACGCCACCTGCTCAAACACATGGATATCAAACCGAGGCCGCATTCGATTTAGAAACGGCGGCGTCTCTGGCATCGGTAATGTCGCCACGGCCTGGGCCACACCAGCCGAATTAAAACCATCTAATTGCAACCTGTCTACCAATGCCATAACACCCCTTTCAAGGACTCAATCTTAGCAATGGCTTGGTATCCTATGGGTCTAGCGAGTTGACCTCTACCATGTCTGACCTACCCACACTCACCGAAGCCACCCTTTGGGCCATCCTCAACGAAGAATTAGATGATGATACGGTCAACCGTTTAGTGTGGCATCACCTGGGCTATCGCTATGATGCGGCCACAGAACAGTGGGACGCTAGCCGTGTGATCGACCCCTTAAAGGAAAAATTTCCTGAGCCCCCTAACTTTATTGAAAGTCGTCCTGCCACGGTGCAGCTCACCCGCTCCATTCCTAAGCCCAATAAGCAGTTGCTCAAAACTTATCTCGGCTTTAAGGGCTACAGCATCGATCAGCTGGTACCTCGCCTTACCCGACGGGCTACGATGACGAGCTGGCTGCTGAGCCACATGCAGATTCAAGGACTGCTTAAGGATAATCTCACGTAGGGGCGTTCCATGGAACGCCCCTACGTGGGGTAGTACATGGGTTACACAAGAAATTTCACTAGGGCTAGATCCATCCAATAGTTCACGTGTACCATAAAACAAAAAGGCTTTCCTAAGGGGATATCTCTGCAAAGGGCACCCGAGAAGGAATGCTCCTAAGAGTTGCTATAGGTATTGTCATGGAAATTAAAAACGTCGCTGCTGAACTTGCTGCCCACCCTGAGGGCTCATTTCTGGATGTTGTTCCGTTTAATGGTGGCCATATCGGCGCTTGTAGCATCACGGGTGTATCACCTGTATGGGAGATGCATCCGGATACGGACGAGTGGTTTTACATTCTCGAAGGAGAGTTTGAAATGACTCTCTTGACGGGAGAAACACCACAACATGTTGTTGTTGAGGCAGGTTCCACCTTTGTAGTCCCTAAAGGCGTCTGGCATAAACCTGGAGCATCCAAGGGTTCTAAGTTTATGTATCTTACTCCTGGTCAGACATTGCACTCAGAAAAGGATGATCCCCGTGATTTATAATGTAATCATCCACTGAATAATGGAACTGGTCTAAAGCCTAGCAAAAAGACGTTTAACCAGAACGACTTTATCGGAATTGCTGATTTATTGGGATAACTCTTTTGATGGCTCCCAACGTATTGTCAGCGTTGTACTGTCACATTCAACAAATGCTTGATGGTATAAATTTGCTCCCCAGGCAATAAAATCTCCTCGTTTCTTAAGTACATAGTTGTGTGTATCAGGAGATTTAAAGTCAGAACTGCTAGAGAATTCTATCCGAAAACCGCCGCTATCACTCATCAGCATAGTTATGGTGCGACCATAGCTAATGGGTTTACTCAACCCTCTTGTTTCGCCGACAATATGGTGCATCCACTTGGCCGATAAATTGGAAAACTCTTGACCATAAGGGTTGAAGCGCAGATTCACATCCTTAGCAGGATCTGCTTTAGTCCAATCACTAAATCCAATAAACCAACCGGTATCATTAGTATCCAGGTCGTTGAGGTTTCCAAATTCAATATCCATGTCCAAGTAGTACGCTCAATTCTGCAGGAAAGCTAATCGGTTAATACCCTAAATCAGCAACGGCGATTTTTGAGAATACCTAAACTATTCCCGATATTTCTGTAAAACCATGTATGTTTTTATGTACGTGGTGGTGTAAGACTTAACTAGTCTCGAGTTTTGATGAATATAACAGCCACTGTAGGCTTTCTAAAATCTTAGAAAGATTAGAACCGATTTTGCCACTCTGTAGATATCTGTGTAGGTGCGATAAAGGTTTTATGTAAGTTACGTATGATTGCGCAAATAAGGGTTCTCTTTTGTTTAAAAACCATTTAGAGTGCCGGTTATTATGAAAAAACTCTTAGCGTAGAGATCAGGGTGAACTAGCCCTGTAGCTATGGTATTAGGCCACAACTGGGTGTAGCTATTGTAATTTTTATCTTCAGATGACATTCAGCTGACGTGAGTTATCTCAGCTAAATGTCGCAGCATGTCTTTAAATACAATATCGAAACAGCTAAATGACGTATGTTGCCCCAAGCCAGAAGAAAAATGGCAAGGAGAAAATTCGATTTGGAATTTTCTCTCAAGTCCTTACAGTTATCCTGGCAATTACTCTTATTCCAGTATCAGGACTTTTCTTTACTATCCGCGATAGACAACAAAGTCAGTTAGACAGTCTTGAGGATACATTTGAGAACAATTCAGATTTAATTTCCTCAGTTGTCGATAACTGGGTAAATACCAATATTCTTGCCCTTAGGCAAAACGCTGCAACCAGTGGCGTGATCTCTATGAATGCGGCCTCACAACTCCCAATTCTTAAAGCCTCAGAAGAGGTTTATGACTGGAGCTATGTGTATTTTTCGCTGGATATGAATGGGAACAGTATTGCTCGAAGCGATGGCCAAAAACTTCAAAGCTTTAAAGATCGAGCCTACTTTCTAGACGTTGCTGAAAATAGTGCGACCGTTGGTCAGCAGGTACTTATTAGCCGTACCTACAATGTTCCAGCACTCTGTCTTTCTGTTCCCATTCGCCAGACTATTCAGCCTAAAGGAGTGTTGGTTAGCTGCTCGACACTATCGGAAATATCCGAAGCTGTTGTCAATGCTAAGATTGGTCGCACAGGATTTGCTTTCCTAGTAGATGATGTTGGTCGGTTAATTGCCCATGGTAATCGTGGGGATATGTCCACTGAAGACTTAGAGGATTTTAGTGCTCATCCGGCACTGCAAGTCGAGACACTTGAGGAACAGATTTTTTATGATGATGAAGGTCGTGCGGTAACAGCCTACGTGCAGCCTGTTGGTTTGGGTTGGAAGCTGGTAGTTCAGCAAGATGTTGATGAAGCGTTTGAGGAAGTTATCCAGGCTCGAAGACGCGCCATCATGCTGGTTATGCTGACGTTTTCTTCAACCATCGTGCTGGCCTATCTTTTTGCGCAAAGGGTATCAACCCCCATTAAGTCATTGACACAGATTGCGGATGATGTCAGTCGTGGACAATTAGACGCAACTATTCAGGGAACAGACCGCAAAGATGAAATTGGTGAGCTGGCCCGCGCTATTAAACGTTTAACCGCTAGCGTCAAACTTGCTTTTGAGGTTGTCAAAAACAAATAGGTAACAGAAAAAACAGTAGGGTACATCTCAGTTATCTCAATTAAAAAAATAAGTAGGTTGACCTAATCATTTATAAGATATAAAAACGAGAGTTGGCATTCTCAAAGATGTCCTAAAATCCCTATTTTTAGTCTAGTTTCATCACAAGATTGGGGAATAGAAAAGGCTCTCGGTATCTGAAATATAATTTGGATAACCTACTTATACGTCTGATGGTTTGAACTATCGAATAGATGAAATACACCTAGTGAAGTAAGACAATAGAGGCTCGTATGCAAATTAGTGATTTTGTATCGGTTGATTTTCTGATTCAGAAACTAGCCAAGATTTGTCAGGAAGCTTACACTGGCTGTTTGTATTTCGTGTCGTCAGAGAATCGTGTTGGTAAATTTTCTCTACGACAAGGGGAAATAGTATCAATAAAATATTATCTCGATAGTGATAAAGATGCTATCAGAGTAATTCAGCAGCTTGACAAAGTTAAGTATCGACTTTCAGACCAATCAATACCAGACATATCAAAATCAGCCTCATTACCGAACAACGAGGTGATCTTAAAAATGCTTGGTTTAGAGGATAACTCGCTTGCTTCACATCATGATCAGTTTCAGACAGATTTGTTGACGAATGAGCAAACCATAACCAACAGCCAAGCAATTTCTGCTGTAATGAAAGCAAAATTACAGGAAGAGTTTATTTCATTTGTAGGTCCTATCGCTAGCATTATATGTCAGCAGGTTTTTGAAGAATCTGGTGATTTAGCGACTGCAATTGAAAAGTTGGCAAGCCATATTTCTGATCCAGAAGAGGCTGGAGCATTTCTTCAGGCTACAAAAAAGCTCTAATACCATCCCTTGCAGCCTCACCTAGTAGGGGCATCACGGTGTTTTTTTTGGGAGTCGCGAGCAGCTTGCCGCCATGTCTCTTAATCTTATCTCCTTCAAATTTTTAGTTTTAGTTTTTATCGTACGGCCAGTATCGATGCGATACCTCCCATCCATCCAGAGGAGAATATGGCTGGAGCGGTTAGGGGTTTGTCTGTCAGGCTTGTGACTGATGCGCGCAGGCGTTCTGTCCACCGGGTTACATCCAGGTAAGGAATGCCTTGTTGTACGGCATCCATGAGTAAATAGTCATGGGGGTCATTGACTACGGCGACAACGGCTCTGGGTTGTTGGCTTTGTAGGGGTGTGGGTTGCTCTGTATCGAGTTGAAAACTGGTGGCGTTGCCTAATTCTTGGGCTAGGGTGTTGGCTTTTTCTGGGTTTCGTCCGGCAATTGTTAAGGGTAGGTTGGGGTGGCGTTGGCGAATGAATGTGGCGAGTTGTTGGCCAACGAGGCCATAGCCGCCGGCAATTAGGATGCTGTTTTGAGTCATCATTTTGGTGAGTCCTCCAATAAGATTAGAGTGTTATGGTGGTTGATTAGGGCTTGTTGAAAATCAAACTTGTGGTTTTGAGTGATGGGTTGGGGGGGCTGGTGTGGAATTTAAAGATGTTGCTTGGGGTCCCTTCGAGTTCTCCAAACCCCCATGCTTAGGACCGGAAGGCCGCCCTAAGACCCAGCCTACTGGGTTATCCTGAATGGCGTTGAGTTGGGGTTACGGTGGGGACGATTATTTAGATTTTGAGCTGGTTTCTGCGGAAGGTTTTGGGTGGAAACGGCGATACTTAAAGGCCCATGGCTGAGGATGTGGCGAATGTGATAATGGTGAGTGCTGCTATGCCTAGGCTGATGGCAAGAATAATTTTTGGCAGTTGGAGGCGGTGAGGATTATTTGGGTAGGGGAAGGGGATGGTGGCAAATGTTCTTTGTTTGTAGGCTTGTAGGGCCTGAATTGACAGTGCTATTAGGGGCAATGAAAGAATTGTTCCTAATACTTCGATGGCTAGTAGAGCGGGTGGCATGGCATCGGGTGATACGGGAAAGATTTTGGCTAGGTCTAGGCCGTATACTCCGAGATAGGACACCCCAATGCCTGCAGCTGTGAGCATGGCCCATGGCTTAGACTGTAAGACAAAGTAAATCAAGAGCAGACTACCGAGCACTAACGTTGTCAAAAACGTGTTGAACATTCCCAGCGTTAGGAGATTAATGTGAACAAAACTACGGGTTTCGATGGGGCCGCCGGGCACTAATGTGCCGAGGGCAATGCCGGAAATTCCGAGTAAACCGGCAACATAATGTTTGATTTGGAATGTCATGGTGTTGGCCTCAAAAAGAATATAACGGTTTGCAGAAAAGAGCGTCCTAGCGGCTATCGCTTGGACGGTAAGGGAATTCCTTTAGCAAATGACTGATCAGCAACTTTAGGAAAAATAGGGACAGGAACCATTCCAAGCCAGGGGTGGGAGTGAAAAGAGTGCGATCGCAAACCAAGACCAGACCATACAAGCCCAGGGCAATCGGTCGCTGCAGATAGAGCGGGCTGGCCAAAATGAGCCCCGCCGCCAGCATTAGATAGCTGGATACGCCCACAAAAAATAGGCCATCCCCACCGCGAAACAGCAGCGCCACCAGCCCTACATGGAACAAATGCATACTGACAAAGACCATATGCTGCTGCCAGCCCTGGCCAGGACGGTGATACCAGCGTTTGGCCGCAGCTGTGGCATTGGTCAAAATACCGCCGACTAAATCAAAGCCCAAAATTGCGATCGCGCCCAGCTGCCACGCAGCCCAATCAAACGGAAGCGTTAAGGCATAGAGAGGAGCTGCTACTGCTGCCACCGCTGAGGGCACTAACTGCAACACCAGTTCCGCCGGAGTCGCCCCTGGACCAATAAATCGGTCGAGCTGGCCCTTCAAGCCTTTACGGGGCATAGGAGTCATAGACTCAAGAAGCACTTTATGACCGCAACCTCATAACAGTTGTTATGCAATAAATATAACAACTGTTATGATAAATTGTCAACACAGCAGTATAGAATTTCGCAAATCCCAATGGCTCAAAGCGATCGACGTCTTGAAGTTTCAGAAGCCGCCTGGCAGGTGATCGTCCGGGAAGGGCTCGACCGCACCAGTATGCGAGCCATTGCCCAGGAGATGAGCTGTACAACGGGGGTGGTGACCCACTATTTCCGTAATAAGCAGGAACTGATTTTGTTTGCCCTGCATCAGGTGGCGGCGCGATTGCAGGTATT
>ERZ1740059.1441-NODE-1441-length-11959-cov-5.651126_pt1 | contig 11959 bp, 8 predicted proteins | sample MGYA00581744_ERZ1740059 | MGnify/ENA primary metagenome ERZ1740059 (study PRJEB43018, sample SAMN04849738) | marine metagenome | isolation source: floating plastic debris | place: Pacific Ocean | collected 2008-08-28 | study: EMG produced TPA metagenomics... | reverse complement strand
GGGTGGTTTCTATGGGGTGGGTGTAGCGGTGGTCAACGCGCTGTCGGACTGGCTTGAGCTGCGCATCTGGCGCAATGGCCAAGAGCATGTGGCCCGCTTTGAAGGCGGCGAAACCGCTGAGCACCTCAAGGTCGTGGGCGACGCGAACGGTCGCAAAGGCACCGAAGTCCGCTTTCTGGCCTCCCTGAACACCTTCTCCAACCTCGAATACAGCTTTGACACGCTCGAGAAGCGCCTCAGAGAGCTGGCTTTCCTCAATTCCGGGGTTCGGATCATTTTGCGCGACGAGCGCCCTGCAGAGCCGCTTGAGACGGAGCTGCACTATGAGGGCGGCGTGAAGGAGTTTGTTCGCTACCTCGACCGCTCCAAGTCGCCCTTGATGCCGGAGCCGATTTTCGTCACCGGCGAGCGCGATGAGATCGGTGTCGAAGTCGCCATGTGGTGGAATGACAGCTATCACGAAACGGTTCTGCCGTTTACGAACAACATCCCCCAACGGGATGGCGGCACGCATCTGGCGGGCTTCCGTGGCGCGCTGACGCGGGTTGTGCAGCGATACGCGACCGCCAGCGGCATCGCAAAGAAGGAAAAGGTGAACTTTACCGGCGATGACGCGCGCGAGGGGCTCACCTGCGTGCTCTCCGTGAAGGTTCCCGATCCCAAGTTCTCCAGCCAGACGAAAGACAAGCTGGTCAGCTCCGAGGGGCGCCCGGCGGTCGAAGGCTTGATGAACGAAAAACTGACCGAATGGTTCGAAGAAAATCCGGGCGAGGCCAAGATGATCGTCGGCAAGATCGTTGAGGCCGCCATGGCGCGGGAAGCCGCGCGCAAGGCTCGCGAACTCACCCGCCGCAAAACCGCGATGGACGTGAACTATCTCGCCGGCAAGCTGAAAGACTGCTCCGAGAAAGACCCCTCCAAGACCGAAGTGTTCCTCGTCGAGGGGGATAGCGCCGGTGGCTCGGCTCAAACCGGCCGGGATCGGGGCACACAGGCCGTCCTGCCCTTGCGCGGTAAAATCCTCAACGTCGAACGCGCGCGCTTTGATCGGATGCTCTCCAGCCAGGAGATTGGCAACCTCGTGATGGCGCTTGGCACCGGCATCGGCCGCGATGAGTTCGACATCTCCAAGCTGCGCTACCACAAGGTCGTCATCATGACCGACGCCGATGTCGACGGCGCGCATATTAGAACGCTTCTACTGACCTTCTTCTACCGCCAGATGCCCGAATTGATCGAAGGCGGCTATCTCTACATCGCGCAGCCCCCGCTCTTCAAAGTCATGCGCGGCAAGTCCGAGGTCTATCTCAAGGACCAGCCCGCGCTGGAAGATTACCTGATCCAGCAGGGCACGGATGATGCGGTCTTGCGGCTCGAATCTGGCGAGGAAATCGCTGGGCAGGATCTGATCCGCGTCGTCGAAGAGGCCCGCCTGATAAAGCGAATCCTAGAGGGCTTCCCGACGCACTATCCCCGCCACATCCTGGAACAGGCCGCGATTGCCGAAGCCTTTGAGCCCGGCCGCGTCGACACCGACCTGCAAGGCGTGGCCGACAAGGTCGCAAAGCGTCTCGATCAGATCGCCGCCGAATACGAACGCGGCTGGACGGGTCGCCCTACGCAAGACAAAGGCATCCGCCTCACCCGTATCCTGCGCGGTGTCGAAGAGGCGCGCACGCTCGATGGCCCTGTCCTGCGCTCCGGTGAGGCCCGTCGTCTGGGCACGCTGACAACGGGCTTGCGTCAAACTTACGAGTCCCCCGCCAAGCTTCACCGCAAGGACCGCGCGCAAGACATCTTCGGCCCGCTCGACCTGCTTGAGGCGGTGCTCCAAGAGGGCGAGAAGGGCCTGACGTTGCAGCGCTACAAGGGTCTGGGTGAAATGAACCCCGATCAGCTCTGGGAAACCACGCTGGACCCCGAGGCGCGTACGCTTTTGCAGGTGAAAATCGATGACGTGGCCGAGGCAGATGACCTTTTCACCAAGCTGATGGGCGATGTGGTGGAGCCGCGCCGCGAGTTCATTCAGCAAAACGCGCTGAGCGTCGAAAACCTCGACTTCTAGAGCGTTTCGTTTTTAAACTGAAACATCAAGAATGACGTAACGCGTTGAAATCTTTGATTTCAGGCAACCTTATGTGTTTCAAGTTTAAACGAAAACGCTTTAAGCCGAGGTTTCACGCCAAGCCCGCCGCCTCCAGGCGTTCTACATCCTTCGCAGCCGTGGAGACGGCCCATTCGCGAAACCGGCGCACCTTTGGCTCGTCCCAAAGATCGTCCCGCCCCAGAATGCACACACCGCCAAAAGGCGATGGAATTGTCATGTCGGGGAGCGGCGCGATAAGGCTGCCGGACTCCAATTCTTCGCGACACAGCACGATGTCGGCCATGACCACGCCGGTGCCCATCACGGCGGCTTTGGTGGCCATGTCGAGATTGGGAAAGACCTCGCCCGATTTGGGATCAAAGCTGCCCACGCCGAACGCTTCTATCCAATCCGTCCAGTCGCGCCGCGAGGGCACTTCGTGCAGCATCTTGTAGCTGGCCAAATCCTCCGGCGATGTGATTGTCCTGTCCTTGAGCAAGGACGGCGCGCAGGCGGGCGTCAGCAGGACAGGGAACAGCGTCTCCACCTTGTGCTCAACACGGTTGCCCGGCCAGTCCGTGACGGAAAACCCGATATCATGCTCGGCTGTTCTGGACGGGTCGCCTGAATGAAAATCCGTCGTCAGGCGGATGTTGATATCAGGGTTCTTGGTCCGAAAATCATCCAAATTGGGAATGAGCCATCGAATGGATGTGGCCGGCGGGCAAATCACGCGCAGCGTCGCCGCATCCGACGTGATCCGCTGGCATTCGCCTTGGATTTTGTCGAATGCTGCCGTCAAAACAGGCAGCAATTCCCGCCCCGCCGCCGTCAGCCGCACGCCCTTGGCCTGCCGGATGAAGAGCGCCACGCCCAGATGCTCTTCGAGCTGTTTAACATGCCGGCTGATCGCCCCGCGCGTGACGTGCAATTCTTCTGACGCGCCGATGAACCCTTCGTGGCGGGCGGCAGCTTCAAAAGCCTTGAGGGCGTTGAGAGGGGGCAGTCTCATGACACTCTAAGGATTAAATTTCCTGATCCTTGATGTCAAATAACTTGGTTTGCGTATCACGCGTGGAAAACTCAAATTGTCTTCAAGAGTGTTCAAGGGCGAAGATATGCAAGCAGTTTACATGAAAAAAGATGGCGGTGTAGCGCGGAACTTCTTTGCCCGCTGCCGCAGAAGGCTCACATTTTTTCATCAAGAACGGCAACGCCGCCGCGCAGACAAACTGATGGTCGCGCATATCACGCGCATCGCGTCCCTCTCCCCCCATTTGCTGCACGACATGGGGTTTGTCGATCAAGCGGATCCCACGGCTCCCACCATCCAAGTTCTGCGCAAGGGGCCCCTGACCGTGTCGATCCAAAGGGGACCTCATGGCGCAGAGCCGATCATCACGGTCACCCGGGACAGTGACGAGCCTATTGACAAAACCTGAGCCCAGGCGCAGCGTCTGCGCATGATCCACCAAGTGAAAGACCGGCGCATTGGCCGCCGCGCGGAGCGCACAAACCTGGTCGACTAGACCGGGTCTTACCCCATCGCGTTCTCCCTCTCACTTGGATTTCCAAACATGCCCGACACCCTTGGCCTCCGCGTCGCCGTTGATATTGGTGGGACCTTCACCGACACGGTCCTGATGGACGGTGGGGAGACCATCCTCGCCACGACCAAGACGCCCACAACCCCTCAAAACCCTACCCTTGGCGCCCTGGATGGCGTGCGGCATGTCATGACCCAAGCTGGGTGCGACTGGGCACAGGTCACAGGCTTCGTGCATGGCACGACACTGGCCACCAACGCGCTGATTGAACGGCGCGGAGCCAAGGTCGGCACGATCACCAATGAAGGCTTCCGCGATATCCTCGACATCGCCTATGAGCGCCGCTACAGTCAATACGACATCAACCTGCAAAAACCCGATCTGATCGTCCCCCGCGATCGCGCCTGGACGGTCGCAGGGCGCATGGATGTCCGAGGCCAGGAGATCACCCCGCTTGATGAGGCGGCCGTGCCAAAGCTGGTAGAAGCGTTGCGAGACGCCGGGATCGAGGCCATCGCCATCTGCCTTCTCCATGCCTATGCCAACCCCGCCCATGAAAAACGGCTGCGCGAATTGCTGCACAGAGAGATGCCAAGCCTCAGCATATCGCTTTCCCATGAGGTCAGCCCCGAAGCCCGCGAATTCGATCGCCTCTGCACCACCATCGCCAACGCCTACATTCAACCTCTGATGTCCGACTACCTCGCTGATTTCGCTCAACGATTTGCGGCAGAAGGCATCACTTGCCCGATCTTGATGATGACAGCGGGCGGCGGCATGACCACGCTGGAAACCGCCGCGGCTTTGCCCATCCGCTTGGTGGAATCCGGCCCGGCCGGAGGCGCCATCCTCGCTGCCCGCGTCGCGCAAGGGGCAGGGGAAACCGATGTCCTCTCCTTCGACATGGGCGGCACCACGGCTAAGCTTTGCCTCATCGACCATTACCGCCCCCAAACCGCGCGCAGGTTCGAAATTGCCCGCGCCGAGCGTTTCATCAAAGGCTCCGGCATGCCCGTCCGCATCCCTGTGCTTGAAATGATCGAGATCGGCGCAGGCGGCGGCTCCATCGCCTCAAGTGATCGGCTCGGCAGGATCCAGGTCGGACCTCAAAGTGCGGGAAGCGAACCCGGCCCCGCAGCCTTTGCCAAAGGCGGCACGCGCCCCACTGTGACCGATGCCGACATCCTTCAAGGTTTGATCGAACCCGCCAGTTTTGCCGAGGGTCGCCTGAACATCGATGTCTTTGCAGCCGAGACAGCGCTCCAAAGCCACCTTGGTGACGCGGTGGGTCTCTCAGCGCGGGAGGCCGCCGCCGGGATCAGCGAAATCGTCGATGAAAACATGGCCGGTGCTGGCCGCATGCATGCCGTTGAATCAGGCAAGGATCTGGGCAGCCGCACCATGATCGCCTTCGGTGGCAACGGCCCTCTGCACGCGACGCGTGTCGCCCGCCGTGCCGGTGTGAAACGGATCATCATCCCTAAAGACCCCGGCGTTGGATCCGCCGTCGGGTTCCTCTACGCGCCCGTCTCTTTCGAGATCGTCCGCAGCCGCTACACCACGCTCGACAGTCTCGACACCGCAGACCTCAATGCCTTTTTCAACACTATGATCACTGAGGCCGAATCTGTCGTCCGCGCGGGCGCCCCAGACGCAATTTTGCAGTGCACGCGAAGCGCCTTCATGCGCTATCAGGGGCAAGGTCACGAGATTGAAATCCTCCTACCAGGCCGCGACCTGACTGCAGAAGATCTCGCCACCCTCACCATCGCCTTTGAGGCCGAATACCGCACCCAATTCTCCCGGTCTGTCCCCGGAATGACAATCGAAGCGCTCAACTGGTCCGTCCGCGTCACCAGCAAGACCAAACCCTTACGAGACGCGCCCCGAAAGGGAGCGACGAGTGCTCCCCCACCCGCACGTCAAACCACCATCCTCTGCGACGTCACCGGCACTCACCGCCAAGCCGACATCCACGACCGCGCCATGCTGACACAAGGCGCGCGCATCCTCGGCCCGTCGCTCATCATAGAGCCGCAAACCACCACCTATGTCAGCGCCGATTTCATAGCTGAGGTGGCCCCCGACGGCACACTGATCCTCACCCGCAAGGAGGGCGCATCATGACCCCGTCCAAGACCCGTCTGCAAGTCATGTGGAACCGCTTGCTCGCGGTCGTTGAAGAGCAGGGTCAGGCCCTGATCCGCGCCGCCTTCAGCCCTATCGTTCGCGAAAGCGGGGATATCTCCGCGGGTATCTTTGATATACGAGGGCGTATGTTGGCGCAAGCCGTCACCGGAACACCGGGCCATATCAACACCATGGCCGAAGCCGTGATCAACCTGATGAAGCGCTTCCCGACCGACGCCATGAACCCCGGCGACATCTACATGACCAACGATCCATGGCTCGCCTCCGGGCACCTCAACGATTTCCTGCTCCTGCAACCCGCCTTCCACAAAGGCCGCGTCGTCGGCTTCACCTCCTGCACCTCCCACCTCGCGGATCTGGGCGGCAAGGGCATGGGGCCCGAAGGCTCCGACGTCTTTGACGAAGGCCTCCTCATCCCGCCCTGCAAACTGGTCTCCGAATGCGAACTGAACGCCTTCCTCATGGAGATCGTCGCCGCCAACTCCCGCGAGCCCATTGCCAATGAGGGCGACATCTACGCGCTCATCGCCTGCTGCGAAACCGGTGTCGCGCGCCTCACTGGCATGATGGACGAATTTGGCCTCGATGACCTGAACGCGCTGTCGGACTACATCATCGACACGTCCCGCCAGGGCACGCTCGATGCGATTGCCGAGGTCCCAAAGGGCACCTACCACAGCACGCTCCAGGTCGACGGATACGACGCGCCGATCACGCTCAAAGCCGCCCTCACCGTGGCCGACGATCACATCCTTCTGGATTTCGATGGCACCTCGGGTTGCTCTGACAAAGGCATCAACGTGCCGCTCAATTACGCCACGGCGTATTCCGTCTTCGCCCTGCGCTGCATCATCGGCGCCGACATTCCCAACAACGCCGGCTCACTGGACCCCTTCCGCGTCACAGGCCCAGAGGGCTGCATCCTCAACGCGCAACCGCCATCGCCTGTCGCCATGCGCCACTCCATCGGACAGATGACCCCCGATTTGGTCTATGGCTGTCTTAGCCAGGCACTGCCGATGCGTGTCCCGGCTGAAGGCGCCTCCTGTCTCTACGACGTGCCTCTGCGCCACACGCCCGAAGCCGCCCGCGACGGCGGCCAGACCTTCGCGCTGGAGCTTGTCTACAATGGCGGCACTGGTGCACGACCCGCGAGCGATGGGCTATCGGCGACAGCCTTCCCCAGCGGCGTCTGGGGCTCTCAGATTGAGCCCACCGAGGCCACCGCCCCCATCCGTATCAATCGCCGAGAGTTGCGCACGGACAGCGGCGGTGCAGGGCAGTATCGCGGAGGCCTAGGGCAGCACATCGAAATGGTGTCGAGCTCCGGCGAGGATTTCCTCGTCTTCCTTTCCGTCGAACGCGTCCGTTTCGCCGCCCAAGGCCGGCATGGGGGCAGGCCGGGTGCCAAGGGCCGCATTCGGATTGGCAGAGAGGGCGAAGACCTCCCCAGCAAAGGCGAATTCCGCGTGCCGGGTGACACGCCCCTGATCCTCGAGACCCCGGGCGGCGGTGGCTTTGGTGACCCAAACGCGCGTTGCCAGGACGCTCTGGCGCGGGATGTGGACCACGGCCTTATCTCCCCCGAGCACGCCCAAAAGCACTACGGACGAAAGGACAGCACATGATCCCGCCGCTCCCCCATGTGGCCGAGATGGCCGCCTACGCTCTGGCCGATCTCACCGCGCCAGAGGGCAAGCGCCTCATATCGCTGTCGCAAAATGAAGCCCTGCGCGGCCCCAGCCCCAAGGCCATCGCCGCCATGGAAGCGGCAGCGCGCGGGGGTCACCTCTATCCAGATCCGGATTGGACCGCCCTGCGCGACACCCTCGCCGAGGTCCACAATATCAACGCGACCCAAATCCTCTGCGGCGCTGGATCGCTCGATCTCATCGGCTGTATTGCGCGCGCTTATCTGGCCCCGGGTCTCGCAGCTATTGCCCCCGCCCATGCCTATCCGTTCTTTGGCAGCGCCACCCGCATGACAGGCGCGCGCTTCGACATCGCGCCCGAGACCGATCTGCACGCCAATGTCGATGCCCTGCTCGCGGCAGTCCGCCCCGAAACCCGCATCGTCCTCCTCGCAAACCCCGGCAATCCCACCGGCACGCGCTTGCCGCGATCCGAAATCCTGCGTCTGCGCGATGGCCTCCGCGACGACATTCTCTTCGTCTTGGACGAAGCCTACGGCGAATTCGCCGATCACCTCTCCGAGCCGATGTTCGATCTCGTCGCGCGCAGTGACACGATTATTCTGCGCACGTTTTCAAAGGCCTACGGTCTTGCCGGAGTGCGGCTGGGCTGGGGCGTCTTCCCGGATGCCATCGCACAGAACGTGCGCAAACTGCTCAACCCCAACAACGTCACACAGGCGAGCCAGGCCGCCGCGCAGGCCGCCACTGAAGATCAGGTCTGGATGCGCGAGACCTGCACACAGACCGCCAAACGCCGAGACGCCTTCGCTGGTCGCCTGCGCGCGTCAGGTTTCTCTCCGATCCCCAGCTTCACCAACTTCACCCTGATCCCCTTCGCCTCACCTGAGGCAGCGCAGAACGCCGACGCCTTTCTGAAATCCCAAGGCGTGTTCCTGCGCCCGCAAGCCGGGGCCGGGCTGCCCCATTGTCTGCGCGCGACAATCGGTGTCGCGGCGGACATGGACATTGCCGCTTCTCTGCTGGAGACTTGGACAGCAAGGAGGGCCGCGTCATGAAAGACATCGCGCAAGACAGCCGTGGTGGTGCGCGTTTCGGCGTGTTCGTGCCATTCACCAATACCAATCTGGAGCCCGACATGATGCTGATGCGCCCGCCCGGCGTGTCGCTGCATTTCGCACGATTGGGAGGCTATGACGCCGATGAGATCCCCGATGAAGATCAGATGGCGGGCCTGGGCGAGGCGGACATGGACGAACCCCTGCGCCTGATCCAGGGTGTGAAGCCCGATGTCGTCTTCTACGGCTGCACCTCGGCCACGCTGACCCACGGGCCAGCGTTTGATCGAGATCTCTCCGCCAAGATCAGTGCGCAAAGCGGCGCGCAAACGGTCACCGCCGCAAGTGCCTTGGTCCACGCGATCAAAAGCCTCGGAGGGAGGAAAATCGCCTTCGCCTCGCCCTACGTGCCCAAGATCAACGACCAGGCAATCGCCTTCCTCAAAAGCGAAGGCATCGATGCTGTGAGCCGCGCGGATGTGGACGGCACGCTCGACAATGAAGGGCAGGGCGCGCTGACCCCCGATAACGTGGAAGCGCTCGCCCTGCGCGCCGACGTGGCTGACGCAGAGGCCGTTGTCCTCTCCTGCACCGACATGCGCTCTGTTGAGGTGATCGCGCGGCTTGAAGCCAAGCTTGGCAAACCGGTGGTGACCTCGAACCAGGCCATGGTGTTCCAAGCGGTGCAAATGCTCGGCCTGCCGTCCCCGGGTCAACAGTTCGGACGCCTCTTCGAAAGGGTCCACGCGTGAACCGGCATCTCAACCCTGTGGCCGCATCCAGCTGCGCCCAGTTCGCCCGGATCGCCGATTTCGCGCTCGATCCTGCCCTTTCTATCCCCGACGATGCCCTGAGCCACACCGCTACGCTGCTGATCGACACGCTCGGCGTCGCCGCCGGGGCCACGCGTCTTGAGGTCGGCCAGATCGCCCGCGACTATGCCGCCGACTTTCACCTCGCGACCCCCGGCAACAGCGCGCCGATGCTCTTTGATGCCCGTGTTGTCAGCCAGCCCGGCGCCGCCTGGGCCCTGGCCACGCAGATCGATAATCTCGATGGCCATGACGGCTTGATGGAGACGAAGGGCCATATCGGCTGCGCGGTTGTTCCCGCGCTCTTTGCGCTGGCCGAGCGCTACCCCGAACTGTCCGGCCCAGACGCCCTGCGCGCCATGGCCATGTCCTATGAAATCGCCGCGCGCGCCGGGCTGGCACTGCACGCCACCGTCACCGATTATCACACGTCGGGCGCATGGAATGCCCTCGGCGTGGCTGCCCTTGCCTGCCATTTGGCGGGATCAGAGCCTGAGATCCTCCGCCACGCCATGGGCAGCGCTGAATACCACGGCCCCCGCAGCCAGATGATGCGCGAGATCGACAATCCCACCATGCTCCATGACGGCTCCGGCATGGGCGCGTTGGTGGGCCTCACATCCGCTTTTCTCGCGCAGCGCGGCTTCACCGGCGCGCCGGCCATTACGGCTGAGGCGGCGGATGTCGCGCAGTTTTGGGACGATCTCGGCACCCGCTGGACCGTGGCCGAGAACTACATCAAACCCTACCCGATCTGCCGCTGGGCCCACGCCGCCATTGACGCCGTCAGACAGGTGATGGACGACCATGGCCTCACTCACACAGATGTCGCCGCGCTCAAAATCCGCACCTTTGACGAGGCCGCCCGTCTGTTCGCCGGCATGCCCGCCAGCACCACAGAGGCGCAGTATTCCATGCATTTCGCCGTCGCCACGATGCTGCGCTACCGCGAGCTCGCCCCGCGCCATATCGAAGGCGCAGCCTTGCGCGATCCCGAGGTCGCCGCCATCATCCAGCGCATCTCGGTTGAGGCGGCGGACGTGCACAATGTCCGCTTTCCAGCAGGCCGGTGGTCCGATGTCGAGATCGCACTGAATGACGGGCAGATTCTCGCCTCAGGCGACACGCCCGCCAGCGGTGGCCCGGGCGCGTGGCGGTCTGACGCGGATGTCGAGGCCAAGTTCATGTCGTTCTGCGACGGCGTTCTCGGCAAGGCGCGCGCCAAGGCGATCTGGGCCCTGCGCGATGGCTTGCTGGATGGCGCCAAGCTCTCTGACCTGACAAACCTCATAACAAATCCCGGTGACGCATGAGCAAAGACGCCCCCAAAGTGCTGATCCACAACGACAAGCCAGAGCGTTATGTGGCCGCCCTGAAAGACTCCGTTCCCGAGGCCGACGTCATCACCCATGCCAGCTATGAGGGGATGGAGGAGGTCCTGAAAGAGACGCAGCCTGATGCGATGTACTCCATCCGCTTTGGCGGCACATACGGGTTTCCCACCGAGGCGGTTTTGGGATCATACGGGCCCGAATGGATTTCCGTCGGCGGCTCGGGCTGCGATCATCTGGGCAGTTGGGGCACCAGCAAGACCACCGTGACGAATTCTGCGGGGGTGGCGTCCGAGAAGATGTCAGAGTTTGCTTTTGGCTGTGCTCTGCATTTCACGCTCAACGTCCCGCAGTTCCAGGCCGACAAAGCCAATAGGAGTTGGAAATACCGCTACATGGTCCCGCTGCGAGGCAAGACCGTTCTTGTCGTCGGCTTGGGTCATACCGGGCAGGCCGTCGCGGCCAAGGGCAAGGCCTTCGGCATGACGGTGCTGGGCACCCGCGCGCGGCCCACTGAGATGGAAAATGTCGACGAAGTGCACCCGGCAACCGCGCTTCCTGATCTCTGGCCCCGCGCCGACATGATCGTGGTCAGCGTGCCGCTGCTCGACAGCACCAAGGGCCTCATCTCCGCCCCCGATTTTGCAGCGATGAAGGACAGCGCGATCCTCATCGACGTCTCCCGCGGCGGCGTGATCGTGGGTGATGATCTGCTCACGGCATTGCATACCGGTCAGATCGCGGCTGCAGGTCTCGACGTCTTCGAGCTCGAGCCCCTGCCCGAAGACAGCCCCTTCTGGGACGCGCCCAACGCGATCATCTCCCCCCATTCCTCGGCCATTTTCAGCGGCTGGGGCATGGTGTCCTTTGAGATGTTCCTGGACAACCTGAAACGCTGGCAAGCGGGCGAGCCGCTGCAGAACGTGGTCAATCCGGCGCGGGGTTACTGAGGCGCGTATGTTTCCGATTGTGCTGCTGGACGCAACACGCCCGGTTTGAGCCCAATTTAACGTGACCTGAAAACCATCCTAAGCTTAGACCCTGAGAAATTGCCTTTTGGTTTCATGCTCCGCTTGGGAAGCCAGTAACTCTGGATCGCCGTCTGTATTCAGTTCCACAAAACCATCATGGCTTATGAAGGCGCTCACACCCCCACCATTCGGAATGATGTAAGCATCCCATCCAAACAGCATGGCCAAGTGATAGAGGGTCGCCGCTTTGTCGTTCTCCTGCTGATTCCAGAGAAACATCGACCCATCTTGCAAGCTTCCAAGGCTGGAATTTGTCATGGATTGAAGTGCCGTTGCGATAAGATGCTCATC
>ERZ1740059.1440-NODE-1440-length-11962-cov-7.373478_pt1 | contig 11962 bp, 6 predicted proteins | sample MGYA00581744_ERZ1740059 | MGnify/ENA primary metagenome ERZ1740059 (study PRJEB43018, sample SAMN04849738) | marine metagenome | isolation source: floating plastic debris | place: Pacific Ocean | collected 2008-08-28 | study: EMG produced TPA metagenomics... | reverse complement strand
CTCCAGTCCTATGTCTCAGTCACTGCGGTCACTGCGGTCACTGGCCGCAGTGGTGCCCTGCCCACTGCCCTGGGTCATTGTCAAGCACTGCCCTATGGCTCAGTCACTGCTTCGGTCTGAGACCTCATGAAAATGTGGAAAATTCCGGAGCAGTGCTCGGAGCACTGCTAGCCAGTGCTCTAGTTAACTGTCTCATCTAGCCCAAAATTCATTGAGTGAACCTCTGGTTGGGGCTACCAGGTCACTGCTTGGGCCATTGGGTCAGTGTCTCGAGCACTGGCAGTCACTGCTTCTTTGACATAACTTTTTTCACATTGATCTCTTCCATTTTTTCTAGGAGCTAACCAATTTTCAAACTATGTCTTTGTATTTTAGCTATTCCATTTCAAGTCAAAGAAGAAAAATGCCTGCCAGGAATTTCAGTTTTTTGAGGGACTATCTGAGGTACATCTTGTACAGTAAGGACCCCCACGTCATAATTAAATGGTTCCAGTCTGTAAACATCATTCAAAGTGTCAGACAATGCAGACAATGTGCTCAGAACATGACTCTGGAGAGAAGAAACAAAATGCAGAATGATAAGATGAATTGGTTAGTATATATATATATATATATATGATTATGATGATAATTGTTATTTATATATAATATTATTTATAATAATATAGGCCTAATAATAATAATAATCATTAAGTAATACACAATAACAACATTCTACAGACTTAGTCAAGTAGTACATGCCTATAATGCTCATTGAATGGTGAACACTATGACGGGCTAGGGGGGCTTGTTTGACCAAAATCCACCTAGGGGCTCAACAAATTTTCAATTTTAGGCCCTAATTTAGGGGTGCTGTTTTGGATTTAGCTGTAACACTGTGTTGTGTGTACCTGCACAATCAAAGTTTAATAAAAAAAGTGGGTGGTTTTACAAGTCACCACCATGTGGAAAGGGTTTGGTGGAGAGCCAATATCAGTCTTGTTTCTACTGTGGGTGGTATTTCATGAGATTCAGTTACAGGGGAATGTGAAATCCAGTCTCAGTCTGTGAAAGCAGTGCAATTAGGTGGTGACTGAGCCTCTATTGTTGCTTATGGTGAAGTCCCCCTTGGGAGGAGCGAAGGGGTATTTCTCTAGTTAGTAGGCTATTTTGGTCAAGGGCATTTATTAAGGAATGTTTAGAAAGGTAGAGGAATTATCTCTGATTGAAGCCAACCATCCCAACATGCCAAAGAATTCAGTACTTTTGGCTAGGCTTATCCCCAGGGGATGACTTCCCCAAAATCCACCAAAAGGCTTAGCCACCACATGAGGTTAGTACCCCATTCCACTGCTATCACCAGCTATCACCAGCTGATATTACCATCCCTTTTCGCTCGCGAAAATTCCCTCAAATTACCACAAAAAGAGCGAGAATACCTCTCCACAACCACATGTGAAAACATCCCCTTTTTTCTAGATTTCAATAGGCCTATGCAGCTACAGCATTCCTAAAACACCCCTAAAACTTAAAAAATGGCTGGGCCTATTAGTGGATTTTGGTCAAGTCCTCCCCCTGAAAGGCTTATCATATTTTTTCATTTGATATTATTATTATCTCGGACACTCTGCAACAGTGCTGCAAAAAGTCCTATTTGCTTATTGAAAAGTGAAGGTGTACTATCAAGGAGTAATACTCCTTGGTACTGTTAATGAACTAGACCCTCACTTTTACTCCTAGCTACACCTTAGGCAGCAAGTACTTTAGGATTGCCTGTGAGTGTGTCTATTACCATGATTACCGCAGGACACAAGTAGCTGTCCCATTTAGTATTTGCTATGTTTTATTCCACTGAATACAAAACATAAATGACCAAATTAATTGACACTGGAATACCAGGATAACAGACTGGGTGCACACAGCTCACTCTCCAGATAGTGCCAGGAAGACAGTACGTGTAAACAAGGAGTAAGTTGTAAACCCATCTGTTTTGCCGGTATTCAGGTGTCAATTCATATGCGCAGATATACTTTACAAACATGCCAAAAATGACTGTACGAGTAACCCTACCCCGAACAGATTAGGTCTTAGCAGGTTCAATTACCACTGGCATAGATTATCTTGTTGACAGATGCTTTAATTTGATGTTTTCAACGCTTTGAGAAGACTTTAGTCTCAAGTTCAAACTTTCTTTAGCTTTGCTCTACCTCATTTGAAGAAGATGATTTCTCATGTCTTCATTCTGTAGCACTAAGTAGAATAGTTGGCGGTAACAAAAATTACAGAAACTGTCTAGTCAACATATCAGGGCCAGGCTTATTCAATCAAGACTCATGCATTCTCATTGTAGGCCTACAGGAGACCGAAGGCCCACCAATGGATGCCTTTGTTGTCTTAGGTCCACACACATACATGCCGTAGCTGTATGCTTGGCGTTAGGGGATATTAAATAATCCCAATCCTAGTTATAATATGTCTTTGTCCTGTGCACCTGCTGGGAGTGCAACTTGACATTGAGTACAAGTATATCAAAGCTTTTGGTATTGATAACTTGCTACACCCAGAGCACATCTACATGTATTTGAACTCATGGATTTTTCTTCCATTCTTTTTTTAGGTATTGTTGCCGTTGTCACCTGGAAGTCAGTGTACGTGAGGGAACATGGCTGCAACAGTTCAACAAGGTAGTGTGCTGTAATCATAAACTGGAATGGTATCAAAACCATTTGGTTACCTCCTGTGCTGGAGCTTTGCATGCTTATATCACGTTTTTAATAGCCTACTAGCTCTACAACTTTGGTAGTTATACATTTCTGGAAAATGTTACTGCAATCCTCTGGTAAATAGCTGTATTTATTAACCTCTGGGTATGGCTGGCAAGTCTGCAAACTGCTCCCTCTCTCTCTAAATCTGATCCAGTTCCGAAGCTATTATAATTGCCCCTTCATACTAGTGCCGAAAGGTTTTAGTATTAGGTGAGCTGTACAATTTAACCATTTAGAGAAGTTAAAAATTGTCATTTCAAGATACTATGCAAGGCTTTGGACCGGTATCATCTGTCATTCATGTTCATGCATATACAAAGCATGTAGGTATATCAAGTTAAATACCAGTAAACCAATAGTTGTTCATGTGCTATTTGGCATGGTGTTTGGGTTCAATTTAATTGAAACCTTGCTCTTAAGTATTTTTCTTCCCCATTTTTGGATCCTGCTTAACAGCTAGGTTGTGAAAATATCTTATAACATACATTAAATATATAATGGAACCCGTACATATATGTATTACTATATTGATGTGTAATGTATATTATGTCTGTTTACCTCTGTTTATTTCATTAATTGTATCTATTATTTCCTCAACAGTTGAGTCTCAGTAATATTCTCAACTTCATATACTGCTGGGCCACGACCAAGACACCAAGTAAACCGGAAATGTTTGGACTAAGCAGAGTCACTGCCACGAGACTTCGGAAAGCACTGGTTGTTATCACTAACAGAAAGCTGGTGGGTTTATAATCTAAACACTCAAGTTCAGAAGTTTGGCTGTCAAAGCAGATATCAGTCTCACAACACTGTGACTCCTTAGGTATTTTAACACCCGACTTAAGATATGTTATGTTTTTGAGAAGTTGCCCTCCTCAGATAACCAAGGAGAACCAGTGGTTTAAGAATTATATTTGTATTGGAGTTGTGCACTTTTGGTCAATGAGAAGACAACCACAGTACGCTTGACCATATTTTATTTACCACAGCATATGCTTTGTAGCGGCATGCATTTCTCTGTAGTACACATTTTGGGTTGCAGATGGCATCAATACCAGACTCAAATTTGTATTTTTTTGTATAGGTTGGGAATCATCTTGATTTACATGTAGGGCTACTAATTGTTATTATTTGCGGCTTGTCTCTGTGCAACATGTGTTCGGCGTTCAAGCGATACAACAACACTCTAAATCCAAAAAAGTCATTTAATTGATTTCAATATTTATATTTGGAAACCAGTACAATTTATCTGCTTCTCATCAACTTATTAGTAATTACTATAGCATCCTATTTATTCTCAATTCTAGCAAGTTGATCCAATCCCAAAGCTTGGAGGTGCTGGTTGTACAGTGCAAATCGATGAAAGTCTCTTTACAAAGCGCAAGGTGAGAGAAAACACTTTGGTAAACTCTGAATATATGTTCATGAATCCAGGCAATGAACCATTAACAAAATGCATCCTCAACAGATATTTATTGCCACTGGAGGTTACAGAGTATCAAAGGTTCTCGGTTTACATAATACATGTATCGGTGTCGCATTATCCAATAATGTTCTGAACTAAAAGCATAAAGTGTTTTCTATGATCTTGCTCTGAGGTCTATCTAGTTAGTACAGAAATTATTCAATTATTTGTTTGTAAGTCCTACTACGGGCATCTAGGGAGTATACCAGCCTTGCAGGGGCCTGTACAAACTTATGCTGGTAACTACTAGTACTAGTGGTGACTGCTGCATGGTAGATAGTATAGGCAATGTCTAGCAGCCACCATGTAATTTGTGTTTCGTACATATATTAATTATATTACCCTGCCAAGGGTGGTATGTCGTATTTTACTCCCGCTGTTCCTCTCAGTATGGTTACCTTTGTAACAGTTTAGTGTAATGATGATATATTATAGTGACAGTATGTAGATCCGATGATAGTGCAGTATTAAACAAATAACGATGCATTTAAACTAAATCTTTCAAGATCACCGCCAGAATTGGGTTTCCCAATTTAGCATCAGTGACTTAACTTCTTACCGTGTTATCCATTTATTTTCAGTACAACAGAGGCCGGCTGCCAGAGAAGAGGTGGGTATTCGGGATCACTGACTGCAGATTTACCCCAGGTAGACCACGATTCTTTCTTGTTAACCGAAGAGATCGGCAAACCCTGGAACGGATAATTACACGCTATGTCCACATCGGAACAACTATTGTGTCTGATGAGTGGCGAGCTTATAACAATCTGGGAAATATCGGATACACACACAGAACAGTAAACCATAGCCAGAACTTTGTGAACCCTGCAAATGGTGAGTCAATGATTGTGGGAGCCATATTATTGACATATTACTCAATTTATATATCACCTTTTTAGGACTTGGGATATCGTTCCTGCTCCCCATGTTTTCTTCTCAAAGCCTAACAAATACTAATATATACACATGATTCGATCACCCTCAAACAATGCTGTTCAATAGCGATATTGAATGGAATCCAATCTGAATGTTACTGACAAAACGCCAATGACTGAAACGCAACTGACATTTCTGAGCAGTTCTTGTATTAAGATTCTGGATGATGGCACATATCTTTTCGGCGGAGGCTTACATATTTCTTACATACTTGTAAGTTGTTAGTGACAATTCCAATTTTCAAATCTCAGGAATATTGATATGGCACCATGGAGTTACGAGGTTTGTTAACTTTCAGTCATTTTTCATTTATTAGGTGCACATACTAACAGCATAGAAAGTGCATGGCGCTGGGCTAAAGATTATCTGAAGAGGTCATGCAAAGTTCGATCAGATGACATTCTGCACAGAGAGCTTACGAGTTATACTTGGAGGAAATGGTATGGCACTGACAATCAGGGAGGATGCTTTGGACAGATAATAGCTGACATCGCAGCTATCTGTCCACCTGAGTGATTCAAATTGTCAAAGTGTAGAACTCTATGATCTGGGCTATAAACTGTAGAACTCTATCCCACAATGTTTTCAGCTTTATATGTGCAAGATCACATTGTTTTATAAACATGTATTCCAACATGTAATAATAACTTAAAAAAGAAAACAGAAATAAAAACAGGTAAACAAGAAACGTAGTAACAGCAGTGATTGTATCTTTATGACTAAATATTGGTTATTTTTGAGTATAAGACGATACATACTCATGATGCTTGAAAACACGTATTAAAATAAATCATGTAAATAAAATTTATATGTACATTTTTATTAACAGCATTCCAACTTGTATGCAAACTCAAAAATACAGCAATAAAAACGAGGAAAAAACTATTTTATATGTACATTTTTATTAACATGCATTCCGGCATCTATGCGAACTTGAAAATACAGCCACAAAAACAAGGAAAAAATTTTGATATGTACATTTTTATTAACATGTATTCCAACATGTATGCAAACTTAAAATACAGCAATAAAAACAAGCAGTCTCATCGCAACAGCGGAGTTTACGGCGATATATTACTTTTAATTATGATTATGATTTATTTCGTAGCATTTATAAGTTATGCTATTGCTTATTGCCGTTTTAGTTTGCCAAATAAGGTATAGCTCTCCCCTGATCCTTCTTCCAGTTCTTCATTGACTTCAGCATCAAAGATATAGAAGTTGCATTGTTTATCAAGACCCTGCAGTCCCTTCTTTTTCCCTGCCGAAATCCACTCCTTTTCAAGCTGTTTGAAATATAAGAATTAATTGTCTTGATACCACGTCATTCTCTCCTGAAGAAGTTAGCTGGGAATTACTCTCTCATTGACAAAGGAGACATAACTCCCAAAACTTTCATGTCAGCCTGAGTTTGGCACCAGTACACCAATGAGATAAATATGAGCATTTATGTATGGAATATTGTGGCAAAAATTTTTTTCCATGACTTGGTATCACATTGCTTTTCGCATGATAAATTTTAGATATTTGAAGTCAAAATAATATAAAACCTATGCATATTGGGAGTCACCCAACCCCTAAAACAACGGGTGTGCTGTACGCTTACCTCTTTCAGCTTTCCAGGTCTGCAATGTTTCATGTAGTAGATATGTTTAAATCGATCCAAACTCTTGCGATCTTTATGAAGGCCCCTTAGGGCATCGTTAACAGAACGACCTCTGTTAACTTCTTTGTGCACCTTGTCACAAAAATCTACCGCATCCTTTACACTGCTTACTAAAATATAAATTAAAAGTAGATATAATCAATTTGTTATAGTTACACACCAGCTGGTACTTGGACAAGATATTTCTGAGTAGTTGTTTCCCAGCTCCTATTCAAGTGTCTGTTGTGTCAACCATTATTTTTCAGTTGTGACAGCTTGATCTTACCGGTTTATAAACTTTCTGGCAATTACGTTTTGTTGTTGCAGGCAGATGTCTTTGGTCGGTTTTTATAGTTGGTTTTTTTTTCATTATATACATAATAAAAGTTTTAAAAATGGAGTGCATTTGCGAGAACTGAAAGCTTCGATTTCCTACACTTTAAACACTTGGCAATGATTTTTTGAAGGGTCACACATTGGGTTATGATAAGGGTGTTTATAGTTCAGGCTTTGGGACAACACACATGATACTCGCATGAATTACATAATGCTGATTAGATATTGTACTCTTCACTAGCACATACGGCAAAGGTCGAAGTAAATAAATAATGAGACAACGACCTTATTGCAATTGGATTACGGTGCAAGAGTTTCTATCAGAGCAACAAATTACTATATAAGTCAGTTATATTTTTGACTTACTTGTACCAAAAGGTGCACCAGATGTTGATGTAGATGCACCGGAAGAATCACCTACCACATGTTCATCTGAACTCTCATTTTTGACAACAGTGGCACTCGCTAAAAAGTACACAAGATGTTAATGTAACAGTTTGATACATCATTTTCGAAAAGTCTTGCTTCTATGTTCCCCTCTTCGTTAATGCTAAATTCAGGTTTGTCGACGATCTTTAAGGAGTTTTTCCCAACTGTGATCTGTGTTTTAGTGCATTATTAACATATTTGTTTGCCATGGTATTGAAGTTTAGAAAATTATCTTTGAGTAACAGCAAAAATTGCCTATAAAACCCATGATTATTAACCACACATCTATATTTCAGGCATGAAACAATGACGGTACAGTTAGAGCATTGCCATGTCAACACTTAGCTTTCACAATGTGAAATAGTATAAAATTCACACAGATCAGGGCTCTCCCCAGAATTAAAACTTTGATGAAAGGAAAAAAAAACACCGGTTGCAATATGTCATAAATGCATGAAAATCTGGGGTACAGAGAACCTTGTACAGTTCTGTGATGATAAAGGCGTCAATCTTAAACAAGCCAATGGTTACCCTGGATTCAACACTGGCTTGATGTCTATAATGGTTCATGGAAATCAGTACTATCCCAATAATTTGACGTGGAGGAAACAGCCCACTGGCACATCCATTTTTAGGCTACATACCAGTCTAACTATTATTTTTTGATTGGTATCTTTTTTAAGGGAGCTATTCCATTTGTGGCATTATTTACAGCAAATAGTGACTTTTCTACAGCGTGACAGAGAAAGTTACTGACACAGTGATGATAATCCATGGAATAAATAAACGTTAATTTCATTTATAAACATTGTAAGGAGTTATGTTATATATATCATTGAAAAGACAACTCCTACGCATATTCCCACCACCCCTCTGACAAATTTTCTGAATGTCATCGCTAGTTTCATTAAGTTTACTGATTTATACAGAAGGAATGAAAGAATGAGTAATAGCCCCAAATGAGTGAAATTTTTAGTTAATTTCAGTTTCTTTTGGCATGAATATAAAATAAATCCACCGAGGCAACTAATGAGAACTCCCATTCATTGCAATGCAACTACAACTGGATTATCTGAAATGCAATGCTGTTACTTGAATGTGACAGAATATCGAACCCAGCCTTGTCGAAACTGAACTGAGGGTGAGTTCAGTGGAATGGTGAATAGTCTAGCCCCTGGTATTACATATCAGGAAAACCAACATTTAAATAAGTACATAATGGTAAGCCTACGTGAATAGATTGAACTTACCTTTGTGGACAATTTCATTTATTACGCACCCCCCGACACTTATCAGCACACCATCAAAGTTACAGAGCTTAAATCTTTTGCTTAAAGGGATTCCATCTATATAAAAGACAACACAGAATGAGTTAAGTTATTGGACAGTAAGACATTTAATCATAGAAAAAAGGCTTTATGGTGAGCTAGAAAAGTTGGATACACATGTAAACAACCTTTCTAGATCATGACACCTAATATTTGTTTGTATGAAATTAGAATGGGATAGGTTGGAAATAGCTTTTCGAAATTGACTCAAACTTCCTCATGTGCCCCTACCATGCTCATCACCAACTTTTGTGTTCAAACATTTTACTCAAACGATTCTATTGACCATAAAAATTTAATTAAATCGGCTGAATTTGGAGAATGTGCAAACACCACCTTCATTTCACTTCCTGTTAGATTGAAATCCTCAGCACAGCACAATAATTGAACCGTTGCTGATTATAATTTCCCATTGGTGAGGTACATTTGAATTGCATTAACATTGCTTCTATTACATCTGCAGCTGGCATCTATTGTTGTACCTTTTTCTATCTCCACATCATCCTCTGTCTCCTCTTTTATGGTCTCCCTTAGCTCCTGACTTGTAATAGGAGGCTTTACTGAGAATAGCACCTTTCTCGTATTTGTCATCCAGAGGACCAGACTACCATCATTTGGATTGTCTATAGGAAAAGGATAAAAATAAATCATATCTTTATGCTGCTGAGATGATCAGCGAATTTATATTAATGCCATTACTGGTACAATGCAGTCACTGATCACATACCAGAAGCTCTATTGTTGTGTAATTCTAATTTCTGCATAGAGATAACTAGTCTTGCATTGCAATGTACTTTGAGTTGTAAGATCATTATCTGACAAAGTTCGCAGGCTATCATTGCTGATCTTGAGTACATGAAGCATACTGGTATATAATGAAAAGTTGCATAGGCATTGATGCATAGGCTGTGGAAGTTGTGTTCTCTTGAAGAAAAACTATTTTATAAGTGTGAAATTGTAATTGTATAGCTGCAACGATTAAACTCACAGTCCACCTGTTTGTGTCCAGGTCTGTCTTTAGGTGGTGTCGGCTCTCTTGCAGGTGAAGGCTCTCTATCTTTGACAGGTGAAGCCTCTCTGTCCATCGTGGGTTTCTTGGTTCTGATATCTGACTCACACGTGGCCAGTTCACGCTTTCTTGGGGATTGGCGAGTTCTCAGCACAACCTTTTTGGGACTTTTTGCTTGTTTGTTCCGTGGCATTTTTTTAGCCTAAAAGAGCAAGTAAAAAGCAAAATCATATAAACAATAACTGTAAAATTGTTTGACGGTGCAAAATTTCATTGTCTTTGTTCTCGTTAGATATTCCAATGGTACAAAATGCAAGTTAACTTTTTACATTGCGAGCCAAATGAATTCTGAAGGGCACCAAGGTACCTATATACGCTGAGCAGAGTGAACAGCCAAACGTAGGCATGTTGAGGTGAGCAAAAAATTTGTGAATTGCATGTTAAAGGTTTCATTTTATCACCAAAAACATGAAACCAGTCAAAATCAGAAGGTAAACAAAGAACTGTAGATGCTGTCAGATATGCAAGATCCGTGCAAATAATGCTGGTGTGAAGATTTACAATAGAAAACACACCTGTAATTCAGTTGAAGGCACTGATAGTTCTGCTGCAAATAGAAAAAAAATCCAGTATAAAAACTAGCACGCTGTTGGGAGACTGTTATTTGAAGATATATCGGCAGAGCCCCAATTTTTAAGTTTGCAAAATGACATACCCGCTCAGCTTATGATGTGGCTTGTCATATGAGAGACGCAACACATGGGGTTCACCACCAATGCATATAACAGACTGGAGCAGTCTAAATGGGCATATGACCTGCCTATGCAGGCCTTGGGGCTGTTTAACCTGCCATTCATAATGTGCAGCCTAAAATTTTACGGCTGAGATGATTTGCCTGTCTATATAATTTATACCATAGTGTGTTCGTGTCGTGAGTTATAAGCATCATGGGAATTTATTTTTGGGAAACTTCTAGCGGCAAAAGTGGTCAGAGGTCGATCATTGAATAAGTATATGGAACAATAATAACAATTGTGTTTACGATGCATCATAACTTTGCCGCATCATTCGTCAACAGAACAATGCACTACAGTGGTGTGGGGCCTAAAATCCTAATTGAGCAAATTAAATTTGATATTTGCATTTAGATGTACAGGCAGTTCTACATACAGTGGCAGCCACCGACATGGTAGTATCCACATTCACAAAAGTTTCTCTTACTACTCATACCTGGAATGAGAAATATACACATAATTTTTTGAGGTATGTATGGAGTGACTGAGATATAATGGAAAACTGTTTAGAGGAAGCAAGTAGCAAAGCTTACTCAGTCCTAAGGAGTGGATTGTAATAAGATTTTTTAGCTTTGATTCTAGCACATTAAAGTATTATTTGAAGCATTAGAATAGATTCCCATCGAATCCCGAGTTTGTTTAGCGCAATATCCCTGTCTTCACAAGCTGTATTTAAAAAACTTTCAATTTGACTATACCCAAAAATGGAGTAAACTGCTGGACACCCCGTTATCATTTTCATTGTGCTTGTCATAATAGGAAGTACAGGTTGAGGTAAAGAGAATGGGCTGCTTAATCAACATATTTGGGACCAAGCCTCTGAAATTCTCAAGGTAAACCTTGTTGACAACGGTTGAAAAGAAGAAGTAAAATGTAAAGCACAGGGTGTTTTATGAAAGACACAGGAGTTATTTGGAAGGATTGTAATTCTAGCAATGCCTGCATCTGGGTAGGCAGGGTGATTTACCGGGTACAGAAACTTAGTTTATAAATTATCTGACCTCTTTTCGCTTCTCTATGGTATTACCGTCCCATTAAAGAATCACATTTTTGGCTTCACAAACAACAATAAAAGCTGGATTCAACAAACTGTAGAGAGTAGATATAGAGCAGAACAGTGATGTTTCAGGATAAATCGGGTTCAAAATATTTTGAGTGGACACCAAAGGACTATTGGACAGTTCCTGGCTTGTGCAGTATTCCTATGTTGGCATGTTGGGAGTTTTAAACGTGCCTGAATGCTTGGCCTCTCCTGATCACCACATGAGATAGCTTA
>ERZ1740059.1439-NODE-1439-length-11968-cov-4.231680_pt1 | contig 11968 bp, 6 predicted proteins | sample MGYA00581744_ERZ1740059 | MGnify/ENA primary metagenome ERZ1740059 (study PRJEB43018, sample SAMN04849738) | marine metagenome | isolation source: floating plastic debris | place: Pacific Ocean | collected 2008-08-28 | study: EMG produced TPA metagenomics... | reverse complement strand
CCAACAAATAATATTATCATTCTCACAGGACGGTACAAGCACACGGGGCATACAAGAACTCGAATTCAATTATAGTCACAGTCCTTCCCAAATTCATTCGGGTGTCATATCCTTACATTGTTACCATGTAATTTAATATTAGGCTTTATCGGCACAAGCTTCTAGCCTATTGATTTCTAAATTGTTAGTTAAATATGACTTTAGCAACCCTCAATAGTTTGATTTCCCAATCTGAAGCTCTGGCTTTGATTGATTTTGCGATCGCTCAATCTCAAGCTGATGGTGTATTTATTAGTCTCAGTGCGAGCGAAACGGCATTGAGTCGTTTTAGTGAGAATCAAATCAGTCAAAATGTCCGTAAAAATACTTTTAGTCTCAGCGTCACAAGCTATTTTGGCATGCGGAGTGCTTCGGCTTCTACCACGGAATTGGATCGAGATGCGATCGCTTTAACGGTGAAACGCGCAGAAGATCTGGCTAGCATTGCTCCTGAAGATCCTGAATGGGTAGAGTTGTTGCCCCAGCAAACTTATCAGGATCGAGAGCCTGGATTTGATCGAGCTACTGCAACTCTTTCTCCTCTTAAGAAAGGCGAGATCATTCAACAGGTATGTGCTTTGAGCAAAGAGGCGGGAGTCAACGGATCGGGGACACTTAGCTTTAGAGTTGGGCTAAATGCGATTGGTAATTCTCAAGGTTTACGGGGTTGCGATCGCACTACAGAAGCTGATTTTAGCTTTACTGCCCGCGTTAATGATGGTTCTAGCTGGAATCGGTGTACAGCTTGGAGTATAGAGCAGCTACCAATTATTGAATTAACAGAAAAGGTAATTGCCAGAGCGATCGCATCTCAAAATCCTCAAGAGATCGCACCAGGAGACTATACGGTTGTTTTTGAGCCTTCGGCAGTTGCTAGTTTAGTACCTTGGGTAATCTGGAATCTCGATGCTCGCGCGGCGGATGAAGGGCGTTCTTTTATGTCCCTTCGGGATGATTCTGGTAAGCCTATTGGCAATCAAGTTGGGCAACAGCTTTTTGAGCCTATGGTACACATAGAGCGCAATGCTGCTCATCCTCTGTTGCAGGGAGGAAGATTTTTTGGCAATGGCTTGAATAATGAGAGATTGGATATTGTTAGAGATGGTATTCCTCAAACTCTTTCCTACAGTCGCTATTGGGCACAAAAACAGGATAAAGAACCAACAGGTGCAATGTATCCGATTGTGATGGCGGGTTCGGAACGAACTATTGCAGACTTGATTGCTGGTACCAAAAGAGGTATTTTTGTTAGTCGTGCTTGGTATGTACGTTATGTTAATCCCCGCACCCTAGAAGTTACGGGAATGACGAGAGACGGTACTTTCTTGATTGAGAACGGCAAAATTGCTTATCCAATTAAAAACTTGCGCTTTAATCAATGTTTGCCTGAGATGCTAAATAATGTAGTTGCATTAAGTCAGGCTAAACGTTGTGGAGGTAGTGTAATTCCTGGCTGCAAAGTGGAAAATTTTCACTTTAGTAGCATTACCGATAGCATTTAATATATTTCATTTGCTACTCAGGGGAGTTATGTAAAATCATAGATAGGGGCTGATTCCTAGCATAAATTTCTTCTATGTTAGGAATTTGCTTGAGTAAAGAAATTTCGTTTGTATAATTTTCTTTAATATTCCTTAGATTGCGATCGCGTTTTTGTCCTGGTTTAATTTTTTTGATTAGATTTACGGCGGTATTAATTTTTAATAGAGCTTCTAAATATTTTTGAGATATCTCATCTTGTATTTGAAGTTCTTCTAGCTCTTTAATTCTTTGTTCTAAAATTTTTGCTCGTTGATGTTCGTCATTATATTGCTTCATTAATTTGGCTTGTCGTAGTAGACGAGAATCTATTGCATTTAATAGTTCTTGTCTTGTAAAAGGTTTGGTTAAATAGTCGTCTGCTCCCAATTCCATGCCGTTTCTAATATCTTCTTTGTCAGACATTGCTGTTAAAAAGATAAAGGGTGTCAACATAGTTTCAGGAATTTCGCGTATTTCTTCTAGAACTTCGTGTCCGCTTATTTCTGGCATCATTACATCGCAGATAACTAAGTCTGGCTTGTTTTCTTTTGCCCACAGAATTCCCAAAATGCCATTGCTAGTACTAAAGACTTCAAATTCTTCTGCTTCTAAAAGATCGACTATGTTTTCTCTGATTGATAGTTCGTCTTCGATTACTAAAATTTTAGCCATTATTTTGAATATATGTCAGTGTATTAGTTTTTTTTGTCTGTTTATTAAGACTAAAATTTGTCTGTAAAAGAATCTTTTGGAGCAAGATATTTTTTGTTTTCTTGGGAAATATCTTTGTTGTTTACAATTTTAAGAGCTTAAGCTATTTTTCACCTCAGAATAATAACTGATATTTTTTAAAAATAGCTAAGTATTAATTAAAAATCAAAAATAGTATTTTTATCGTTGATATAAATACAGTTTAAGTATTTTAATATTGATTTATCAATGATTATTTTGACTAAATGTAATACTGATTACAGTACATTCTCTTAATTTACTTTTTATTTTAATCTCTGGATAAATAGGGGATGGAAATATTAAAAGTAGTTCCTCGGTCTATTATGCTGTTTACAGATATTTTTCCGCCATGCAAATCTACAGATCTTTTGACAATAGGTAATCCTAAACCAGTACCAGGAATTGAACCTACATTGTCAGCACGATAAAAAGATTCAAACAATTGTTTTTGATTTTCAGCAGAAATTCCAATACCAAAATCTCGAACATTTAAAATAGCTTGTTTGGCTTGGCAAATCAACTCAAAGTCAACGCGATCGCTATCAGGAGAATATTTAACTGCATTGGATAAAAGATTGTAGATAATATGTTTAAAAATTTTCTCGTCTATACATACATTCGAGGCTTCGTTTTGAGTAAGGTTATTAGTTTGAAGGCAATTTTCAACCTTAAAATTGATGCTATGAGTTTGAGTAGTTAAGGCGAATTCTTCTACTAGTTTTTGACAAAACTGAATCAAGTTTACTTTAGTTGGCTTTAATTCTAGTTTGCCAGCATCAGCTTTACCTAATAATAAGACATCATTAAGTAACTCTGTCATGTGCTTAACTGATTCTTGAATTCGATATAGATGACTGAGTTTTTTGGGTTCGCTCCACTTATGACTGTAGTGTTCTAATAATTCTGAAGAAGATAAGATTGAAGCAAGAGGAGTTCTAAATTCATGTGATGTCATAGTGACAAATCTACTTTTGAGTTCATTTAGCTTTTTCTGCTGTTCTAAAGTTCTACTAATATCCTCTTCTGCCCGTTTGCGATCGGTAATATCCCGAACAATCGCCATAATCTCATCAATATCGCTAATAGCAATACGCACCTCATAACTATTAGTTTTGCCTTTATTAGATATCTGAAATTCTAGGATTTGAACTTCTCCAGTATCGAAAATACGCTCAATAGAATTTATCATTGGCACAGACATTTCCAGGGGAAAAACTTCGTGAATATGCTTGCCTAAAAATTGCTTTTCGGGATTTAATAAACTATGGGTTTTACCTGCTTTATAATTAACAAAGATTCCTTGGCGATCGACTCTTAAAATTAAGTCAGGAATGGCATTAAGTATAGCTTTATTAGTTGCCATGCTAGAACGGAGAGCATCTTCGGCTTTTTTCCTCTCAATAATTAGACCTAGTTGCGCCGCAACAGATTCGACTAATTTCAGCATTTTATGGTTTTTAACATGAGTTGAAAAATTAAAGAAAATCAAGATCGCAATTACTTCTTCATTAGCAATCATTGGTACTCCCAAAGCAGTTTTTAAACCTAATGTTTGAGATAATTTATATCGAGGAGAAATCTCTTTGGTTTGTAAAGATATATCTTCGATCCATTCCGATTTTTTAGTTGCCCAAATCCTTCCTGGTTGACCTACCTCCAGAGGATAAACAAACTTTTTACTTGAAGTTCTAAAACAGTCTAGATTGTCAGCATTAGAATACCAAGCAGGGCTTAGTTTTAAGTTTTTTTCTTCAGTATCGGGAATCCAAGCTTCTCCAAAGTTCCAATCAATCGTCTCGCAAACTTTGCGGAGGGTAATTGAAATTGCTTCATCAAAATTAGAAGCCTCTGTAATTGCTTGAGTAATAGTTTGTAAAAGAATTATTTCTTGTTCTTTTTGTTTTCTTTCGGCAATTTCTAGCCTTAAAATATCATTGTTGTAGACTAATTCTTGAGTACGTTCTTCAACTCTTTTTTCTAATTCTTTATGGGCTTTTTTTAGCAATGATTCAGTTTTTTTTCGCTGAGTAATATCTGAAATATAGCATCGCAGTAATTGACTTGCAGGCACTAAATGTATCGATTGCTCAAAAATTTGATTAGCTATTTTTACCTCTCGTATAAAAGACTTTTCTTTTACAACTTTGGCTAGATCGACAACGCCATTTAACAATGGATGATCCAGCTTATCTTGTTCGAGAGTAGGAAAGCTCTTAATTGCCGCAGGATTAATATAAGTAATATTCCCTTGTAAATCTATCTCAATAATCGGATTAGAGAATAACTCAGGAAAGGATGCTAATCTTTCTAAAGACTGTTGAATTGATACATTTGGTTTTTGATGTAGAGTATCACTACTTTTAGAAAAAGCAGCCGATGAGTTTCGATGAGAACTTTTTACCGCAACAGTATAATCAATATCTTCATCATCCCCAAAATGAGAAGAAGAGTTGGAAACTGCTGCTGGTTTTAAGACGCTTTCTGCTTGATATACTGCGGTTATATTTTTGGCAAAATTAATAATGTCACCGTGTTCCAAATCATGGGAAAAACAGGTATTACCGTTTACCTTAATACCGTTTCTACTACGTTTGCTATTTAAATCACCATCAATAATACGAAATCGATAATTATCATGGGCAGAAGTAGCAATACGTAGCAAAGTTGCATGATACCGAGAAATTTCAGGAGCATCGATCACGATTAGATTCTCATATGCCCTGCCAATAGAATAAGTAGTGGACTCAAGAGAAATAGTATATTCTTTTTCTTCATTTTTAATAATTAATACATGTTTGGGAAAACTAAATTCTTCCATAGATATTTGAAAATAAGTTGCTAATATACTTCTCAAATATTTAAAGCTAGCTATTTAAAAAAAATAAAATAGATTGAGATTGTACGATCGACGATCGCAATCTATTTTGCTGTCTTCAATAAGTGACTTTGATATTTTTTATATCCTGTTTTTTAGCAACAAATAATCGTATAAACGCTGTTTTTTAAATTACATAAATCAATAAAATAAACTTAGGAAGTAATATTACCGATCTTTGGGCTACTCAATCAAAAAAACGGCATGCTAATTGCAATTTGGAGTAATAGTAGAATTATAATTGAGTAAAAAATCTTGCAGAAGCTGATCGGATAAGGGTTTGGCAAAATAATATCCTTGCACTTCATGACATCCCTGGGCTTGCAGATATTCAAACTGTGCTTTTGTTTCTACACCTTCAGCAGTAATATTCAACCCCAAACTTTGCGCCAAAGCAATAATTGCCTTTGAGATAGCTATATCGTCAGGATTGGAAGCTAAATTAGCGACAAAAGAACGATCTATTTTAAGGGTATTAATTGGCAACTTTTGTAGGTAGCTTAAAGATGAATAACCCGTACCAAAATCATCCAAAGCAATAGATATGCCTTTTCTTTTTAATTGCCATAATATTGAAATTGCTAGTTCAATATCTTCGACTAAGATACTTTCAGTAATTTCTAATTCCAAATACTTTGTATCCATTCCCGTCTCACAGATGATGCGATCGATCGCTTCTACCAAATTTTTTTGCTTAAACTGACAAGCAGAAAGATTTACCGATACTCGTAGAGGTGGCAGCTGTGCCTCTTGCCATTGTTTATTTTGCAAACAAGCATTTCGCAACACCCATTCTCCAATAGGTATAATTAGATTTGTCTCTTCCGCTATGGGAATAAACTCATTAGGAGATACCATACCCAATTCGGGATTGTTCCAGCGCAATAAAGCTTCTACCCCTACCAAACAACCCGTTGCAAGCTCGACACGAGGTTGATAGCGAATCGAAAATTCGTTTTTTTGCAGTGCATAACGGAGATTTTCTTTAATGGCGAGATCCCGCTTTAATTTATCATTGAGTTCTTGGGAGTAAAATTGATAAGTGTTCGACTTCTGCCGCTTTACATGATAAATTGCCGTATCGGCATTTTGCAAGAGTTGCTCGGCTGTCACACCATCAAAAGGATAAACTGTAATACCAATCTTAGCGTCACAGTGAATTGCTTTGCCGTGTAAAGAAAATGGTTGGGATAAACTTTCTAATAAATTATTTGCCAAAGCGATCGAGCAGTCAGAATTAGTTATGTTAGTGCGTAAAATAATAAACTCATCTCCGCCAAAACGCCCTAATACATCATCTTCTGTCAAATAAGTATTTAGTCTTTGGGCAACTTCTTGGAGTAACAAATCTCCTACTTGACGACTAAGGGTGCTATTGATAGCCTTAAGGCTGTATAGATCTAAAACAATTAGAGCAAATTGTTGATAGTTTGTGGTGTTAGCGATCGCTTTATCTACATAAGTTTGGAATAATTCTCTATTAGGAAGTCCTGTCAAAGTATCGTAATGTACAAGATGATGAATAATAATATCTAACTTATCTAAAGTAGCTTTGGTATCTGCAATAAGAGTATTTCCGTCATTTTGAAAATCAACGGGCAAACTTAGTTTCTTGTTTTGCAAATATTGACTCAAAGCATTACAAGTCAAAAAAATAGGATTAAGTAAATAATATATTGTGCAAGAAACTATAGCTGTAGTAATAATATCTACCAAAAGTACTAAAGTGAAATTGAGGTAAAATTTCAGGCTAATACCTTCAGCTAAAATTGGTGTAGACTGCCAAAAAGAGTAGATTAAAACCATAAAAGGGATTTGAATGCCAAGAAAAGCTGTAAAAACTATCTTGCCTCGATATGTCTTGATAAATCCCATTATTTAGCTACTTTAAAGAGTTACTCAACCGTTTATCTTGCAGTTACTCAAACAGCTTTGCCAGGAAAGATGATAGGTTAACAAGGCAACTTAGCTCAAATTGAACTCTAAGTTAGAGTTTGATGACGAAAAGATGTTCATAACCAACGATTTGCTGATAAAAAAATCCCTCAAGTTAGAAGAATTTTAAAGAATAGAAGGGACTCCTTCATCTACCCTTTAAAGTTATTTACTACTCAAGGGAAACTGGATGAGAGCTTAGAACTTGGTGTATGACATCAAGTCTAATCATGATTAATATAATGAATCTTTTGCTATCGACTGACCAGGAAAGTTGATATTTTAAGCTTACAATTTAAAACAATTGAAAAGTCCAATTAAATCCGTTTACTTTACAAGTGTTTTACTATTTTGAACCTATCTGATTTAATTTGCGATCGCATATCTTTTCAATATCAATTTATTTTAAACATTAGTTAAATATTAGTTAGCTTCTTCCGATTGAAGAGTAAAGAAGGTTAATTCTGGAGGACAAAACAAACGTATCGGCGCAATACTCATGCCAATACCAGGATTTACATAAAGTTGATTGCCAGATTCGCCATAGCCCTTTGCCCAACCGTCAGCATAGACCTTATCTTTTTGAGTAAATTTCAACCAAGACCATTGGGGCATTCCAGGTACGCGCACCTGTCCTCCATGAGTATGCCCTGCTACTGAAAGCGGTGCAGTATTGGCAGGAAATTGCTCAAAAGTATCTGGGTTGTGCATTATTGCAATTCGAGGACTGTTATCTGGTACATTCTTCAAAGCTTCCTCTACATTATTTCTACTTGCCCACTGTGAACCTACTCCTACCAAATACAAAGGTTCGTTGTTGTTTGGCAATTGCAGTTGTACCGCTTCATTATCCACTACTTTAATACCAGCAGTTGCTAAAGCCTTTTCCAAACGTTCAGCTTCTTCTGTTTTTGGCTGGGCTTTTTTACTGCTCATACCGTAGTCATGATTGCCCAGTACTGCGTAGGTAGGGATGCCCGCTTCCACCAGAGGACGAACAATATCGACTGCTGTCGTAATTTCTGGTTTGATGTTTTTGCCTGGATGATAGAGAAAGTCACCACTAATTAAAGCTACCGCGGGTTTAGCTTCAATTATTTGAGCTACACTACGACTGGCCGTACTGCGGTTATCGCCCCATAGTCCGATTTGGAAATCTGAAATTTGAGCAACCTGTTTTCCTCTCCAAGAAGCTGGCAGATTATCTATCGTAACTGTTTCATTTTCAATATTGAGAATACGAGGTTCAATAAAACTCCAAATTGTTAGCAAAGCAATCGTACCGACTATGCCAAATGCAGTGTATTTAAATATTTGAGAGGTTTTTTTCATATTTTCAAAAAGAATTTGGTAAATTTAAATATTATTTTTATCCAGTAATTATTATTTGTAATGTATTAGTAAATTATTAGTTTCATTCGCCAAAAACATCCACCTAAAGCTTGATACTTGTAGATGGTTTTAGAAATACTTAACTTTAGATATAGCGATTCTCACATACACGATTACAGTCTGATGCTCTAGTTTTAGCTAATGACTAATGGCTAATTAAGATGTACCTCACAGATCTAAGAATTGCTATAAATGAATTAAAAATAATGTAAAGTTGACTTTTAATCCATTTGATTTGGTTATTCTGGCTGATAAATATAATAAATAAAAGAAATGTAAGCAGACAGCCTAGCTGTTTTATACCAATTAATAATATATAATTAAAATAATCAATATTTAAAATCAAAAAAGTATTTTAATATCAATTAAATTTATTATATTTTTATTAGTTAAAGTCAGCTAGAAGATAAAGTTTTAAACTCAAGACGATCGCCTTGGGGAACAAGTTCTTGTTGAATGTATTCTCGGCAATGGTTATGTTCGTCAGCGACTATTACTTTGGCTTGATGCCCATTTTTCACAACCAAAGAGCGATCGCAATATTCGTAGGCAATAATAATCAAAAGATCTCCTGGTTTACATAGTAAGGCTGCACCCCCATTAGGACATATCCCGCCTTGACCTGCTTTTCCTGCGATCGCTTAAGTAGACCAACGTTTGCCATTTGCGAGGTTGATTACATCTACTTCTTCTAATGGGAGAATACCGACTTTTTCCATTAAGTCTTGGTCGATTGTAATACTCCCAACATAATTTACATTAGCTTCTGTTACTGTTACGCGATGAAGCTTGGCGTGCATTAACTTGATCTGAGTCATCAATTTTTTTTGACTTAACTGTTCATATCATAAACCTGTTTAAGCTTGCCTGAGTCAGTAGTTGTGGTCATTTTAAATAGCAATCAGTTGATTGTTTAATAAAGTAGGGAGCAAAGTCCATTACAGACAATCGATAGCGGTGTCTTTTCGGGCGTATAATTAGGCAAAAGTAACATAAGAGTGGACAGTTTTAATGAGCTTTTGGGAACACTAAGCATCAGAATGTAATATTGCCGACAGTAATATTGCAGAGAAATAGAAAACATCTGAAATATCAATGCTGGATAAGTCTTACTCTCAATTGTCTCAATCTGCTGAATGGCTACAGTTGGTTTTAGACCGCCTACCCGAAACAATTTTTTGGAAAGATCTTGACTCCAACTACATTGGATGCAATCGCTCTTTTGCCGAAATAGCAGGATTGGAATCACCACAAGATATTATTGGTAAGAATGATTACGAGCTGCCCTGGGAAAAAGCCGAAGCAGATTGGTACAGAGAATGCGATCGTCGCGTAATGAGTACCAACACTCCTGAATATGGAATTGTAGAAACCCAGGTAAATGCTGAAGGCAGATTGACCTGGATAGAAACCAATAAGATTCCTCTTCATGACTTAGACGGTAACGTAATTGGCATTCTCGGAACTTTTGAAGATGTAACAGAAAAACAAGAAGCAGAAGCAAAAATCAAGCAGTCTTTGAGAAAGCTAACAGACTTCCAAGAAGCCATGACTCGCTCGGCTATTGTGAGCATTATGGATACAGAAGGGCTTATTACTCATGTAAACGATCGCTTTTGCGAGTTTTTTCAATATTCTTCCCAGGAATTGATCGGCAAAACCTACAAATCGATTAGCTCTGGCTATCATTCAGCTCAATTCTGGCAACATTTATGGACAACTATTGAAAAAGGTGAAATTTGGCAGGGAGAGATTTGCGATCGCAAAAAGGACGGTAACGAGTATTGGGTAAACGCCACCATTATTCCCTCTTTAGACGAAAACAATCAGCCCGTTCAATATCTAGAGATCTTAGAAGACATTAGCGATCGCAAAAAAACCGAGGCAGCACTAGAATATCAGCTACAAAAAACTAGGCTACTCCATCACATTACCCAAGCCATACGTCAAAGTTTAGATACTCAAGAAATTTTTCAGACAGCAACCAAGCAAATAGGGCAATTTTTAGAGGTAGATCGAGTAGGAATTTTTCAACTAAAAGATGATTTTGACCAAGGAGAAGTGCTAGATCGAAGTTTGGGCGAATTTATCATTCAGGATCGAGATATAGTCGATCGAGACAATTCTTGCCTAAAAAACCGTTTACAAGAATGTTTCTTTGATACCTATTTAGCCGTAGAATATCTCGAAGGAGAAGCTTTAGCAATCTGCGATACCCATAGAGCAGATTTGCGAGATAACCACCAAGAAATTTTGCTGTCTCTAAATATTAGGGCTTATTTAGTTGTTCCTCTGTTTCAAGGTAGCCAGCTTTGGGGTTTATTGTGCATTTATCAATTATCTTCTCCCCGTCAGTGGAAAAGAGCTGAAATTGAGTTCATGCAAAAAATTGCGACTCAATTAGGAATTGCCCTCCAACAAGCTCAGTTATTAGAACAAGAAAAACAGCAAAAAATTTTGCTAAATCTGCAAAATAAACAGCTTCGGCAAGCAAAAGAAGATGCGGAGCGGGCTAATATTGCCAAAAGCCGCTTCTTGGCTAATATGAGTCATGAGTTACGGACACCTTTAAATGTTATCTTGGGCTTTTCTCAGGTAATGTTCCGCGATCCCAAAACTTTGAAAGAACAAAAAGAAATCTTGAGAATTATTAATCAAAGCGGCGAACATCTTCTGACTTTAATCAATGATGTTTTAGAAGTAACTAAGATTGAAGCAGGAAAAACTAACTTAAAAACTGAAAGTTTCGATCTGCATCATCTTATAGATACTCTCAAGGAAATGCTGGTTTTCAAAGCCGAAAATAAAGGTCTAGAATTGATTTTCAGGCGATCTCCCAATGTTCCAGCTTATATTCAAAGTGACCAAGGCAAAATTCGTCAGATTTTAATTAATTTGATTAGCAATGGGATTAAGTTTACACCCCAAGGAAAAATCGAATTGACCATAATGGCAAGTCATTCTAACTCCGAAGAAATTGACCTTAGCTTCATGGTAGAAGACACAGGAATTGGCATCGCACCAACAGAAATAGATCGGTTATTCGATCCTTTTGTACAAACAGAAGCAGGTTTGAATTCCCAACAGGGAACAGGCTTGGGACTATCAATTGGGCGTAAATTTGCTCGTCTGATGAGGGGCGATATTACGGTAAAAAGCAAATATGGCTATGGCTCTACTTTCATCTTTACTTTGCCTGTTAAGCCCATTGCTGTAGTCGAAAGTGACTTGGAATCTACCAAAAAAGCGATCGCTGTTGTTCCCAATCAGTCTCAACTTCAACAGTCCTTTGAACGGGGAAAACCGTTGCAGCAAGCTGTCTGGCAGCCGCGAATTTTAGTTGTAGACGATAAAGCGGAAAATCGTTTATTGCTAAATCATCTTTTGACTACCGTAGGGTTTGTCGTCAAAGAAGCTGCTAATGGGAGAGAAAGTATAGATATTTGGTCGACTTGGCATCCTGATTTAATTCTT
>ERZ1740059.1437-NODE-1437-length-11986-cov-4.863130_pt1 | contig 11986 bp, 10 predicted proteins | sample MGYA00581744_ERZ1740059 | MGnify/ENA primary metagenome ERZ1740059 (study PRJEB43018, sample SAMN04849738) | marine metagenome | isolation source: floating plastic debris | place: Pacific Ocean | collected 2008-08-28 | study: EMG produced TPA metagenomics... | reverse complement strand
CAGACTGGGGATGACGATTCAAGAAGCTGCCAACGCGGCTCAAGTTAGTTTTGTGGTGGCTCCGCTTACTCAGTCGGACCTATGTCAGTACTATTTGCCCGAAGTTTATGACGCTGAGAAAGCAGTTCGGACTGCCTCGATTGAGGGTATCGGCCTCATGGTGGTCAACGATCAGGTAATTCGGATCGATATCTGGCCAGGTAGCCCGGTGAAGACTCTGAGTGGTATCGGTGTAGGTTCTGCGATTGAGGACGTTGAAACCGCCTACAATGCCCAAATTGAAGTGACCCCTCATCCATATACTGAAGGCAGTTATCTAACGCTGACCCCAGAGGCGGCTGATAGCAATCTCTATACTTTAGTATTTGAAACAGATAAGGCTGGCAAGGTAACGCAATTTCGAACTGGACAGTTTCCGGCAGTTACCTGGGCTGAGGGCTGTTCTTAAACGTGTCATTGTCTAACCTTGGTAGACTCAGGGAGATGTTTCTCGCCTTGGTCCATGGTGAATCGGCTTGCCCAAAGTCACAGCCTCTACTTGCGTAAACATGCCGAAAATCCGATTGATTGGTGGCCATGGTGCGATGAAGCGCTAGAAACAGCTCGCCATAAAGATAAGCCGATTTTTTTATCAGTGGGTTATTCCAGCTGTCACTGGTGCACTGTAATGGAGGGTGAGGCCTTTTCGGATCCTGAGATCGCAACTTATCTCAATGCCAACTTTCTCCCCATTAAGGTTGATCGCGAAGAGCGCCCCGACCTTGATAGCATCTATATGCAAGCGCTTCAGATGTTGGTAGGGCAGGGTGGTTGGCCGTTAAACATTTTTCTAGCCCCTGATGATTTAGTGCCCTTCTATGGCGGCACCTACTTCCCATTAGAGGCCCGTTACGGTCGCCCTGGCTTTTTGAAGCTGCTTGAAATCCTGCGTAACCTTTACGACACAGATAAACCTAAAGTTGGCGCTGTCAAATCCCAAATTTTAGACACTCTGCAGCAATCTACGCTCCTCTCCCCAGACGATAACCTCACTACCGAGCTATTGGTTCGTGGGCTAACTGCCAGCGCTAAAATCCTGATCCCTTCCGGTCAAGGTACAAGCTTTCCCATGATTCCCTATGCGCTTAGTGCTCTACGCTCGGTCCGTTTGGTAGAGTCCACAGATGCACTCAACCCTGAGCAAATTTGTCTACGTCGCGGTCTTGATATGGCCCTAGGCGGTATCTATGACCATGTGGCCGGAGGTTTTCACCGCTACACTGTCGACCCAACTTGGACGGTACCTCACTTTGAGAAAATGCTCTATGACAATGGGCTAATTATGGAGTACCTGGCCGAGCTATGGAGTCAAGGACACCACGAACCGGCTTTTGAGAGAGCGGTTGATGGCACGGTGCAGTGGCTCAAGCGAGAGATGTGGGCTGGCTATTTCTATGCGGCTCAGGATGCCGATAGCTTTATTACTCCTGACGATGCCGAACCCGAAGAAGGCGCATTTTACGTCTGGCGCGAGGCTGAACTACGAGAGCATTTGACGGATGCAGAATTGGCTGACCTTGCAGCTGACTTTTTTATTTCAGCTGATGGTAATTTTGAAGGCAACATTGTGCTCCAGCGTCAACACGCTGGACCTCTCAATACGAAAACAGACGCTGCCCTAACCAAGTTGTTTGCTGTTCGCTATGGTCAGTCTGAGCTTGATACCTTTGCTCCTGCCATAGATGCCGAGGCTGCTAAAAACACAGCTTGGCCAGGTCGTATTCCACCGGTAACAGATACGAAAATGATAGTTGCCTGGAATAGTCTGATGATTTCCGGTCTGGCTCGGGCGGCAGCCGTATTTGATCGAGCTGATTATTTAAATTTAGCTGCTCAAGCGGCAAGGTTCATCTTAGACAACCAGTGGGTAAATGGACGCTTGCATCGGCTAAATTACGATGGCACCCCAACTGTCTTAGACAAGTCGGTAGACTACGCTTTGTTTATCAAAGCATTACTGGATATTCAGCAAGCAAGTTTAGCGTTTGAAGACAGAAATACAACAGATTGGTTGAGCTATGCCAAAACTGTCCAAGCTGAGTTTGACCAGTGGTTATGGAGTGATACTGCTGGTGGGTATTACAATACGGCTACTGATGCCAGCGATAGCCTGTTAGTCAGAGAGCGGAGCTATCAAGATAGTGCTACCCCAGCCGCAAATGGGGTTGCGATCGCTAATCTGATGCGATTGTCTTTGCTCATAAAAGAGCTGAACTATCTAGATCGCGCAGAAGAAGCTTTAAAGGCATTTAGTGTTGTTATGGATCAAGCTACGCGAGCCTGCCCAACTTTATTTCAATCCCTAGATTGGTATCATCATCAGACATTAGTATGTACGACTACAGAGAATGTTGCAGAGTTGTCACCTCAGTACCTACCTGCAGCTGTTTTAGCTATCGAATCTTCTTTGTCCGACGGCGCTACAGGTCTAGTTTGTCAAGGATTAGCCTGTCAAGAGTATGCAAGCTCTAACAGTCAACTTATCAAGCAACTTAATCAGAGCCAGAAAACTCAATAAGCTCTAAGCCCTAAGCTCTAGAAAACATATGAGCACGAGCAAGGTTGAATGTATCTTGGGAGACAAGCTAAATTAACGTCCAAACTTTGACGTTTACGTTTAGTTTTGATTCATGGCTTGCTCCTTTATCTTTTTCAACTGTTGTTGATTGTGTTGACAACAGTGAGTAGAAAGAATTTGGTGTTTAGGGAACTATGAAAAGTACGAAAGCAACTAAAACAATTGCAATGATAATTGCCCCAGGTAGTTCACTAGATGATGTTTTCGTTGCTTTCGGTGTTGCTAAATCGCGATAATATTCACATGAAAGACACCTAAATTTGGTATTCATCTGTAATAGGCTATGGCGATGACATTTAGGACAGCTATGGAGAGAGAAAATATCCGATTGAAGTAGCTCGTCTGAAGATTTTGTCATTGTTTTATTTCTGACTATTGTTATGCTGTAATCTTTGTGACGATAATCATTTCACAGACCTTGAATTACAAGGGTTAAATTCTGTCTTCCAACGACTTGAACAACATCTTTGGGTGAAAATTGAAGACCGGCTTTGGTAGCACAAGCCTTCCAAAAGCTGGCTTTATAACGGACTCGCCATTCTTTGCCGGGCTCTAAAACATCCTCAATAACAGCCTCATGTTCTGACTGTTCATCGTCTAACCAGGGTAAATAGATAGGCGCTGGAGAAATATGATTGGACTGAAACGATGCAAAGTTGTGAGCAAACATAGTATGAGCCTCGTGAGAGCCTAAGGAAAAGTGGCATGGCTCAAACATAAAACCCGCAAAAATCTATGCGGGTGCTCATGCGGGTGCTGCCGCTAAAATGTTTATAATTCTTTGCAATACTCCAGCGAGCTGGATAGGTTAGAGATTAAAGGCAGTTGGGCGCTGTGAGATGGGTGTCAATTTCCCAAGGCAGCAGCTTGCTTGGTGGATTTGTGCTTGTATCGAATTCTAAATTTAAAGGCGAATTCCACGTGTAGAAAAGTTTTAGGGGAGAGTTCTCTACTAGCTGTCGATCAGCTTTCTTTGGGTTATGGTAGATATCAGATAGCAGACTCGTGTGCTGAATACTTCCTGCATGTGAGTCTTTTGATGAATATGTGTCACACTGCGCTTCAGACAATATTTTCTGCCAATGATGCCCCTGTTTATCGCCTGAAAGCTTAGCTCGGATACCTTCTATTGCAGGGTAGACAACATCAATCAGGAATTTGGACTGATTACCTACTGCTTCGCCGTTGGCTAAGCGTTGATTATCTTTTTCCAAAACTATCAGCGTCTTAATATTTCCTCTGCCTCGCTGATGACAGCGAACAAATTCTGCTGTGTTGGATGGATTGGAGAGCTCTAAGGCCTGATTGCTGCCTACAGAATTTCGGTTGTCAAAAACCCCTAACACATGACTATCTTCCATCAGAAAGACGTGCTGAAAATGACGATTACCGACATAGCCGCCATGAATTCCAGACTGATCTGCCCACTTTAGCCCTCGATAAAAAGCATTGATGCAGCGCACTGCTACCTCAATTTGCTCACTAGAGACGGATGCACACATACAGTTTGCATCCGGATTGTTAGGGAAAAGATTATCTTGCGTGAGCATTGCTCGACGCACTAAAGACCATTCGATTGACATGGGTTCGCTCTATCTATGTACAACCGTTAGCCTGTATGCATCTTCAATATTGAGTCGCCGTATAAATAAGTAGCGCATAGAAAGATAAGTAAAGTAGTCACTACTTGATTGATTCATCACACCGTTGGACAACATAAAAATCTAAATATAGTGAACGTTATTTAGATTTTTTATTGTCTGCTCCATCATAGAAGATGAGTCCCAAAAGCGTCATTCGTTACAGGTACGGATGAACGCACCTGCTGAGGAGAATAAACCCTCTTCTGTTACTTTCGCAGTCTGACAATAGTTCAAGCTGTCTTTACTATAGAACAGTGCATCAGACCACCCCTATGTGTGTACCCCCTGGTTTTCTGACGTTACGTCCCGAATTCTGTAAAAAATTTAAGCAAGCTGCTGTCGAGAGGTTTGGGTCAGCTTACATTGCTGGCCTATGCAAGGCCATCTTTAATGAATACGAAATCGACATTAGCAGAGATACAGTGCCCCGTATCTTGGCTGGCAAACGCGGTCGTTCTCGCAATGTAAAAGCGATTTGTGATTGCTTTGATGTGTCTTGGCAAGAGGCTTGTATTACGTCGGATCTTTTGCAGAGCAATGATATTGATAGCCTGGTTCAGCAGATCCGTAGCAAGGTTGAGTTCAGGTTTGAATATGGTCATGTGACCGCTAACTCGCAACAGCAGCGGCAGTGGGTGCAAGATAACTTTATTGAACCTGATTTGGTAAAAGTCGAGTTTTTGCCGTCTGAGTATCCGGTAGGCGATCCCAAAGCTCTTTTAGAAGCAGAAGATGCTAGAGAGGACGATTTTGATCGCTTGGGTGTACGTTTGCTACGAGGGCAAAAGACGACCAGTCGTCAGGTTTTAGACGACTATAGAAATTTATTTGTCTATGGTGAGCCCGGTTCAGGCAAGTCGAGCTATTTACAATGGGTCGCTCTGAAATGTTTTGCAGGCGTCTTGCTACAGGAGTATGTCCCGATATTTCTGGAAATTCGTCAGTTTACCACCACAAACAGTGCAGGAACATTGCTGACGTTTTTTGAGGAAATGTTTGAGCGATGGGGGTTTTCGGCTGGGGAAACCCGACGGGTTTTAGAGTCTGGAAGAGCCGTTTTTATCTTTGACGGTCTTGATGAAACTCTAAATTCTGATCGAGGGCGGATTGAAAGCATGATTGAGGGGCTGTTGCGAGATTACGACCAATGTCGCTACATTTTTAGCTCGCGATTAGCCATGAGCTTTCCTTATTTTGGTGGCTTTCAGAAAGTTATTTTGGCTCCGCTGCGTCCAACACAGCATATCCCTGAATTTGTAAAACGCTGGTTTGCTCAGGCTGGTTAACAACCTGAGATGGCGCCTCTGATGCTTGAAAAGCTTCGCTCTTGGGAGTATCGGGGAATTCGAGAGCTGGCTCGTCGTCCTGTGCTACTCAAGCTTCTCTGTATTGTTTTTGAGGTGGAAGGCGATTTCCCAACTCGGCGAGGCGCTGTCTTTGAGAGTGGTATTTCTAAGCTAACCCGTACCACAGCTGATTTGGATACTTATATTGCTAGTATCCCGAAGCTTAAAGACCATCATATTTATCATATTCTTTGCCGAGTTGCGAGTTATTTCTTTATTAATCTCAAGGCTCAAATTTTATTTGCGACCCGAGATGTGGAGCGCATTATTCAGGACTACTTTAGTGAAGTTCATGGCATCAATCGGGATAGTGTCCCTGGTGATATTATTCTGCGGGGAATTGAGCAATCCAACGGGTTGTTGGTGCGTTGGTCACAGGACTTTTGTGCATTTTCTCACCTGACTTATCAGGAGTTTTTTACAGCTGACTATTTGGTCAACACGTCGGCCTACACAGATGTTTATGATCACCTGTATGATTCTCGTTGGCATTTTGTGACGGGGCTAGTGGCTGAGTTAATTCCACCGGAAGTTTCGTGGGATTTTTTTTCTGGGTTTAAGCAAACTATTGATGCTCAGATTAGCCGAGATGTAAAGCTGCGAGAATTTCTAGAAAATCTAAATCGAATAGCCACCTTTTCGGCATATTCGGTTAATAGCGACCGGTCTAATCTGCAGACCTATATTCGTGCCTGGTATTTTGCCTATGCGTTGCAGGACACTGGGCAGGTAACGAATTTGGGTAGTTTGTATACGTATTTTGATCTGCCAGATTTTGAATTTGCTACCAGCATGATTACAGGTCAGGTATTAGAAGGGCATGAACACCTCTATAAGGCGTATCACTGCCTTCTGAAAAAGGAGCCTGCTATGCAAAAGCTGATTTCTTTGTTTAAGAAGCTAAAGGCTTTTTTAATTAATAATCCCCAAAGAACTGAGGTTTTGGAGGGTTGGCTGGTGCAAATCAAAAAAGAGCAGGCTGAATTGGTGACGGCGGATGAATGGTGGAAGCAAAAACGAATGACCTGGGCAAAGCGGGTGGCTATCTTTATGCAGGTTATGGGATTGCCGAATGTTTTTGAGCTGACGCGAGAGCAGGCGCAGCAGCTGCGTGACTATTATGACGTGACTAAGCTCCTGTCTACTTGTATGAATCGCTCTCATTTGGATGAGCAGCAACGTCAGCAGCTGGCGAATTCAATGTTGCTTTTGACAACATTGCCGCCTCAGGATCCAGTAGGGTTTTAGCGCTTTTTAGAGGTGTTGGGTTGGTTCAGAAATGGGCTGCGATCGCAAACATTGCTCATTCCGTACTAGCGTATGAACCTGCCAGTCAGGCTTTGTTTCGGGATAGTCACTACGATAGTGACCGCCTCGACTTTCCGTGCGAAATACAGCGCTTTTGAGGACCAGTCCGGCTACGCTGAGCAAGTTGCGTGTTTCTGTCCAAAGCCTCAGCGTTGCCAGGGTGAGGTGTGTAGGAAGTTGATAAGTTACCTGTGGTTTGATATCACAGATAGTTTTGGTTAAAGACAACAGGTCAAATTCTAGCTGCCACTGCTGCAGCTGATGCAAGGCAGGAGTCATTTGACTGCCCTCACGCGAAATACCGGCACTTTGCCACAGAAGCTGACCAATGGCTGCTCGGAGCACCTCTAGCCAACGGATGACAACGACAAGATCTATGAGGTATGCTAAGGGTACATTGGCCATGACTTGTTTGGCGAGGTTGGCCAATGGTTTAGGACTAAGATCCGTTAGCTGCGCTCCAAACACCAAACATTCTAATAATGAGTTGCTGGCTAATCGATTAGCACCATGAACGCCTGTGCTGGCATTTTCACCGACAGCATACAAACGAGGGAGAGTTGTCTGACTATATAAGTCAGTTATGATACCGCCCATCCAATAATGGGCTGCAGGTGATACGGGCACAGGGGTCTTAAAGACGTCAATGCCTGCCCACTTTTGACATTTTCGGATGATGTTAGGAAATCGATGATTGACTCGTTTAGGGTCAATAACCCGCAGGTCTAAATAGACAACGGATTGATCTGAGTTTTTCTGAAGATGATTAAAAATGGCCCGACTGACAACATCTCTGGGGGCTAGTTCACCGTCAGGGTGATAATCAAACGCAAATCGTCGACCAGTACTGTCAATTAAATGGGCTCCTTCACCTCTGACAGCTTCACTAATCAAAAACCTGGGAGCGCCTTCCTTGGTTAAGGCTGTGGGATGAAATTGCATGAATTCTAGATCCCTCAGCATGGCTCCAGCTCGCCAAGCCATAGCAACGCCATCGCCAGTACTGGCATCTGGATTGGTGGTTTGAGCATAAAGTTGACCACCGCCCCCCGTGGCTAAGACAACAGCTTTTGCTTGTACCAGGGTCAGCTGCTGCTCATACAAAAGCTTTACACCGCAGCATTCTCCTGCCTGTAGCCACAAATCGATGGCCAAGGCCTGGTCAAATACATGGATGTTTGGCCGTTCTAGCACCTGCTTTGCCAGGGTTGTGACTACGGCACGTCCGGTGGTATCTGCTGCGTGCAAAACCCGCCGTCTCGAATGAGCGGCTTCTAGGGTCATGGCTAAGCGATCCCCTTGGCGGTCGAAGGCAACTCCCATCTGTGTCAGATTCTCAATACAGCCTTCGGCTTTTTCAATCAAGATGTTGACAGCTTCGCGATCGCACAGTCCGGCACCGGCTTTCATGGTGTCGGCAATGTGGAGTTCTGGAGCATCGTCAGGTGCGATCGCAGCGGCGATACCTCCCTGTGCCCAGTCGCTAGCTGATATAGACAGGGTATCTTTAGTAATCAAACCGACCTGTAGCGTTGCCGGTAAACATAGAGCTGAATAGAGACCAGCTGCTCCACCACCGACAACCAGAACGTCAAACTGTGTCGGCAGCGAAGCTGGAGAGGAAGATAGATGTCCCAATAAAAATTGCTCCTGACAAAGGGATTTACCCACTTTATCAAGAGCAATGATTATAAGGACAATGGCTAAAGCAGCAAACCCTTAAGGACTATCGAGTCTAAAGTGGGCTTGGTCCATAGCTAGCATAGCTATGGACCAAGCTGCCTCACAAGTCTACTCTTCTCAACCCGCTTGATTTAGAGCTACTTATAGGCACCATTGTTATAGCGGTCATCTCCCTCGACCAACGCTGGATTCGGTGGGGAAATAGTGAAGACATCCATATTCTCCTGAATACGGGACTTTTCCACATCACTCAGTCCAGGGATGTCAAGAATGTCTTCCAAGTTCTCATAGGGAGCATTCCGGATAATTTTGCCTGCAATTGTGGGAAACAGTCCTCGGTACTTTCTAAACGCCGCTACATTAGTGTTATTGACATCTAGCTTGTAGCTGTACTCTGTTCTGAGCTTGTCATCAATTGCATTGCGAGGCATCGTAGCTTCAGCCATAAGCAATGTGTCGCTACTTAACAAGCCTGCTAATGCGGGCTGAGCGTTGCTCAAAAACGTACCAAATACTAGTCCAAGCGCCATTAATAGGCCAAAGAATCGTTTCATCTCTCTCCGCCGGATTTATTCAAATCTAATACACAGCATTAATGAGAAGCGTATCACTTTCGCTGTGCCAATGTTGAGTAATGCTGATAAACCTTTGTGGACCGTTACGCAGAAACCTTAAGGAATGCCTAGACTAGGAGGATTGTACGGGGGAGGACTGAACCGAAACCGAGGCTTTGCGGTCATAACTCATCAAAAAACGATCTAAGTCTGAAAACGTACAGGCGTAGGTCGTTAGAGGGTTGTCATATCCCTTCAGCAAAGCTGAATAGCGTTTGAAGGTTTGTTCGTTAGCCCCTAACTTGCTCAAGTATTTATAGGTTTCTGCTCCAAGGGCGACATCTAAACCTAGTTGCTTAGTAGAGCTTTCAAATCTGAAAGCGGCATTCACGGTGTCTCCAAGTGCCGTATAGTCAGGACGATCGCTAGTGCCTGTATTACCGACGACAGCATAGCCAGTATTGACGCCAGCCCCTACTCGTAGGGGAAAAGGTAGAGGAAACTGTTTGTGAAGTTTCCGAGTCATATCATTCAGCGCGCTGATAGCACGGCTGATTTTTAACATTTCCTCGGCTTCTACCTCTTGAGTGCCGTGAATCCATACAGCCATTACTGCATCACCGATGTATTTATCGACCCAGCTGCCATATTCACCAATAATATTGCCTGCATGACGGAACCAAGTACCAATTACTTCGGACAGAATTTTTTCATCTATCTGTCGAGTCATCACGGTAAAATCGCGAATATCAACTACCATCACCGAAATTAGACGGCGCACATGAAGCGTTGCGGTAGCTGTAGAGTCGGGCAAACCTTCGGAGGGAGTATGTTCAGAAGCAGGTTTTGGTGCAGGACAATAGAACTGCAGCTCGGTCTGTCCGAACGTAAGTGCGTCCCCATTCCGTAGGGTTACGGGAACACTCACTCGACGACCATTGACAAATGAGCCATTTCGGCTGCCCAAATCAATCAGATAAAATTCTCCGCTTTCCATAAACTGCAGCATGGCATGGTTGCGGGAAATCCAGCGGTCAGGCAACACAAAATTATTATCGTCGCTGCGGCCAATAGTCCAGCAGCTATTACCGATCAACGATAAGTGACGTTGACCTGAGTCGGTCTTGAGGACCAAATAGGGTCCAACTTTGGGGGTCTTTTCAGGGAATAACACTATACCTCGACAATTCGAGTCAGCCTATGTCCTATACCTTAACGCTACTGCTCCTAACTGCACTATAGCCTTTGTGCTTACTTATTGTGCATTACATACACGATACCGCTGAACTTAACGATATATAGCTAGTGTATAGTCAGCGATTGATACGCGTCCGCATCTTTAATCTTTTGCTCTTCTAGCCTAGTTAGATGCCTAGATTGGGGTAATTTTCCCTGTTTGTCAAGAAGCTAGCTGTTGCTGTGAGGGTGAATCAAGATAGAAGTCACCCGCTATGTCAAAATCTTGATGAGGAAACCATAAACAAGAATCAGGGACAGCAGCAACAGTCATTACCCACATGTAATCAAGCGTAACGTGGTTGTTAGGGGTTGATTTGCCTAGGCAAGAGTCGCCGCAAGCAAAAACAGTGCATCTACTAAAATCGTACTTAGGACGGCTCCAGCAAATGCCCACCAGTGAGTCTTACTTGATTTGATAGCAAGAGTGCCAACAAATACAAGTACGCTCAACAGACCGAAAGCCCGGATAACGGCTATGGGATTCTCAATTTGTAATAAAGCGGCTTGCAGAATACTGCCCACAGCTGTGGGCTCGACCTGCATCACCTGCTGCCAGTAGGGGATTAGATCAACCCAGTAAAAATAAAGATCGGTAATGGCAGTTCCTAGTAAAGAGCCTAGATAAAAATAACTGCCAATTTTAAGCCGCTGCTGGCTGATTAAAACAAGGACAATGGGTAACCCAATAGCTTCAATCGGTAAATGGATGTAGGGATTCTCTCTGAGCCAGCCCCAGTAGAGGCTACCAGCGAGCCAGGTCCATGAGAAACCAATGGCTAGATCGCCCCAAAACCTAATGGTTTCCTGACGTAATGCATATAGACCACCGAGGAACCAAACCAAGGTGATGACCAGGCTCAACCAAGGCTGAAGTCGGACAAGAGGAGCTTGAACAAATACAGGAACACTGACTAAAAAGACAGCTGCCAGGAAGGCAGCTCGTCGTTCAGACCTAGTCTGATCAGACGGCAGAGCTAATTGTTCAGCGAGTTTGGGTTGATGCGAAGATTCGGACAGCAATACTTCCTGATGAATTCAATTGAATTCTGAGAGAGGTTAATTATTGTTAACATAACATGTCAAATTGGCCGACCAGGAACCGTAACCTGGCGAATGGCGACCTAGATAATATTGCGAGGTGTAAATGTTTTGGGAGGACCCAGTTAAAAAAAATACTTATAAGGATGTTTAGTCTGGTTTATTGTGCCAGATGTAAAGTAGCGGATATTAGTTAGCTTTCTATTAAACTTCAGCTTTTTTTTGGATGGACCTGCCAAGTCAGCGGTCTTCAGTTCTAATAACTTTGCTTTTAGTACGGATATTGAATGTCTAGTGATGTTTCTGTCGGTGAATTCTGCCGATAGGTTGCATTAGATTTTGCAGTCGATTAAGTCTGGAACCTGTAAGCGCTGATTTAGCGACTCAGCAAAAGCTATCAAGGTAGTCCGGATGTGGGTGTGAGTGGTTCGTGTCCTTTAGAAGCGGTCTCCGCCAGACCTACTTGATATTGATATTGATACAGTTCGAGCTTTGGAGCATTATTCATGTCTGTTTGCCAATCATTTGAGCTTTTGGCCCAAGCGCCTACGAGCCAGG
>ERZ1740059.1435-NODE-1435-length-11996-cov-4.756721_pt1 | contig 11996 bp, 9 predicted proteins | sample MGYA00581744_ERZ1740059 | MGnify/ENA primary metagenome ERZ1740059 (study PRJEB43018, sample SAMN04849738) | marine metagenome | isolation source: floating plastic debris | place: Pacific Ocean | collected 2008-08-28 | study: EMG produced TPA metagenomics... | reverse complement strand
GGGCAGCCTCTGTATAATTATTTGTTTTTACTGTTAGCGCAGCGTGTCCGGAGGACATGCTTTAAACTCAGAACTGTTAGCGCAGCGTGCCCAAAGGGCATAGTTTTAATTGATACTTATTTCCCACTGCCGACTGCCGATTGCCGATTGCCTTTTTTGTAAGTCTGCATAAATAAACCGAACTATGTAACAAGATGTAAATAGCCTTTAAAGACCTGCTACTCCTTACTTCCTACCTATACATGTTTCTTTTGCTTTCTATTTTTGTAAAAAAATCCTCCAACAAAACCAAGCACTAAAATTCCAGGAATATAAGAAGGCTCAGGTATTGCTTTTGCTACAGGTTGAATATAACCAGGTATTGAAAAATACTGTACACCATATTCATCTGTAGTAATAAAATCAAATGACTCTGGAGCACCGTCACTATTCCAAATTACCCGAACCTCACCACCAAGAGAAGTAACATCTTGTAAGAAAGCATCAGCCAAACTGTTCTCTAATAATTCTAAGTCGGTTTCTTTTGTTCCTGTAATTGGATTAGTAAAAACAAAGAAACTATTATCTTCAAATGACGTTGTAGCTCCTTCATCAGCAGCCACATAAATGTCGGAATAACTAAAATCTACGATTTTATTTTCCTTATAAAATAGACTGAAATCCACATCATCTGGATTAGCTTTATAAATAAGCTCTTCAACAGTTGAATCTGGACTGCCAAACCAATCCTCTCCTAAAATATCATCACCCAAATTCCAAGTTTGAGTAACGCTAACATCACTTTTTGGACTGAAACCAAAGCCAATATCTTCGAGCGCAATCTGATTATTAGCTAAGGTATTAGTAAATTGATTATAACCATTAATTTGGGTCACACTTGACGACCTGAAAGCTTGATTAAAAGGTTCAGGACTTCCTTCTCTACCAGTTACATAATAAGAAGTATTGAATCCTAAAGAATTCTTACTAATTTCTATATGACCATAATCTGGAGCAGAAGGGTCTAAACTACTGAAACCAACATTCCCCTCCGCTTCGTTAATGTCTCCAAAAAAATCAATCCTATTTGCAGAATTTTCTTTTGGCAACGGTGGCAGAATTTGCAGGTCGAGGTTTGCAGCTTTTACAGATGTTGGAGCTATAACAAAAGATATTGCTTGAGTTAAACCAAGCAAAGCGGATATATGGTGTTTACGCATAATTAAAATAATTTGATGTAAGTTTGATAATTTTGTTTGCATAATATCACTAGTGCTTATTGTATAGCAATCTATATTTAAGCAAGCTAATTTACTTAATTAACTTTTAATGCATGTACTACTAGTTTTTTTGCTGTGAGTATCTCTCCAAGCCTTGGGAGATATAGAATAATTTTGACGAAACAAGCGGCTAAAATGTCCGGAATCTGGATAGCCTACTTTTGCAGCAATCCAGCTTACAGATTGGTCAGTTTTGAGCAGTAAAGAGCGAGCTTCAATCATCCGACGCTCAATAATCCAGCCGTATATTCCCTTTTGAGTTTGACGTTTGACTAGATTAGTAAGATAAGTAGTTGAATAGCCGACAGCTTCAGCAACATCACCAAGATTTATTTGTTCGTGATAGTTATTTTCAATAAATTGAAAAACTTTATTTAGTAAAGAGCAGCTACAAACAGGGAATATTGATTCTGAAAACTTATTTATTTTGTTACTAGCTTGATTTTTCGGATATAGTTTGCGAGAAATACACCATTGTTGAAGAACTGCTCGTTTTTGAAGTTGAGTATTGATTGTTAATAATAGTTCTTCTTCTTGTAATGGTTTACTTAAATATGTATCGTAGCTATTTGATACTAATTGATTTTGAGCAAGAAGTTGATTATCAGTTTTTTCTGTAGCTATAAAAATAAACGGAGTAATTTCTGTTACAGGATTTTGACGCAAAGTTGTAAGAATATTATCAGAATTTAGTTCCGGAACTTCAATATTACAAATTACTAAATCTGCTGAATATTCTTTAGCGAGCTTAACACCTAAAAGCCCATTTTCTGCACCTATAGCCTCAAAACTTCTCTTGTTAAGATATTCTAACAAATAGTTACGAGTTTTTATCTGATTTTCAATTACTAGTATCTTTTTCATGATAAGATAAGCGCTTTAACAATAAAAGTGTGTAACGTTACGTTTATGAAGTAAAATTTCTGTTCTGAGTAATAGGTAGATTAGATAGTGAAGAATTATGCAAAAATAATTTGGGTGCGGCTCTTACAGGAATACAGTTCAAGACTTGGTATAAAACCTAAAAATCTTGTGGAATAAGGGGCACAGCATTTTATCCTCCAATCAAGATGTTCATAAAACTTTTTTTTCAAAACATCAAGCATATCTCTCTGTAATATTTTGTCTTGCTTTAAAACTCGGTTTTTATGTTTGTTTTTTGGCGATCGCCTAATTTAAGTACCACCCGTCAACAATAATTTTAGATTTATAGCAGGTTACAGGCGTTAGGATAATCGTGATTTTGTCTCTCTAAAAAAGTCACACCTACATAATTTTGACTTTTTTTGGCAAAGGAGAATAGTTTATTTATGACATAAACTTTTTGTGCATTTCTTGTTGCTTTAATTAATACAATAGAAAATTTATCACTTAATTGTGTCGGTAGTATTGCAGAAAAGTGTATACTTTAGTGTTTACTAATATAAAAGTTACACAGAAGAAAGTACCACTTGAGAAAGAAGGTAAGAGTATAATTAAAAATTATAATTGTAGGTATAAAGTCCACTTGAAATAAATATTTATTTCAAGACACGTAGTGGCTCGGAAATAATGCGTCCTTAGGAAGATCCAAAAAATAAATTGTCCCACCGTTTTACCTTCATTTCCGGACAAAACCTAGACGTGTGACGGTGTCGCTCGGTAGAGCGACACCGACGGTGGGACAATTTATTACTTGCAAGTCCCTTATGTAAATCTCTGTGGGGGAATCCTCCCCCACAAGACTTTACTTCAATCCCGCTTTTTTTAATGTGGGTTCAACTTCGACTCTTCCCTCTTCTTTCTCAAGAAGGCAGTCCTCATGAAAAAATAATTGTCACCACCAATTACCTAAATAGTTTGAGCTTCTTATTTTTTACTTCTTACTTAGAAGTCAGAAGATAGGAGGTAAGGGGCAAAAGGCATCCCCATGAATGAATTCAGTGGATTTAACAAGGAATAATGTTTGATTTTATCCATGGATAAAATCAGGAGCTTCAGACCTAATGGCAGAAAACAGAGGATTTTACCTTGTGCTAAATATTATAAAAAAGGCAGGAGGCAGAGGGCAGATGGCAGAAGATAAAAAGTATCAATTAAAACTTTAGTTCTGAGTTTAAAGCTCAGTAAAAATAGTGGTATTATTCGCGAGTATTTATTGCGAATAATTACTAAACTATAACGCGCTTCCAGAAGGCAGGCAAGATTCTTCACCGCAAGTAGTTAAAACTGCTCAACCTGCATCTTGAATCTGCGTAACTTTGTTAACTAAAGTTTAGATTTCTTCAATTTTTTGGGAGCGGATCTATACAAGAACAGAAAATGAACCATCAAAATCATCATCAAATGGAATATTGAAGGTATCTTCAAGACTTACATCGCTAAACCATTTCATTCCTTTTCGATCAAAAACATCTGCAACTCCGTCTTTCACCTTAATATCAAAACCCATCAAAGATGTAACCCCCTCAACAATACCAACTAGGTCTTCATCTGCTGTAGAAATCTCCATGTTTCCCTTTACTTCCTCAATCTTATAGTTATCTAGCGATTTTTCTAGTAGAATAGAATCTTTTAACAAACCAGATACATTATTAGGGTTAGTAAGTAAATCAAATAAATTTAAATTAGAAATATCAAACTTCTCAAACCCTTTAACTAGAGCATAGTCAGCATCACCTCCACCAACGTAAAATTGTTGAGATATAGAAGTTAATCCAGGTAAACTGGGATGTCCAAGTAAAAATATATCTTGCCCCTCTGTACCAGTTAAAGTATCAACTTCACTAACTCCGGTAGTCGGTGAACCATTTAATAAAGTATCTAAACTAACTCCAGCAATAATTTTAGTACCTTCGCCAATACCAGTTATTTCGTCGTTTCCATTACTTCCCAAGAAAAAACCAGCACGTTTTTCCTCAAGTCCATATTGCTTGTAATCCTCTAGAGCAGAGCTAACAGAGCCAGCCTCAATGTCATTTTTTACATCAGGGTATACTAGCAAATAAGCTTCTTCGTTAAAAAATGTCTCAGGGGCATTTTGTACATTACGCAATACTAACGAATTAATTTGTACGTTTGACATTTAAAGCACCTCTGTAATTTTACTAAACATCTACAGGAACACTATTTCAATTTTTGAACAGATACTTAGATTTTAAAGTTTGCTATGTTGAAAACCTAAAATCCTGCTCATAAATTAAACTAGATTTCTAAATCACTCCCTTGAATACTAAAGCCAATTTTTAGGCGGATTTAGAAGTTATTTACAAAATTTGATAGACCTTACTGATTTTTATCAGCCTGATTCATGTTGCATTCCACTTTAGTTGCAGTACTCTATCAGGCTTTGCATGAAGCGGGATGAATTAGTGTCTGAAAATAGTAATACTCTATCTATTTGCAATATATCTAAATCATCCCATAATTCAGTAACGCTCTGGGTCAAAACAGCTAAAACTTTTGAAAAATTAGCAGTTTGGCTTAGAAAACAACCTGGAGTTAATTTTTAACTCTGAAAGTGCAACCATTCCATTTCAATATTGTTGCCATGTTAATGCCATTTTCAAAAACAGCACTTCCCGAACCAGTTACATTCCTTGTACCTTGATTACAAACTAGTTTTCCCTTATTTAAACCATTAGCTTTATAGAAACCACTACGTTGTGAATTTACATTTTGACCAAACCCTTTAACTTTAGAGCGTGCAGTATTACAAGATTGCCCTCTTGTTGACTGAGTCCATGTCCACCAATAGCCTCCTTTTCTAGAAGATATCGTACAATAAGGCTTTTGAGAAGATGCTGCATCAACTTCCTGAGTATTAATAGTAGGAGCGAGAGCAACAACACCTAACAATAAAGCAGAAGATAGAAAAGATTTGACTTGCATTTTGATTACCATTGAAAAATTAATGTATCTTGTTTGATTCAGGGCAGGATGTTTAACCCTTCATTTATTCCATAGGTTTTTCTTCTTGTTGGTTTATGCACTTAATCTGGATCGTCACCTACAGGACTACAAACAAATTTCGGATTTAGGACTTGCTGAATAAAATTATGAGCATTGCTACATCAGGCTTTCAGGACTTTTTCTCCCCTTTAAATGCAATATGATACTTGCTGTTGATGACAAGAGCATAGAGGATATCGGGCGTTGCTGAATTAAACTATGAATTATATTTATCGGCATTTTATAAAAAATCTGCAACCCGTGTAGAGACGTAACACTGTTACGTCTCCTGCAATGTGAAATAATGATTTCATATTACGGTTCAGCAACGCCGGATATGGCGACTACCAACGCTTCTAGAATTTTAGTAATGCGAGGGATGAACTAATTCCACCAGTCAATACTCTCTAAACGAAAGTGCATAAATCCCGAGCCAGGGAAACCTATTAAATAATTGAGGGGATTAAACTTCTTCTCATTAATAAAATATTAAGGAAGGTAATGTAATGCAACTAAAGTAAATGAATTTTGTAAATATTTAGCTTTTTCGTATTTTATTCTTAAAAAATTTAATACTTTAAGATGAAAGCTAATCTATTACTGTAAGCTCAATATCAAGTTAATATGCTTTTTTTGACAGTAAATATGGTTTATCACTTCCTTTATAACTTGAAAATACCTGACTATCAGGCTATGCAGGGGGTCTTATGACAAAGACAATTTTACCTAATTTGTACGAAAAGATTGTTGTACTTAATCCATCTGGTGTAGGAAAAGGTTATGAAATTAAGAAAGTTGAACGTGCACAAAAGTATTTGGATGAAAATTTTACTCATTTAAATCGCCATTCCTATATATCAAATCAGCAAGACAAGGAGATTCAAGACCTGCTTTTAAAATCTCTATCCATCGAAGAATCTTCCCAAGATTTGTTTATTGATATTTTAAATAATTCTACGGAAGGAACTTGTTTAAGATGCTATATTTCACACTTTATTCTCCTAGCTTGTCAAGAAAGGTTTAAGCGCTTTAGTCTCGGAGGTCAACGTTTTCAATTACACGAATTGCTACCCATAGTTCTCAATGATGATGGTAAGTCTCTGCGTTCTGTAGGAGTAAAAGAACGTTTTATTCCCTATTCTTTCCAAATCCTGCAAGAATATATTAAACGTAAGCCCAGAACTAGTTTGGATAAATGGGTATCAATGAAAACCAAACAAAGTGATGCCATTGAAAGGTTTTTATTAGAACTTGGTATTTGTACGGATAGTGATTGGGCAATACTTAACGCAACTAAATTAACGCAACTAGAAAAAGTTTTTCGCGAGTTTCATCTTTTTTCTCCCAATGCTATTCAGCACTTGAGTGAACCAGAAATCCAACGTGGAAGAGCTATTTTGCAAAGCTTCCATGAAATTTATCGCGGCGATCGCCAAAAAAATCGACAATATGGACGGTGTGAACCACCGACAGAAAATCAATTACAACGGATGATTGAATATTTATGGGCAACATACCAAATTAAGATTACTCCTCCAAGATTAATAAATGAAATCAAAGCAATCGCCAATCGCTTGCGAGATTACCGTCTTTGTGAATTCCAACCTCCACAAATCAAAATACCAGATTCTGATAACGGAAGAAATTTTTATGAGGAGATTCCAGATACAAATTCATTCCATAAATTCAAGTCGGAAGATGAAGAAGATTTACAGTTATTACTGTCAGAAGAACTTATTCCATACTTGGATAAAGCAATAGATAAAGGATTTCATGATGTTATTAACTGTTTAAGTTCTAGATGTAGTAATCTGGCAGATTATATCAAGCCAATTTTTTATTTTATGGTTTGTCGGGGGATGACTCAAAAAGAGACAGTAAAACGTGTAAAATCAATTACACAGTCTCAAATAAGCAGGCAAATTAAGCCTTTATTTCCCAAACATCCCCAACAGGTTAAGTCAAGAATTCAAGAGCAATTACTGCATCTGATACTCAATAAAGTCCGACGCTGGCGTATAGTTGAAAATCCCGAACAACTAGATTATTTTAACAATTTATCAAGTCAAATTGAGGTCTTCGTAGACCAAGAAATCTTTTCATCCATTGAGAAAGAAAAGCAAGATGGCAAAAATAGCCATGTGAATAGTTTGTACTTTGAGCGACTATGCGTTTATCTATCTAAATATGAGGAAGTGTAATGATGAGAAATACTATAATGGAACAAAATGATTTATTGTTGGCTTTACAATTAGAGTTTGCTGAACTTGAAGCAGAAGATTTTGAACAGTCAGCAGAAATTAGCCATAGAATTATTGATGAAAGCTTACGTTGGCAAACTTATCAGAATGCATTGGGGTTAATTGGTTTTGAAAATTGGCTTAAACAACGAAAACCAGAATTACAAATAAATAAAAATCAATGTTCAATTTTTCAGTCACAAACTATAACAAAAATTAATGCAGTATGTAATCTGAAAGTTAATGATTTCATTGTTTGTTTGATTAACAAAAATGATTTTACTGATGAATTTGTTGAAGTAACCAAAGCTGCTCTTGATTTCCCAGAATTTGTGGCTCACTTTTATGTTTTAATTGAGGTTTTAGAAGAACAAGAACAAGTCATAATTAATGGTTTTTTACGTTACGACGAACTAAATAAATATCGTGGATCGGTTAATTTACAAAAATCTAAAATTGGGGATTATCAACTACCAATATCCTTGTTTAAATCTAAACCAAGTCAATTATTATTATATTTAAACTTCTTAGCACCCAGTGCGATTCCAATTCCATCTTTAGTACCGGCTATTCCAGTTATCTCCACGAAGGAAATTATAGGTCAAGCAAGTCAATCAATAGTAAACCTTAGTCGCTGGTTGCATGGTGCTTTTGATACGGGTTGGCAAGCAACTGAAGCAATTTTACCACCTTCAAACCGAACTGAATTTGCTTTTCGATTTAGAGAAGGTCATAGCCAAGAAACTGATAAAACAGAAAGTTCCTTAGCTATTGTCAAACGAGGTAAATTGCTTAATTTAGGGATAGAAAAAGCAGACGAATCTGTAGTACTAATAGTTGGGTTTAAAGCAGTAGAAGAACCTGATAAATTTCAGGTTTCGGTCGAAATATGTTCTACAAAAAATCAAACTTATTTACCTCAAGATTTGCAACTAATGGTACTTGATGAAACAGGTACACAAGTGATGCAAGCTCAAGCTAGAAATACTAATAATAATATTTGATTGGATTTCAAAGGTAATACCAAGGAACAGTTTAGTATTAAAGTGATTTTAGGCGATACTAGTATTACAGAAAACTTTGTGATTTGAGATTAAATCAGAAAACGTAAGTGGGCATTTATATATGGAAAAGTTAGTCATCTTAAAACTTGATGGCGATTGGGAAAAACAGGGGTTTCGGGTCGATTTAACTATTAGTAAAAATGTTGAAGAATCTCGGATTAATTCCCGCTTAAATCCTTTGCGAGAAATGACTCGCTATTTACCTGCAAATCCTGAATTAGCTTCTCTTCTACATCAACATTGGCAAGAGAAGTATCGTCATCTTGGTGCGCCTTATCGATTAGAAGCTGGTAATATTCAATATGATGGTTCGGTAAATCATCTGATTGATGAATGTAAACAATCAGCATCTCAGATTAGCTTAAATATGAATAACTGGCTCAAATCTGAGCAGTTTTGCAAAATTAAAGAACAGTTGCTTCTAGATTTATCACCAAATGAAACAATTAGATTTCTGATTCGTACTAAGGATGAGCTTTTACAGAAACTTCCTTGGCAGGAATGGGATTTAATTAAAGGTTTTCCTAAAGCAGAATTTGGTATGGCTCCTTATGATTGGGGAGAAATTACAGATATTAAAAATCGCAGTCATAAAATGAAAATTTTAGCGATTTTGGGACATAGCGAAGGAATTGATATCGAAGCAGACCGAAAATTGTTAGAGAATTTACCTAATGTTGAAGTTACTTTTTTAGTAGAACCAAACCGTCAGAATATTAACGACCAACTTTGGGAACAAGCTTGGGATATTATCTTTTTTGCAGGACATAGTAGAACAGAAGGAGAAACAGGTCGGATTTATATTAATCCAAACTATAGCTTGACAATTAGCGAATTATGGTATGCCTTAAGAAAAGCAGTTGAGCGTGGTTTACAACTAGCAATTTTTAATTCTTGTGATGGGTTAGGACTAACACGAGAATTAGATGATTTGCATCTTCCCCAAATGATTGTCATGAGGGAGTTAGTACCAGACCAAGTAGCGCAAACATTCCTAAAGTATTTTCTGACAGCTTTTTCTAATGGTCAACCCTTTCATTTAGCCGTAAATGATGCAAGACAACAGTTGCAAGGACTTGAAGATAGATTTCCTTGTGCGACTTGGCTACCAGTAATTTATCAAAATCCTACAGCAGTACCGCCGAATTGGAAACCAGCAACAAATAAGAATTTATTGCGTCGTCTGGGAACTGTTTTACTGACAAGCGTAGCGGTAACTGGATTAGTGATGGGTGTACGATGGTCGGGAGCATTGCAGAACGTGGAACTAAAAGCTTTTGACCATTTGATGCATATGCGTCTGTCTGAATCAGCAGATGACCGCATAGTAATTATAGGAGCAGATGAAGAAGATATCCGTAAATATGATTATCCTTTACCAGATAAAGTATTAGCTCAACTTTTTGACAAATTAGAAGACTACGGAGCTTCTGCTATCGGTTTAGATATTGTTCGCGATCGCCAAATACCAAAAAACGATATTAAAGGTCACGAAGCACTAGTTGAACATTTCAAAAACAATCAAAAATTGATTACAGCTTGTACTTATAGCAGAGAACAAAAATTTAATAATAAGCAAAATATTAATCCTCCACCTGATAGTCCTACAAAACAAAGAGGTTTTGTTGATATACCTCTTGATAATCCTGAACATAAAAATCATGATGGAACAGTTCGTAGATATCAGTTATCTCACAACGGTGAAGATTATTTAAATCAATTTACTTATTGTGATACACTATATTCTTTTGCACTAAAATTAGCTTTCAAATATTTTCTAGCATATAAAATTAAAGTTACAGCAACAGAAACAAAAGATTGGCTATTCGGTTCAAATCTTGTCAAAAGACTAAAAAATCATCATGCTGGGTATCACAATTTGGACGATTCAGGATATCAAATACTTATCAAATATCGTAATATCTCTGAACCACACAAAATAGCTACTAAAATTTCTTTGAGGAATATTTTGGATGGGAACCAAGCAAAGCAAGATTGGATAAAAGATAAGATAAAGGGTAGGGTTGTTTTAGTTGGAGTTACTGCTGAAAATGTTGAAGACAACAAAAATACACCTATTGGAAAAATGCGAGGATTGTATGTCTTTGCTCACGTAATTAGTCAAATTCTTGATATAGCTGAAAATAAACAAGGTTTGTTTTGGTGGTTACCTTGGTGGGGTGATACCCTTTTGATATTCTCTTGTTCAATTACAGGTACCGTAGTGGTTTGCTTTTTATTAAAACCATTACATAACACTTTAGCCGTTTGTATCTCTATTATTTTTGTTTATGTAATTTACTGGGGAATTTTCACAACATATGGTTGGATGCCACTTATTCCCTCAATCTTAGCTTTAATTTCTCCGTGGGCAGGAACTACGCTTTACAGAACTTTTAAATTGCAACGAACTCACTAAATTTTAATCGTAGATAACAATGAAAAAGCTTCTCAAACCGATAAAATTTGCTTTTACATCTGCTTCCTTATTGGCTATCTTAATAACTCCAGAATTTCCTGTTCAAGCTGGGATAAAAATTCGTCATAACCTAGCACAATCTAATCAACCTAAACCTAACAATTCACCTAAACCAGAACCAACAAAAAAACCTAATAATACTAATCAACCAAATCAACAGTCTCAAGAAAATCTACCACCACCACCAAAAACAGGTACATATAAAGGTCGTAGTACATCAGGAATTACACATCCAGTAGAAGCTTGTAAAAGCAAAGAATTGCCATTAACAGCCTTATTTAGAAATGATGGTAATGATTTTACTTCCAAGCAAAACTTAACACTTTGGTTTTATGTTCCATATAATTCTAATGAAATTCGATATATGGAAGTTTCACTGCAAAATGAAGAAAAAACTAAAACTCTTTATAGAGGAGAAGTTTTGTTGAAGGATAACAAACCAGGAATTTTTAAAGTTGATATTCCTGTAGTCTTAACACCAAATAACAATTACAATTGGTACTTTACGCTTCAATGTAAATCCAAAATAAACAATGAAGAAGAATCATCCATTGAAGCTGATAAATTATTATACGGTTGGGTAAGAAGACAAGCATATAATCCAAATTATCAGCAAGAAAAAAAATCAGGTGCTAACAAAAAATGCATGAATTACAGCGCCAATGGTATGTGGTATGATGCAATAAATAATATTGCTAACAAAAATTTTGATAGTCTTGGCAACTCTACTTTAAATGAGGACTGGAAAAACCTTTTGAATTGTTTAAATGTTAAAGAAGGTACTGAGAAAAAGCCATTAATCGAGTCCAAATTACGTGATATAAAAAAAGAGTAGTTTTAAAATTACATGAATAGACACAGTAATCATAAAACTTAATTACTGTGTCTGTGAAAATAGTATCGTATACTGAAAAATATGACTAATTATTGATTTAGAGAAAAATATTATATCAAAGCCAATTTCCAATTAAAATATAAGGTGACCATTCATAAAGTTGTTTCTTTTCTTCTATAAGTTTTTTCT
>ERZ1740059.1433-NODE-1433-length-12000-cov-4.637756_pt1 | contig 12000 bp, 10 predicted proteins | sample MGYA00581744_ERZ1740059 | MGnify/ENA primary metagenome ERZ1740059 (study PRJEB43018, sample SAMN04849738) | marine metagenome | isolation source: floating plastic debris | place: Pacific Ocean | collected 2008-08-28 | study: EMG produced TPA metagenomics... | reverse complement strand
CAGTATGAGCAGACTGTTGTAGCGCAAACTGAAACACTTCCCGTTTTCTGGGTGTGAATATGGACGTGTCAAAGTCGTTGCCGCGTAGGAAGGTAATCAGTTTCGTTTCCATCCATTGCGCGAAAATAGGAGCGCCCGTCATGGAGAGGTTCCCGCCAAAAGCAATGAGGTAATCGAACGAACCGAGTGTTTTAATATAATTCCAGGTCATATTCAGGGTATGTGGCGCACAGGCTTCGTACGTTACGGCGACATAACCACCGCCTTGTTGCTGCTTTCTAACAAATGCATTGCCTTTAAGGGTAAAATGGATGATCTCAATTTCATAACCATCGTTCCGAAGTCCGTGGATCAATCGGTCGCAGGACTGGGCCATACTGCCACGCTGGGGAGGATAGTTTTCTGTAAGCCAAAGCAGCCTAATCGCCATCAGCTATCAAAAACATTGGCTGCTTCGTCTTCCATCATGATCTCACCCGTGTCGCTGTATTCAAAACTGTCATAATCGTATTCATCAAAGTAACCGCCGTACCAGACGTAAGGAACGAACATATAGTTGTCATGAAACTCTTCAGAGTCGTCACGCCGGGTGGAAGCGGAAGTACTTGGATTGAGCGGCCCAAACAAGGCGTAGATGGCCTGCATCGTGTCAAAAAAGCTTTTTACATGCAAAACATGATCTCCCACTTTCTTGATCTTGATCCTTGCTTTTACCTGGTAATGCCCATTGTGGTCTACCACTTCAATACCATCGTCTTGCGTACCATTCCAGGTATATTCTGCCTTAGCCAACGTCATTTTGATAAAGCAATGGTGGACGAATTTGGTTTTTCGCTTGTACTTCGTTTTTCCACTGGCGCTTCGTTTGGTCCAGTTGAGGTCTTTTATGTCATCCTTAACCACAAACTCCAGTAAAGTGCCATCCTTCAGGGTTACCCTCGACATAATGTAAGTAGGACTGTACATTTTTTGTTTTCTTGTGCCAATAGTACTTCGTACGGGATCCAGTACTTTTCTGGGGTTTCTAAAATCAAGGCTTGCCGCAAGCTTGGCATCCTCACCAGCCTTGTCTTTCAACACATTTAAAACAGGCATAAAAAACTGCCTTAGGTAGTTATTGATATCTTTTTTCTTGGCCGCTGACCGTTGTACAAGCATTAAGATTCCTCCGATTAGCAATATACCTGAGCCAATTAAGATCTCAATCACTTCAGAAACAAGCGCCACGATCGCGGAAATGACAGCTATTACGATAGCCGCAATACCAAAACCTAGCAGTCTCTTGATTTTTCCATCGCCCATCTTGTCCAGCGTGGATATTTTAGATAAAAATGTAATCCACTGCTTCACCTTCATGGTGGCGCTTAATGTCTTTTCCTTAAAAAACTGCTTTTGTTGATGACTGAGTGAGTTGTAGATTTTAGATGCCTTGCTCATATCAGGTTATAGTTAAGCGTACACATTAATTACCAATTTATCATAAAAATCAGAAAGTTTAGCGTCAATTTTCTCCCAAGTATATCGTTCGCTAAGCTTGTCAAACGCATTGGAGGCCAGATCCTTACGTAACTGCGGATAGTCCACCAGCAGCCGAATAGCTCTTGCCAGCTCTGCCGGACGGTCGGGTCGTACTAGTTTGGCGTCTACTTCCGGGGTTAAAATTTCGCGTACTACAGGAAGATCAGAAGCTATGATGGGGACCTTGCAGGCCATACTTTCAAAGATTTTTAAAGGTGAGCAGCCTTGTTTTAGATTTCTGCTACATTCTGTGAGGGGCGCTATGGAGGCCATAGCATGTTGTAAGACCTTATCCAGCGTTTGTTTATCGAGCTTATGTTTCCAGATTACCTGCTGTTCCAGGTCTAATCGTAAAATTAACTTTTTATACGGTCTTGAGAATTTCTCTTTGTGCGAACTGCAAATGATCAGTTTAAGGTTAGGCTTATCGGCCAGGTACTGCATGGCCTTAAGCAACACATCCACACCTTGCCAGGGTTGTAGCGCTCCGAAATAGACAATATACTCCTCCGGAGCCCAGGAGGGCTTATTCATCGCGATTGGAACCGTAGCGCCGTTGGGTAATACATGGATTTTGTCCTTGATCACATTTCTTGAGATAAGATGTGTCTTAATTGTTTCTGACGGGCATAAGATAACATCACATTGCTGCAGGCAATAATCTTCCAGTTGCGTGATCTTTTGAATCGTATCTTGGGTGATGTAATTGAATCGGTTGGTTAATTCGATAGACGGTAAACCGTTGACCTCAAATACAGAAAGAAGGCTGGACCTTTTAAGAATAGGCTGTCCGCCCCAGATATCACGAAAATGTCCTACCTGGAGGTGATGTTGGCCATTCAGTACTTCATCCACCCAATGGGAGTAAGCTTGCGCACGCTGAAGGTAATTCGATTCTTTAACTTGGAATTGCATGTGCTTAATCGGCCTTCTCACTCTTGAATGGACCTGTCTTGGCAGTGTGAGCAGTAACGTTTTTCCAAACCTATGACTTAGTACCTGCGAAGCTTTTTCGATGTGTATAGCCGATCCCTTACGCGACGGGTAGGGGTCAAAAGCCGTATAAACAGAGCGATAATTAGACTTCACTAAGAAGTGTGGTTTTTTCAAAAATAATAGAATGTGTCGGGTATAAAAAGTTGGCCATTAGTATTTTATAGGTTAACAATATAAGATGATTATACTGAAGCCTAGGAATGATCGCTAAAGATTACAGAAGGGTTATATCATCCCTAATTAAGCCAGGGTTGTTTCTGATTTTATCCATATCAACAAGATGTTTAAACCCACTTCTCGGAGGCGAGGCAGAGCCTATAATCAAGGTATGAGGTTTGTTTACAGACGACCAACTTTTATCTTGCCTTAAGAAGAATTAACGGTGTATTGTAGCACAGATAAAGATGGTAATTATGTTCGTGAAATTATCATTAAAGATGGCGAGTTAAACTTAGTTCGTGAAGGAGAATCACAAGGAGTTAAAATTCAAGTAACTGGAAAATCTGAATTTGCAATTTTGGAAAAGTACTTTGATTTTCATTTTAACAGGGATGAAAAGGGCAATGTAATTAGTTTCTCTAATCAGTATGACACTGACCCTTCAAGGGCAAGAACAGCGGTTAAAGTCAATTAGGTATCAGTCTTGGAAATGATTAATACTTGCGCAAAAAGAGTGAACTACCCCAATACATTGGCTAGGGGCTTTTTAGACCTTGATGCTTCCTCAGAATCCCTACTAGCTGGTGAATACTCTTAGAAGGTAGATAGATTAGTGACAATGTTTAAAACACTCTTATTAGGTTAGATGAAAGTCGCATGATTATACTTTTCGTGATGAGATTAATCATTTTCCGTATTAAAAATGCCATCGAAATTTGATCGCTTACGTTTAAGCTTGATATAAATCAATTTATAGCTAAAACAATAATTTCATGGCAACATTAAGATTAGGCGATGAGGCTCCAAATTTTACCGCTATGACCACCGAAGGAGAAATTAATTTCCACGAGTGGTTGGCAGATGGATGGGGCGTCCTTTTTTCGCACCCGGCAGATTATACCCCAGTTTGTACTACAGAACTCGGAGCAACCGCCAGAATGAAGGAACAGTTTGATGGGAGGAATGTGAAGGTGGCAGCGCTCAGTGTCGATGGTCTGGAGTCACATAAGGGTTGGATCAGGGATATCAATGAGACTCAGCATACGGAGGTGAATTTCCCAATTATTGCGGATGAAGACCGAAAAGTGGCGGCGCTTTACGATATGATCCACCCAAATGCAGATAATAAAATGACCGTTAGATCGGTGTTCATTATTGATCCTGATAAGAAAATAAAACTGATGATCACTTATCCGGCATCTACGGGACGGAATTTTAATGAGATATTGCGTGTGATTGATTCGTTGCAATTAACGGCTTACAAAAAGCTGGCTACACCCGTAAACTGGAAGCAAGGCGAAGACTGTGTCATCCTTCCTTCGGTTTCAAATGAAGAAGCACACGAATTATTTCCACAGGGATTTAACGAAGTTAAACCTTACTTAAGATTTACCTCGCAGCCCAATTAGGTTAAACCAATTAGACTGCCCTTTTTATAAAGTTGTAAGGGCAGTCTTTTTATTTTTACGTTTACGCCTCCAAGGAGGCGCCGGCCGGCGCGGGAACTCAGAGGTTTTGTTGAGTGCACATGAGGTATATGTCTATTTCCTACAGGCGACTCTTAAGTGAAGGTATGAGTCAAAATCAACAACTAAACTCCATTTTCCATTAGCAGGGTTGTGACAAATACCCGCTTGACAGGTGGTCAGGTAGTCAAGTTTTTACTCGAGCTTATCTTGATTATAACATTACAGGACATTTTAAGCTCACCCCTTTTTCCTTACCTAAAAAAATCCGCTACTAAGATGTAATAAACTCAATATCGACCTCAGTCCTGTCTTCATTGAAGTCCTAATCAAGAGGTATAATTCTTTCGCTTTCAAAGATCACCTGGTAATCCAGGTTGTTTACCATTCCGTCAATATCAAATATGTTATACGCTTCTATTTAGCTCTTGACAATGTCTTTTCCTTGGATTGCTCACGTTTTGTTCAGACTTAATTCTTGTCATCTGATACTTAAGAAAGGAGGTAATTTAGTTTTTACCTCACACTTTTCTTTTGGCGGTTTAAAATCTTCATCGGGCTTATTAAATATTTTCAGGAATGGTTTTATCCAAAACCAACGTAAGAGCCGACTTACTTTCATCTGTGAAAACGATAGGTTAATTTGATTAAAAAAGTATTTTCAAGGACTCTGGACAAGATTTGGTTTCTGAAGGAAGCGATCGGGTTGTCATAAGGTAATGAAGTATCGCTCATTCCCTGTGACCAAACCAAGTAAAGCTCAGACCCAGGTCTGTACTCCCAGCGATATACCAGGTTAGATCTAAACTGTGCATAAGAAAAATCCGGATTACTAATCAAGCCGTCTGCATTTCCATTTCGATTTATATCCACTTCATAGGTGGCTTGCTCAGGCTCTCCAGAGAGGAGAAGCGGTGCCAGCTGGTTTTCGCCATAGGACTGAAGCGGGTTGGCGACCGTATTAAAGTCCCGGTATTCGCCCGTGGAAATGAACGGTTCCGCATAATATTGGATGGCCATATTCGGATTGATTATGATATCAGCTCGTAGCGCCAGGCTAATTGTGCTTTGATCCATCATAGAGACAATATCATGGCGTTCACCTTCTAACACAATCGTTTCATTGTACTGTAAGCGATGGTTAATTTGGGTGTATTTAGGGCTCAACGACATACGAAAACGGTCCAAAGGCTGGTAGTTGAATGTCACGTTGTTTTCCAGAAGATAGTAACTGCCTGTCGGCCCGGTTTTGGTCCAACCGGAGTAAGCGACATAAAACTTCTTACGTGAATCGGAATTAAGCGCCCACCAAAACCCATACTGATCAGCTAATCTGAGCCTGGGACCTCCCTGCAGTAATGACTTTGAATACGTATGAGGTTGTGAGAAGAATCCCAAAGTCGTAGACCAGTTATTCTGAAAGGTGGCTTCTGTAGAAATGTCCCAGTCGATGTAATTGAGGTTGCCTTCAAAATCCCAGTTGAGCCAATGTTGGTATCCGATCCTTGCATTGCGGAAAGCGCCAAATGAATTGATTGATCTATAAAATACCCCTGCATATTGCTGAATGATATCTGCTTCTCGCATGAACCCAATGTCATTGAGTTCAAGATTTGGTGAGCGCCAGGTAAATCCGACTTCCGCTTGAATATGTCCATTGCCAGCCTTCCCAATTTTTATGTCACCACCTGATCCGGTTAACGTTGTCCTCGAAGAATCAATATTAACATGCGAAGCTCCTCGTTGAAATAAGTGGGGAATAGCTTGCTGCGTTCTCAGAATAGATTCCTTCGATCCAGCTACATGGCTCATCACTACGTTTGCTCCCACATACCAGTTCCGGTCTTGCCATTGATGTAAAAAGTCGAGCCCGCCGGTATGGGCCGATTGATGTAAAAAACCCGTTTCCTGATGTTGAGACCTTAGCGCTGAGGTGAACACCCCTCCAACGAATGTCTTGCGATCATTGAGATCCTTCAGGGCTCTTGCCACGAGGTAGTTGGTAAGCGGCTCGATGCGCTGAGAGCTACCATCGCTTATTTCTGCGGTTTCTTTATAAGTTACACTTTCCAATAATCCAAAAGACAAACCGTTTTTGGTCTTAACGCTTAGTTTAACCGCGCCCAGAATGGTGGTTCTTTGGGGTATATCGGCATATTGGTCATCTTCCAACAATACACTTCCTTGAGGGCTTCTGCCTATTCTTCTTGAATAAAATAGGTTATCGGTACTGTACACTCCACCAATTATTGGGGTGGAGAATCTATAGTCAAAAACATTCTTATTTTCAATGAAGAAAGGCCGCTGTTCCTGAAAGAAAAGTTGAAAGCCATCCAACGCGATCGCACCAGGGTCAGCCTCGACCTGGCCAAAATCAGGGTTAAGTGTAAAGTCCAGGGTGATATCGTTAGTGATTCCGATCTTTCCATCCAGGCCTGCGTTGACCGATGAGATGTTACTGTCCCGAAATGGATTATCAGGATCTTTCTCGAAGGTGTTAATTGAGCCGACAACAAAAGGCTGTAGCTCCAATTGCCGTTGTGGTTGGATGGGTTCGTCCCATCTGAGTTCTCCAAACTCGCTGACCCAGCCTGGGGCGTCTTGCGGAACTCTTTGCCACACCGATAGCTCTTCATTTCTGAGTATTCTTCTTTGTACCTGCAGTCCCCAAATTTGACCTTCCGAACCACTAAACCTGAGTTGACTCAGCGGTATTTTCATCTCAGCCGTCCAGCCTTTCTTGTGTAGCCGACTTTTGGCATACCAGATGGGGTTCCAGGCCATGTCTTCATCTGCACCATTCAGGGTAATGTACTTGTCGCTCTTTACTCCGGCAGCGCTCAAGGTAAAAGAAAAAGCAGTGCGCTTATCGTGATAGGAATCGATGATCACTTCGACCCAATCCCCATTGTAGCCATCACGTCTGGACATCCAGCGGTTAATGTCATTGCTCTCTTTCTCTTTGCATAGGATCCCCACATAAAGAAACTGGTTATCGTAGCATATCTTGAATTCAGTCTGATGGGTAGGAGCATCACCTTCATTGGGTAACCGCTGAATAAACTTTGAACTCCACTCAGTGGATTCATCTAGCCAGGCTTGTTCTTTTAGCACGCCATCTATGTTAATACTTTCTTTTCCTTGAATGGATGCAGCTTGATACGATCGAAGCAGATCTTGAGATTTCAGACCTTGATTCAAGGTAAAGAGTAAGGCAAATGCTATGGCTTTTGTGGTATTCATATCAACATATTCCGAAGCAAAAGACGAATAAATGGGTGGTAGAAGCTGAGCTTATAGCTGAGATGTCTTGCAGGGCATAGTTGAATTTTTTTCAGCTACAACTCAGCTTTATTGTGGCTAGATTTGGAATATGGAACTTAAATATTTCAAACTTATCAAATCAATTCAGGAAGAAGGTAATATCGCCAACTCGGCCGATCACCTTTTTCTTACGCAATCTGCGCTGAGCCACCAACTGCGAGAAATGGAAGATCGATTGGGATTTAAAGTATTTAACCGGGGCCGGAATAAGTGGCAGCTAACCAAGGAAGGGGAGGAGCTTTACAAAATTGCCAACCAACTTTTCAATACGTTGGACGAGGGCTTTAACAACATCAAGCAAATAAAAGAGGGCGCTAAAGGCTCATTGAAAGTGAGCGCCGAATGTCAGTCTTTCTTTCATGGCTTACCGGCATTCATACAGAAGATGGGAATTCTGTATCCCGAAATCAGCATAGATCTCAGTCTTGGCGCAACACATCAAACCATATCGCAGCTTTTGTCAAAGGAATTGGACATGACCATTGTGACCACAGAGCCGGCCTCTGAACTATTGGATTCCACAAAAGTGTTTGAGGATGAGATTAAAGTAGTCATGCATAATGAGCATCCATTAGCTGATCGTCCCTTTTTAGATGCCAGTGACTTCTCCGATTTGAACTTGTTAATTAATAGTTTCCCACATGAGAATGTGTCTGTTTTTGAGCAATAATTGAAGACTAATCGTATTGTTCCTGCTAAGGTTTCTGCCATTCCGTTTACCGAGGTGACGCTGCAATGGATAAACGCAAATATGGGCGTGACGTGCGTTCCACCCTGGACGTTAAAACCCTTTAATCTGTCTGAGGAGCTTGTTTTCAAGCGAATTGGAAAACATGGTCTAAAAAGGTCCCACTATCTGGTCATGAGAGAAGCGGACAGAAACCAGGAGTATTTCATCAATTTCGTTAGTAATTTCTTCGAAGATTTTAGTGTCGACCATAGTTATAAATGAGGGATATGAATGAAGTTTCACTAGAATTCATGGTTAATTTCCTTTTATAACATGGATTCAAAGCTTCCGTAATCTATTGATTGACGCTTCTAATGTCAGTCATGATATCATCGTAGATTAGTCAGGAAAAAAAGTAGTGCCTCGATGGACCTGATCAGGAAAAAACAAGGACCATTTAATCAAAGGTTATTAATTAACGCCTTTGATTAAAGTATTTTGTTTATATTAATATCATTCAAGCTAACCATCAAATACTTATACCGTTATTACATAGTCTATCAGTAGTCAAAAAAATGACGTAATGGCTAATATTAGAGTCTTAATAGTTGAGGACCAGTATATTGTTTCCGAAGAGATAAAAGAAATTCTCTTAGCAAAAGGGTATCAGGTGATAGGTCAGTGTACCAGCGCTGATGAGGCTTTGGGTCTTCTTAATAAAGACAAGTGTGATGTAGCGATTCTGGACATCAACATCGAAGGTGATAGAGATGGAATTGAACTGGCGAGTGAAATCATAGAGAAACACCGTTGTGCAATTATTTTCCTGACCGCTTATGCCGACCAAAAATTTTTGGACCGTGCCAAAAAAGTAAAGCCTGCTGCTTATATCGTGAAGCCCTTCGAAGAGACTAATCTTCATATGGCCATAGAGATAGCTTTTAACAACCTGTTAAAAGCAGGGCTACAGCCTGAAAGAGATGTCTTCCAAATTAAAGACTTCATTTTTATCAAAGACAGCACGCGATATAAAAAAATTGAAGTTGATCAGATCAGATACGCACAGGCAGAAGGAAGCTACACCAAGGTGTTGGTGAATGATCATCCCATCACCCTTGCCATTAACCTGAAGACCTTTGAAAGCCACCTGTCATCTCCGGAGTTCATGCGCATACACCGATCTTATGTAGTAAACCTGAAGAAGGTAGAAGAGTTTGAAGGAAATAGGGTATTTATCAACCACGAATCCATCCCTATAAGCTCCTCGTTTAAGGCGGATTTTGTTAGCAAGTTTACTTTTTTGTAATGCTCACAAAGAAAATGGCTTATTCACAAAGAGAATTTCATAGCTGTCTAAGTGTTTCGGAGTTTCGATGTATGATCAACTCTCCTGAAATAATGACTAAACCGAACCTTACTAGGCGAGAAATTGAAATTATCGAAGCGCTCTCGCTAGGCTTGAGCAGCGATGAAATTTCGGCAAAGCTCTTCATCAGTGCGTTGACAGTAAGCACACATAGGAAAAATGCGATGCGGAAGGCAAATGCCCGAAGTGCGGCCCATTTGGTGAGGATCTGTTTTGAGGGGGGTGTTATTGCGAACGATAACAAAGTTTTGGTGTAAGAATACTCAGAAATTGGTATTTCTAACTACTTATGGATATTCGATTTTAGAAAATAGTCTACAATCAGAAGTCCGCAAAATAGAATTGAAATTTTCAACATCTATCAATTTGTCACCGACTGCATTATTACCTATAACTGAAAAAGAACGATTTCAACTATTATACTATACCCAAGTATATCAAACACTGTTTGCTTTTTTTGCCAGATTTGAAGTGTCTAACGCAGGTGATGAACACGTGAAGATCGATGCCATTGAATTCATTGGTGTCAGTTACAAAGGACCCAAATGCGTGAGAATCGTGGGAATTGAGGTCAGTTACAATAAAACTGGTGTACCAGACATAGACGCACTAGCCGGAGGATTTCTGGAATTTAAGTTGACCATTTCCGCAACCGGTTCCGGCACCTTTTCAAGACTACCAGAGGGTCATCCTCACGTCAGCAACGGGGATCCAAAAAGAATAATGCGCTTCTCCAAAGGAATCATTGTCCCGAAGAAGTCGACCTTCCGGCTCGAACGAACACTTCAGAGCATGAGCAACTTTGAGGAAAAAGTGAAGAACGGTGGGCAGCTTAACCTGCCAGCTGATGCCTATCACCATGGCTCGTTCGACTCAGAGTTCTTCGCCCGTGATGGGTTTATGATAAGGTCATTTGATTCCGAAGGTGAACCACATGTAGAGTATGATCCAGGTACTCACATACAGGATCATGAAAATGGGGGCATGCGCAGTTTTAAAAATTCGAGCGGAGCCAGCATAGACTGTCCCATTGGCATCGGATTTATCCATTCCATTTGATTTGAGATATTTTTTCACATTGATCATTCTTGGGTGCAGCGGCCAAGCAATCTGCGCCCAAGATAGAGTATTTACTCTTTTTCTGGCTACCGAATATGAAAACGCCCTGGCCGAATTGCACACCTTAGAAGACCTAAACCTCGAACAAGTCAGTTTCTTAGAAAATCTAATTGCGGTATGGAACAACAACGGGTCCAAACCCTACGAGGACTCCCTACGTGTTTCAAAAATCCTTGCCGACTCTAAAAAACCTCAGGATCTACTCTTACTAGGGTCCTACTACTTGTATAACGGACATCGTGAAAAAGCACTACCCCTCTTTCTGGAAATCATCCGAAAGAAAGAATCAATACAAGATGATAACATCCACTTCACCGCCATATTAGGTCTACTTAATATCTATGGCAAAATGTACGCGCTTGGGAAAGAGTACCGGCAGTACATCCGTATGCTACGGGAATGCGCAGAAGGCTCCTCAGTCAAGTATGCCTGGTTCCTCATTTACCGGATGAAGTTCAATGGAGCCCAGGCTCCTAGTGATTCGTCATTCAGCATCTATTTTGAATGGCAAGACATGGCCCAAACTTTTTACGAACAAAACATGCTCAGTGAAGGGCTTTCCACCTATTTTGAATATCAATTTGGCTCTGCAGCCAAAGTCAACAAGGACTTTTCGCAAGCCGAAAAGTACTTTAAGAAGGTGATTGCAACCGGCGCTGATCGCCCTTTTCTCAGACATACCGTCTTCAATGCCCACTTGCAACTGGCTGGGATTCTTAGTTCGCTGGATCAATTTGCTTTGGCGAGAAAATACTACGATGGAGCCCTAGAAGTAGGATCTCAAATCGATCCTTTACTCTATCGGCTTAATTACAACACGGCCATCGCACTGAACTACTTTGAAAACACTAAGCAATACGATTCTGCCTATTGGTACTTAAAAGAAAACTACGGAGCACTCATTCCCATGTTCATCGAAGAAAACAACCTATGGGTAAGTGAACTCAAGGAACGATACGATGCACAGCGAAGAGAAGAAGAACTGAAACAACAAGAACAACAAATAATCAATCAGCGAAGGTTTTTACTGCTGACGCTTGCCTCCGTTTTCTTACTCGCGGCGCTGTGCGGCATTGCTATGCTTGCCATCATAAGAATCAGGAAGAAAAACAGAAAGATCGAATGGCTGATGCGTGAACTACATCATCGAGTAAAAAACAATCTTCAAGTTGTTTCCAGTCTTTTAGGTCTACAATCCATGAAATTGCAAGACGCTTCAGCGAAGAAGGCCGTCAACGAAGGAAAAGGCAGAATACGGGCAATGTCGTTAATTCACCAGAGGCTTTATCAAGATCAGGAGTTCACAAGCCTTGACATAAAGGATTACCTAGCTGACCTCATCAATGAGCTAGTCTTAGCCTATGGAGGCAGGAGTAACGTCG
>ERZ1740059.1432-NODE-1432-length-12000-cov-9.304311_pt1 | contig 12000 bp, 13 predicted proteins | sample MGYA00581744_ERZ1740059 | MGnify/ENA primary metagenome ERZ1740059 (study PRJEB43018, sample SAMN04849738) | marine metagenome | isolation source: floating plastic debris | place: Pacific Ocean | collected 2008-08-28 | study: EMG produced TPA metagenomics... | reverse complement strand
CACCATCTTCGCCACCTCCTTCCACACCACAACCATCACCTCCTCCTCCACCTCACCCTCCTCCTCCACCTTATCCTTCTCCGCCACCGACTCCAGAACCACCACCGACTCCAGAACCATCACCGGCTCCAACACCATCGCCAGCACCAGCACCTAATCCAAGCCCTAGTCCTAGTCCTAGCCCTAGCCCTAGTCCTAATCCTAGTCCTAGTCCATCGCCGTTACCTAATCCTGCACCTAGTCCTGCACCAGGACCTATTCCTAGTCCTAACCCAAGCCCAAGTCCAAGCCCTAGTCCTAGACCAAGACCAAGTCCAAGTCCTAGAAAAAGACCGTCTCCAAAACCAGCAACAAAACCAGATCCAGATCCAAATCCGTCGCCGTCACAAGCGCCATCACCTAGTCCTGCAACTAATCCTGCACCTAATCCAAGCCCTAGTCCTAGTCCTAGTCCTAGCCCAAATCCAAACCCAAGTCCTTCACCTAATCCAAATCCGAGTCCTAGTCCCAGTCCTAGTCCTAGTCCGTCACCAGCACCAACTCCAAATCCCAATCCAAATCCCAATCCAAATCCTGACCCAAGCCAAAATCCCAGTCCAAACCCTAACCCGACCCCTAGTCCAAATCCTAGCCCCAACTCAAATCCCAATTCAAATCCAAGCCCGAATCCGGAACCTGAACCACAAACAGATGGCGGGGGTGAGCAAGATAAGCCACCTGGGGCACCTCTTCCAATTCCTTTTCCATTTCTTCCCGCAAAAGCTCAACCAAAGTCACCATCACCACCGCCTAGTCCTTGTAGCAGTGGTAGTTGTGGTGCCGAAATTAGTAAAAAACAAGATTCTACTAATGACCAACTAGCTAAATTAAACGCTTTACTTAACGGCTTAGATTTAGCTGCTATTGCAGCTATGAACAAAAAACTTGATTTAATAAATACAAAACTAGGACCTCAATTACCAAATGGTGGTATTAGTACTTTTTTAAAAGCTTTTAAAGCAAAATTTGATAAATTTGCTAAGTGGATACAACTTGATCGAATTTTATTAGTATTAACTTGGGTAAATACTCTGCATAATGCATATATGCTTAGCAATTCTTTATCCGATACATTATTTTCAATCATCGACAATTTAGCGGGTATATTTTTTAAAGATTTAGACGGTGAACCAATTGATACTAAAGGATTCTTTGGCAAGAAAATAGATGAATTTGCAGCAAGATTGTTTGGTGTTCAAAATTGGAAAGAGTTTAAAGTCACTTGGAAGAAATGGAATCGTATTTATCAAGCAGCGGCTAATATTGCAAATTCTGTTCGTTCAATGATTGATTCATTAAGAAATATTAGTGAATTTATTGCAGAAAATACTGGAAAGATAGGAAATGCTTTAAAGAAATTTGGTGTTATTGGTGAAAAAGCATTCCCTTGGATGCCTGAGAACGTAAACGCTCAATCCGTTTGGATACAGCGATTGCAGAATCTTGAAGAAGCGGCTCAAGGAATAGAAATGGTTACATCTGAAGCTGTTTCTATACAAGAAAATATTGAACAGTTAACTAAGCAGAAAGAAGAGTTTGAAAAGTCAATTGAAGATTTACCTATTAAAGAAAGACCTGATAATAAACCAATCAAAGAAACTGAAGATATTAAAAAAATGTTTAGTTTTGGGACTTTTTTCGATTCAGACAAGGAGCCAGACGAATAATGAGCAATAATCCGCAAAGTGAATGGGAGTTACTTCAATCAGTTATTATTAATGGGCACAATAAAGAAGTTAATGAATACTTTAAAAATACTCCAACAAATGATTTTGAAAGTCATAGATCTAAATTAAAGCGTGTTTGTCTAACTAAAGATGATGATAGCGCTTTAATGTTGATCTTGCGTTTATGGTTGTTTGAAATATTGCTAAAAAAAGCACAATCAATACAAACTCCGATTTATGGTATTCCAGTCCAAGAATTACAACGCGAAACTAAATTTAAGCCACAAGTAAGACTTTATTTCCGAGAAACTTACAATAAAGAAATTCACATAAATAATCCTACAAAAGTAAACGGTGAAATCACCTTTAGACTTACAAATGAATCAAGTTCTACTATTAGCCGAGCTAAAGCAGAAAAGCTTGCTCGTGATATTAAAAATGAATTTGCTAAGCCAATATTTACTTGGGAAAAAGGTTGGTTCAAAGTTACATATCTAGACATTGAAAAAGGTTATGACTTAAGGCTTTTGGTTAATTCTAAAAACGAAGGAGAACGAATTGTCAAACAAATATTAAAAATTCAAAACCATACTTTTAATAAAGATTATTTCCAGTTTATAGACCATGACCGAACTTACCCAGAAAACCCTGGAACACATCGCGTATATGGTCAAACCGTCAAAAAATGGCGCAAAAGACCAAAAGCTAGTTTGAAATTTGTCTATGCGCAGCTTCTAGTGCATGGTCGTATCAAACCTATAAATCTTGTTTCTGTTGGAGGACGGTTACAAAGTGTTATTGAAAAAGTGTAACAGTTGATACGTAAAAAATTATTTAATGATATTTGTTCGGGAAGTTAACTTGTCGCTGAAATAATATAAGCTGAAAACCTTGTGTATACTGGTCTTAAAGCAATTTAATTTAATCAAATAATAAACATGGGACGTTATAGCGATATCAATCGTGGACCGGAGCTTAATGAAGCATATAACTCATATCAAACTTGGGTGAAAAAGACACGAGCTCAAAAGCAAGCGGCTTACAAAACTGTAGCCAAACCTGTATCTGATAGAGTCGTCGTTGAGCGAACTGTAGGGTACATTCTTCCTTTTAATGGAACTAACGACAAAGTATATCTTTCTACTCGAATTATCGCCGATACCCAACAAGGTGCTGGCGGTACTGTCGCTGGAACTATTCGAGGTTTAATTGCGGATCGAGTTTATAAAGTTTTGCCGGCGACTGGCGATCCGTTTAGTTTAAGTGTTCCGCGATTTCAATTTGCAAAAATTTCTGGGACTTTAAGGACGCAAGCTGCAACAACTGATTCTGAAAGTAGAATTACTGGGTTACCTTACAAAAGACATAGAAGTAATAGCGCAAGTAGTCCGTTCGGGAAAAAAGATAATACCGATAATTATTCTGACGCTATTAAAGAAATTCGAGCGAACAACGCATACACAACTTTTGTACAAACTATTGGTAATTCTATTGGATTTTCTCCAGAAGGTGATTGATGCTGTGGGTTCCTGAGCATTGTAGAGATTTTTTAATAATTGAAATTGACTCAACTCAATCAACTGAAACCGAGTGGGAAAACATGTTTATGCTTAATCAAGCGTCAAGCGACTGGTTAAAAGGTCGGCTTGACACAGGCACATACTTTGACATGCTTGATGCTTGTGGCATCAATCCTTTTGAGTTTGTTGGAAAAGTCGAAACACATGTTGAACTACTTATTCGGTAAAAGTTTAATGAAACTAGAATTGAATAAGCCTGAAAATTGGGTTAAAGTTTTTACTAAAACTACTACCGCTATTAAAATAACTAGTACGCAACATGCTCCAATACCAGAGATAAAAGTTGAAGTTGACATTGACCGCCAAATACTAGCAATTCAAGTTACTTCATCTAAAGCTAAAAATACTTGGAATTCAGCAGGTTTATTAAATCAACAAAATTCTTCAATAAGCAATGCATTAGGAACAAATAGTCAAGTTATTGCAAAACGTAAGCTTTGGTTAAATCAAGTTAATTTGTTAATGTTTCCAGAGCATACTCTTGATTATCGTGTTTCGCTTAAGGTGCCTACTTGGTTTGAAGATGTTTCGCTAAAAATTTGGAAATATATTGCTCCTGCAAGCAATGTAACTGATAATTTGCTGCTTGAAATTCGCCAACAAGAGCTTCAACGCATAGAATCCAAGATTGATGATTTAAACGCTTACGGACGTTAATTAACAATGACTTGGATTTCGCTTGGACAGTTTGAATTGATTAATATATGGCAATTTACCAAATCTTTTGAAGGTGAGATTTTTCGAGTTAAGCATCAGTTAAATGGAGATGATTATTCTGCTGTTCGTGGTGTTATTGCACAAGGATTTGAAGACACGCAAGTAAATGTCTTTAATCCAAAATTATTCAGTTACAGAGAAGAAAGCGAAATATTTGCATTTTATTTTCCAATAGGTTTAAGTCAGCATTCATTATGTTTTAAACGTTTGGATGCATCTAAATCTAACTGGATTATTGATGTAGAGGTTTTTCAAAGTGAAAATCCTCAAGACAATTTAAACAATTATTTAATAACAAGATTCGGAGAGGCAACAGCAATGAGTTTAGTCCCCTTATTATTTAGTGGTTCTACTACCCCTAAAAGTTACGAACAAAAGTTAGTAAAGAATAAACCTACTAAAATTTTAAATGAAAATGATAGTAGGACGGAACTAAGAATTAATTCTACTGGTCAACCTGTTATGCTAACAACTGGATTTGATGAAACAAGTAAACCAGAAGAAGTGCTGTTAAGAATGCCACCAAACTATTATCACAATGAAGTAGCATCTTCAGCAGGCATATATAAAGGTGCAATTTACGCTATTGCTCAAGAAGAAACCTATTTATATATAACAGAATTCTCTGCTAAATAATTTCGTAACTAGCCTAAGCAATTAGGCTATTACAAACAACAGTTAAATGAAAATTGAAAGTGCAACAGATTATGTTGCTATTGGTAGCCTATTCCTAGCTACAGCTACATCTCTTGCTGGAGTGGCTTTATGGTACGCCAAAGCAGAAAAACGAAAATACGGATTAGAGCGCGATTTTGCTCATATAAAACGTAGCTATGAACAAATAGAACAAAGTTTAAATACTATTTTCCGGGAGCTTGATCACCGATTTGATGCAATAGAAAAAGACATCTTAGAAATCAAAGCTAATTTTAATAAAAAACAATGAAAAGTATCACTGTTAAATCAATTATAGTAGTTGGATTATTTGCCGGGACATTTGTACTTGCTGTTCTTGATGACGAATTTCGTCATATTTTTGGAGATATAGCTAAAGTTGGAATTGGTGGGTTTCTTGGGCAATTGCAGCCCGGTCAGAAACGAATTACTTAAATTTATTTTTTGATAATTCCTTAAAATAATCAGCTAATACTGTATTTACAATTTGACTAGCTGTTAATCCAGTTTGCTCTATTTCTTTTTGTAATTTAGGTTTTAGTGAAACCCATACATCTATTCGTATTCGCATATTTTATTCTTAAAGGCTTATTGAAATATTTGAACAAAGCAAAAGCCAGCCAAGCCCCAAATAATGCAAGTTACAATTAATGTCCCCCAAGGTGTTCCAAGCAAATCATCTAGAAACATTGAAAGGGCTAAGGGGTAGTTTAAGATTTTTTCGACGATCTTCATTAATTTTTAAGTAAATTGAAAAATCAATGCTAACCCAAGGAAAACCATTACAGCAAGCAATGTTGTGCGGAAACAAGTTTCTTGGATAGCGGTGTAGGCGATCGCAATAATTATTGTTAAAAGTTTATCGAAGTGTTTCATACTTGCTTGTGGGGATTTATCATACAATTATCAGTTACTAGTTTACATAGGTATTCAGCCTCTATAGTGTGGGGCATGAGCGGTAAGGGGATAATTATCAATAAAAAATTGGTTGTTGATAATTGGTAATTGATAATTGTACTGTGATGAAAGAAACTTCTAGTTCAGACTCAATGGCGGAGCGTTTAGAATCTCTCAAGGCTGCGATTATTTGTGCTTTGAGTTTTTCTTTGGTATTTGTTCTAGCTTCTATTTTTAATCACTCGTTACTGAAAGATTACTTTCACAACTTTTATAATTTGAGTGCAATTACGCGGAATTGGCGGTGGTTGATCAGTACTGGAATCGCTGGTTTTTCCGGTTTTCTATTTGGCGTTACATATCGCTATATTATTCGTGAAGATGAAAACCCCCAATTGAAAGCTGGCAGCGTGTTTGCTTTTGGATTGGTGCGGGGTTTAACTCAGGTTGATATGGGACTAAATTTTTCGCTTTCTATTTTTCCTTTTGTCATGCTTGCTTTGGAGAGTATCCTGGGGTTTGCTGTAGCAGCCTCTACCCTCGATAGCGCCATTAAATTTGGCTGGGTTAAACCTTTTATCGGCAATAGATAATTGATTACAATCATGTCATGGATCTAATAATGCTTAAAGCCTCTCTTACTCCTATGAAGCTTTAAGATTTCTGATAAAAATCTCTCCCTCAATTCGTTAGGTAATCTTTTACCGGTAAGGGAGTATCTTAAGGGAAGAAGTACTCTAGGAGGAAACTTCGTCAACGAAGAGGAGTTTTATTCAAACCTTAGGGTATTTGTGAAGCCTTTACATAAAGAACTAATAAATGGCTAGTTATTTTTTAATTGTAGATTTAGAAGCGACTTGTTCCAATGATGGTAATATTCCCAGCCAAGAAATGGAAATAATTGAAATTGGTGCAGTAATGTTGAACCGCTTCACTTGGGAAATAGATTCGGAATATCAGCAGTTTATCAAACCTGTCAGACATCCAAAGTTAACAGATTTTTGTACTGAATTGACTACTATTACTCAGCAACAAGTTAATACTGCATCAACTTTTCCAGAAGTGATTCCTCAATTTAAAGAATGGGTTGATTTCTATGCCGAAAATATATTTTGCTCTTGGGGCAATTATGATAGAAAGCAATTTATCCAAGATTGCGAATTTCATAATTTAGTTTATCCTTTTGGCTCGGAACATCGAAATATCAAAAAGGAATTTTCTTTATATTTTGGTGATAAGAAAAAAAGATTCGGTATGGCCCAGGCTTTAGAATATTTGGGAATAGAATTGCAGGGTACTCACCATCGCGGGATTGATGATGCTCGGAATATTGCTGCAATATATAAGTACATGCACCAAAATAAGATTAAAGGTTAAATAACTCCTAATTCATAAAAAAAATTCCATATCAAACCATATAAGCTCCGGGAGAAACTTACTTAAATTACTTAGTCAACGAAATTGTCGCTTCAATTCTTGAATCTGGCATTCTTTCAAGAAATTGCCTTCCACTTTACCCTGCTCATGGTGGATTTCTTATTTAACTAAAATGCGAGTATTATCTTCAAATCTAACTAACAGATTAAAATTCTTGGCTTTTATTTGTTCAATCTTACCGATCTTCTTTATGGAAGGATTTAATAGATTATGTTCAATTAAATAATCCAACACATTCTGGGAACTTAGTAGAAACACCATAAAAATTACCAACCAACAACCAAATATGTATTGGTATAATGGCGAATTAATCGAATCCCAAACTATCCAATTACCAATTAACGAACCAGGATTATTATTTGGTGCAACAATTTTTACAACCCTGCGGGTTTACCATAACTCCCTTGATAGCCGTTTAACTCACTGGGAAGCACATCATCAACGTCTACTTTCTTCCGTACAAAACTTGGATTTCCAACAACCAAATTGGTTAAATATCCGCCGTGGCGCAGAAATTCTGATAAATCATTTCCCGATTCTCAGAATTACACTGTTTGCCGATGGAAAGGAGTGGATAACTGGTAGGCTAATATCGTTCTCGGACTTGACAGAAAAACAAGAATATGGTGTCAACGTAAATGTTGCGAAAACAGAACAATACCGTAGTTTACCTTCTCATAAAACGGGGAATTATCTCGCACCTTGGTTAGCGAAAAAAAATGCTTTAAAACAAAGTATTCAAGAAACGATTTTAACTGATTCTGCTGGAAATTGGTTAGAAACGAGTACCGGTAATCTTTGGGGATGGCGCGATGGGTGTTGGTTCACACCGCCATTAAATGCGGGAATCTTACCAGGAATTATGAGAGAAAAACTTTTAGATTGGTTGCGAAATAATCAATATCCAGTTAAAGAAGAACCCTTTAGCTCAGAATTAGTCAAAGAATTTGCAGCCCTAGCCTACAGTAACTGTGTAGTGGAAATACTACCTATATACCAAGTCACTCAACCCAAGGCAAAGCTACAATATGATCCCAAGCACCATTGTTTTAAGGAATTACAAAGATATTTTCTAGCATGATGTGTACGCATTCTGGTATACGTTAAGATAAGTTAACATAATTCTTAAAATTTCTATCTCTCTCAGAGACGCGACACCAAAAAACAGGAGGATTGACCTCGGTGAATAATAAAAGATGGAGAAATGCGGGGCTGTACGCGCTGCTTTTTATTGTTGTTATCGCTTTAGGAACAGCGTTTTTTGACAATAATCAAGCCCAAAATCGGGAAACATGGCGCTACAGTCAGTTTATCCAAGAAGTTGAAAAAGGCAGAGTCGAGAAAGTTAGTTTGAGTGCCGATCGCTCTACTGCTGTAGTAATACCAAAGTATGACCCAAATAAAAGAGTTGTCACTTTGGTCAATGACTCAGAACTAATTAATACTCTTACCGAAAACAACGTTGATATTTCTGTATTGCCTCAAACCGATGAAGGTTTTTGGTTTAAGGCTCTTAGCAGCCTATTTTTCCCCGTATTACTTCTAGTCGGATTGTTCTTCTTGCTACGCCGCGCTCAAAGTGGTCCAGGTAGCCAAGCTATGAACTTTGGTAAGTCTAAAGCCAGAGTGCAAATGGAGCCGCAAACCCAGATTACTTTTGGTGATGTCGCTGGTATCGATCAAGCCAAGCTGGAATTAAACGAAGTAGTGGATTTTCTGAAAAACGCCGATCGCTTTACTGCTGTTGGTGCGAAAATTCCTAAAGGTGTACTCTTAGTTGGACCTCCTGGAACTGGTAAAACTTTATTAGCTCGTGCAGTAGCTGGTGAAGCTGGGGTTCCTTTCTTCTCCATCTCCGGTTCTGAATTCGTAGAAATGTTTGTGGGTGTGGGTGCTTCCCGTGTCCGCGATTTGTTCGAGCAAGCTAAGGCCAATGCCCCCTGTATCGTATTTATCGATGAAATTGACGCAGTCGGTCGTCAAAGGGGTGCAGGTTTAGGTGGTGGTAACGATGAAAGAGAACAAACCCTCAACCAGTTACTTACCGAAATGGATGGTTTTGAAGGTAACACTGGAATCATCATTATTGCTGCTACAAACCGTCCTGACGTACTCGATGCAGCATTATTACGTCCTGGACGTTTCGATCGTCAAGTAGTTGTCGATCGTCCAGATTACGCTGGTAGGGTGGAAATTCTCAAAGTACATGCTCGCGGTAAGACTTTAGGTAAAGACGTTGATTTAGATAGAATTGCTCGTCGTACACCTGGTTTCACCGGTGCTGATTTATCAAACTTACTTAACGAAGCCGCAATTTTAGCAGCCCGACGCAATTTAACAGAAATTTCGATGGATGAAATTAACGATGCCATCGATCGCGTATTAGCTGGTCCAGAGAAGAAAGACCGGGTAATGAGTGAAAAACGTAAGGAATTAGTAGCATACCACGAAGCCGGTCACGCTTTAGTTGGTGCTTTAATGCCAGATTACGATCCAGTACAGAAAATCAGCATTATTCCTCGTGGACGTGCCGGTGGTTTAACTTGGTTTACCCCCAGCGAAGATCGCATGGATAGTGGTTTATACAGCCGCGCTTATCTGGAAAACCAGATGGCTGTGGCTTTGGGTGGACGTATTGCTGAAGAATTAATCTATGGTGAGGAAGAAGTTACCACTGGTGCTTCCAACGACTTACAGCAAGTAGCTCGCGTAGCTCGTCAAATGGTAACTCGCTTCGGTATGAGTGACAACCTAGGGCCAGTTGCACTTGGTCGTCAGCAAGGAAATATGTTCCTCGGACGCGATATCATGTCAGAACGCGATTTCTCTGAAGAAACCGCATCTACAATTGATTCGGAAGTCCGTGACTTAGTTGATGTTGCTTATAACCGCGCTAAGCAAGTTTTACAAGACAACCGTAATATTCTTGATAAGTTAGCAGAAATGTTAATTGATAAAGAAACTGTAGACGCTGAAGAATTGCAAGATTTATTAGCAGGTAATGATGTGAAAACTGCAGCGTTTGCTTAATTAAGTTCGGAATTAGGAGTTATAAGCTTTCACCTCTAATTTTTGACCTTTAGAAAGGGGGTAGTTCTAGTGTTCTAGAATTACCTCTTTTTTTTATCGCTTGGTTTAAAAGTTTTTAGCTAAGGCTCATAGGTATCTGTCATAAGTGTCCGTAAGGTCATAATTTGTACAAATAAGATTTGTATAATATCGGGTTTTTCTAAATATAAATACGATTTTCTTATGTTTTTGGTTATATAAAATACTTTTTCTAGTTAGCTGTAAAAAAATTGCTATATATCATCTATAAATTTTGAACTTTTTTATATCAGCTTTTTCTCAAAATAAATAGGAATGGCCGCAACTGGTCACCTTTTCTTGTAGGGTGCTTGTAAACTGATTGATTCTGAACTTAACAATAAGACTTGTGGTGTCACGCACCATCAGAGTCTTGTGACAATTACCTAATACCATTTCTTTATAAAGATGCGCCGAATTTAGCCACCTAACGGTTGGTTTTGTACGTGTAGCTCCAGCCTTCCAGGCACAGAGGGATTTAGCGCAGCCTCATACAGAATTGGTATAAGTCCTGATAAATACTAATTAGGGATCTTATTGTTTGTATAAAATTATCTGTTGTCTTAATCAAATGCAATACTACGACAATTAAATACATAATTATCGGGATCATTTGTTATAAAAAAATACAAAACACAGTCTTATTGATGAGAATGTCATTATTAATGAGAATCATGTCATTTGAGTAACGTATTTTCAGGGGTGTTAAAAATCACATTTTCATGTAGTATAAAAAATTATATAGAATCTGTCTGGACCTATTTTGCTTTTTTATATATAAAATTTTTAATTTTTATATTCCCTTCCCTGTACAAGATTACCTATTAGCTTCTAAAATTTATCAGAAGTTTGAGCCTGTTTCAATCGGTATTCTTTAGACGGCAAGGGAGTAAGTTGTATCAAATTAATGTTTACGCTCACATATTGCCCTGTTTGAAATACTACAATCTCCATTCAAAGTTGTTCAAATAAAGCACTCCAATCAATTATAGATGGTCGTTTACCTTGATTAACTATTTCAAAAACTTTGCGATATGCCGGAGGCATCACGCTTGGCGTATCGCAATTTGAATTATTTAAACATTCTACACAAGCATTGGCAACGTCTATTCGACTAGTTTGTCCCGTAATTTGATCGCCAATTCCTAATACAACTGCTAAATTACCGTCGGTTTTCGCTCTGAACAAAGTGTTAAGATCGTAGGAAGTATAAGGACCATCTATTAAACGTCCGGGACGGATAATTGTATAAGGTAATGTTGAATTTATAATAGTTTCTTCAGCTTGTTTTTTAGCGTCAAGAATGCCAAAACTATTTAGAATACTGTAAGGAAACTCATTTTTACGTTCCACACCGCAGGAAGAAATAAAAACTAACTGTTTTAAATCTTTCGGTGCTGCTTCTACTAAATTACTAACACCTTGAGCATCAACTTTCATCGGACTATTTTTAGCTTTGGCTTTCGCTTCTTCAGGATTAAAAAGTAGTCCAAAATATTCGATAAAATTGGGATTATTTTCAAAATCCCATCTTTCGGAAGGAAAAGCAGTAGTTCCACTACAGCAAATCAGATGAGTGATATTTTCCATAGCTACTGGTAAAGTTTCAGGATTACGGATATCGCCAACAGCTATTTCAGCTTTACCAGCAAACATATTTTCGGCTTTAGATGCATTCCGCGTCAAAACCCGAACTTTAAAACCCTTATCGACTAACTTTGCTACCGTTAATTGTCCAACTCCACCTGTAGCACCAGTAACTAATACTAAATTTTCTTCTGAGATATCGTTTGAAGTCATAATTGTGAATCAATTAACTAAGTTTTTGTATAATAATAGGAATGGCCGCAACTGGCATATTTTTTTGTAGGGTGCTGTGACATTTAATTAAAATTTGAACG
>ERZ1740059.1431-NODE-1431-length-12003-cov-3.637345_pt1 | contig 12003 bp, 10 predicted proteins | sample MGYA00581744_ERZ1740059 | MGnify/ENA primary metagenome ERZ1740059 (study PRJEB43018, sample SAMN04849738) | marine metagenome | isolation source: floating plastic debris | place: Pacific Ocean | collected 2008-08-28 | study: EMG produced TPA metagenomics... | reverse complement strand
TGAGGAACAAAAGGTAATCAAACACCTATTTGCTCGTTGTAACTTTAATCCAACCCCTCAAGAATTAGCAGCCGAAGAAGGAAGAAATAAGCCAAAAAAACCCAGAGACAACATTGCCAATGAAGAGTGTAGACAAACCGTTAACGAACCTGATATAGAAAAAACACCTAAATAACTTCTGATTGCCGATCAATGAAACATCATCAAATAGCTTTGAAAATTAAAACCACAGGAAAATCTCTCCACAAGATTACCAATCAAATAGAACAAGCTGTAGCAAAATCTTCCGTTGTTGATGGTTTATGTACAGTTTTTGTACGTCACACTTCGGCATCTCTGTTAATTCAAGAAAATGCCGATCCTGACGTATTGGTAGATTTAGAAAACTTTTTTGCTCAGTTGGTTCCTGAAGATGCTATGAAATATGTCCATAGCACAGAAGGCTTAGACGATATGCCCGCTCATATTCGATCCGCTTTAACTCATACCTCAGAAAACATTCCTGTTTCTGGAGGGAGGTTAGTTTTGGGTACTTGGCAAGGAGTCTATTTGTGGGAACATCGTCAACGCAGTCATCAAAGAGAGATTGTTGTTCATGTCAGTGGAGAATAATGACTGATGACTAATGACTAATGACTGATTTCTGATTGCTGATAATTAACCGATGAATAATAAATTTCTCTATCATATTACTTCTTTATCTGAATGGAATACTGCCCAAAGCAAGGGTGAATATCAACCACAGGGTTTTGCTCAAGAGGGCTTTATTCACTGTTCCTATAGTCATCAACTCCTAACAGTGGCGCATCGGTTTTATAAAGGGCAAGATGGTCTTGTAATATTAATGATTGAGTATTCTACAATAAGTAGCAGTCTGGTGGAGGAAAATCTGGAAGGGGGAACAGAGTTATATCCTCATATTTACTGTCCATTGCCCATTAATTCAGTAATTAAAGCAGTTGCTTTCCCCTGTGATGCTGAAGGTGGTTTTATCCTACCTGAAGAATTAAAAATATGAATTATGGTCTAGCAAACTTTTATATTAATTACGATCGCCTCTGTGATACGATCGCTTTCCATGCACAAAGTAAAGTCCTGTGGTGTCATCTGTTTTACTCGAACCAAAAAACCGTCCTTTTTATTAATGAAGCGATCGCATCGTTATGATTTGCCCAAGGGTCATATTGAGCCAGGAGAAACGGAGTTACAGTGTGCTTTGAGGGAACTGTGGGAAGAAACAGGCATCAGCAACCGACAAGTCTGCTTAGATCTAGATTTTCGCTTCAAAACTATTTATTATCCTCGTTATCGGCGTTTTGATGGGCAAAAGGTCGAAAAATCTTTAGTGATATTTTTTGGCTGGGTAAGCGAAGAATTAGAAATTGTGATGACAGAACATAGTTCATCAGAATGGATTCAATGGAATCCACCCCACTATTTCCGCAATCGAATCATAGATGAATTGTTGACAGCAGTAGATAAGCAATTAAAAATCAACGCTTCATAGATGTTGTTTGACGATGACTTTGGTTGACTTTAATAACTTTTATGGTGAAAAATATTTGGCATCAAGAAGGTTTGGCAAAGTTCAAAATAGATAATGCTTTTTACAATCCCCAAAGTAAGTTTGTTCGAGATTTGGGTGTTATAGCTGCCATTGTTCGCAAGCAAGAGTTGGGAAGTTTGAGAGTTATAGATGCTTTGGGTGGTTGTGGCGTTCGCAGTTTGCGTTATTTACAAGAGGCTAAAGCCGACTATGTATGGCTTAATGAAGGCAATCAAGATCATAGTTTTGTCATACAGAACAATTTAGCATTGGAGATCAATAGCGATCGTTGTCATGTTACCCATCAAGATGCCCACCGAGTGTTTTTTAGCTGTTACACTCGCCGTGATTATTACGATCTGGTAGATGTGGACTGTTTTGGCAGTGCTGTCCCCTATCTAAACACTATGCTATGGGCAACCAAAATCGGTGGATTGATGTATCTTACCAGTACTGATGGGCGAACTTTGACAGGACATCCCCCTGAAAAGAGCGTACAAACTTATGGCTCAATTTCTCGTTCTCACCCCGCCAAACATGAACAGGCTTTGAGACTTTTGATTGGTGCTACTCAACAACAGGCTGCTACTCAAGGATTGGGGATTGAACCTGTATTTTCTTTGTTTACAGGTAAAACTTATCGCTTGATGATGCGCCTAGTATCAAAGCCTCAGATAACCCAGGGCAACTATGGTTTTCTGGGTTACTGTCATAACTGCGGCAATTACCAGACGATATCTTGGCGCAAGTTAAATAAGATTGGCTGTAGCTGCAACACTCCTAACGTTACGGTTAGTGGGGCAATGTGGCTAGGAAACCTGCACGACTCCCAATTACTAAATCGTTATATTAATTTAGCGCAACAGTTGAAGTGGCAAAAAATAGTAGACTTACTCGTCATAATGGCAGGAGAAATCGATTTACCGCCGTACTTTTACACCCTCAAATCAATAAGCGGGTTTAGCAAGCTAGATCTCCCAAAGCGATCACATTTAATTAGAGCATTACAAAAACGAGGCTATAAAGCAGCAGCAACCCATATCAATCCTCAAGCGATAAAAACTGATGCCACCATCGAATCAATTATCAAGTCTGTTTAATTTGTTTCTTAGGAGTTAATAAGATCGATCTATTAATGACCTACTTTATTAATCCAAAACTTCAACAAGTTCCCCTGTAATGCTAAAGGAGCGAAACTCGTTAATTTTAACCCTGACATTTTTACCTTTTAACTGCTCTATTTTGCCAGGGAAGAATGTAAGCCTGTTTGTTCGCGTCCTTCCCATAACTTGATTGGGATCTTTCGTATTTTGAGCTTCGACTAATACTTCTTCCTCTCGTCCCAAATACCTAGCAGAGCGAGATTTAGCCGAAATATGCACCAAACGATTCAATCTTTGTAAGCGATCGCTTTTTACCTCTTCGCTTAACTGGTTTTCCCACAATGCCGCAGGAGTTGCTGGGCGAGGAGAATAAGCAGCAGTATTAATTAAATCAAATCCAATGTCTTCAACTAGTTTTAGGGTGTTTTCAAACTGCTCTTCGGTTTCTCCAGGGAAGCCAACAATAGCATCAGCCGTAACGGAGGCATCGGGCATATATTCTCGAATAGTATCTATAATGCGACGATACTTTTGATGGGTATAGCCCCGCTTCATTGCCTTAAGAATGTCATTGTCTCCTGACTGAAAAGGAATATGAAAATGTTCGCAAACCTTGGGTAAATCTTTACAGGCTTTAATAAGTCTTTCCGTAAAGTAACGAGGGTGACTAGTGGCAAAACGAATACGTTCAATATTCGGCACATCGTGAACGTAATGAAGCAAATCAGTCAGAGTATACTTGTGTCTGCCCTCTTGAGTGCTACCAGTTAATTCTCTACAATAGGCATCAATTTTTTGCCCCAATAAAGTAATTTCTTTGAAGCCCTGTTTGCCCAACGCTTCCATCTCGGCACGAATTGCTTCAGGGGTACGAGACTGTTCTACTCCTCGCACATTAGGAACAACACAATAGCTACATCTTTCATTACAGCCATAAATAATATTGACCCAAGCACTGATATTACTATCACGCCGAGGTTTGGTAATATCTTCGACAATATGAATGGGTTCAGTAGCTACTACTTGATTGCCATCAAACACCTGAGTTAGCAAATCTTCCAAACGATTGGCATGTTGAGGTCCCATTACCAGATCCAGCTCAGGGACGCGACGCAGCAATTTTTCGCCTTCCTGTTGAGCCACACATCCCGCTACAACTAAAGTTAAATTGGGATCTTGGTGCTTGCGTTTTGCCTGTCTACCCAAATAAGAATAGACTTTTTGTTCGGCATTGTCTCGAATAGTACAGGTATTATAAAGAATCAAATCTGCTGAAAACGGGTCTTCTGAAGCTTCAAACCCCATCTTTTCTAAAACGCCAGCCATACGCTCGGAATCGGCTTTATTCATCTGGCAACCGAAAGTAGTTATATTGTATTTTTTGCTGGCGTTTTTCATAAAGGATCAACAGTAATGAAAATATAGAACAGGATTGCTATAGCTTTACTAGGTTAGTTTCAATATCTATCCTGGTTTATTTTATAAGATCTAGAGGACAAACTTAATTTTGAGTTTTACCAAGCAACAGCCCTAACTATTAGCTTTCAATTATCACTAAGGCGATATACCTCTTCAGCAACCTGTTTTAACCTGCGTAATTGAGCCTGCATATCTTTTTTGGTCAAGCCAGCAGCAAAGGTGTTAAAGCCCCAATTAACGATAGGATTAGGAATCTCAAATTCAAAGCGGTTAAGCAAAAAAGTACCATCCTTAGTAGGCGTACATTCCCAGCGATCGCGTCCTTTGAAAAATCCATCAAATTCCCATACAATCAACCCAGGCTCCCTCTGGGCTACTACACTCCTGAGACTGGGCTGCAATAGAGGTATCTTAATTGTAAATCGACTCAAACTATTAACTTTGGTACTCCAAGTACCGATAGGTTCGCATCGCAACATAGGATTGAGCCAACGGTGCATTAATTTTAAGTCAGTCAGACATTCTTCTGTAATTACAGCACTAGCTTTGATCCTAATTGATTGTTCAAAAAATTGGAGCGATGGCATTATTGTTTTACAAAAATATTGATTTGAAGGTAAAGAAGAATACAATTATCAGCCGTATAAATAAACATCAAGCATTCTTAATGTTTATTTAATTTTTGAGATTTATTTATTCTACTAGTGCAATTACATTTTATTACATATATAAAAATCTGTGAGTTAACCAAAAGACCATAACCAACAAAGAGATATTGACGTCTAATTTTTATTTATTTAGGACAAAAATCTTTTGCGTAACCCACAAAAAAAGTAAGAAAATATTAAGTTTAAACTACGCATATTGGCTGAAAAAAAGCGAAGATCATTAACTTTTGGAGCAGATCCAAATTAATTTGGCATAATTATCGCAGAAAAATATATTTACTGAGTGAAAATAACAAGACATCTGTATCATTTATCGCTAATATCAATGGCGAGAATGACTAGATGAATTAAGACTAAAGAACATGACACAAATAATTAGTAATATTTCGTCACTAGATCCTCGGCTGCTGGCACAAGCTGGGGGTGGCAATCAGATAACTAATCTGCTCAATGGCAACTTAGGTGCTTCGGCACTTGGGGTAATCAAAGCTATTGTCATCCTTGTATTAGGCTTGATCGTTGCTTCTGTAGTGAAAGGGTTAATCAAGAAGCTCCTCAATAGCACTGATATCGATAATCGCATTGCGGCAGCAATTTCAGGACAAAGGGGAGGAGAGTCGATCCCCATCGAAAATTGGATTGCAACTCTGTTTTATTGGCTGATAGTTCTATTTGCAGTGGTGGCATTCTTAAATGCCCTACAGCTAGATGCTGTTTCCGCGCCTCTCAATACCCTGCTTAACCAAATTACAGGCTTTTTACCCAAAATTTTGGGTGCAGCTTTCCTTTTGGGTATTGCTTGGGTAGTGGCTACCATCGTCAAAACGCTGGTAACGACTGCATTAGGAGCGTTAAATATCGAGCAGCGTTTGGGACTAGATTCAGCAGACTCTAACGACTTTTCCTTGACTGATACATTAGGTAATGCCCTGTATTGGTTTATCTTTCTTTTATTCCTGCCCGCAATATTAAATGCGCTACAGCTAAATGGAACTCTTGAGCCAATTCAAGAAATGCTCAACGAAGTTTTAGCCATGCTGCCCAATGTTTTAGGTGCGGTAATTATTGGCGCAGTATTTTGGTTTATTGCAACCATTGTTAAACGTAATGTCACCAATCTTTTGGCTGCTACTGGGGTAGATAATATTGGTCGTAAATTTGGCATGGGCGGAGGTGCTGGCAAACAGTCTCTTTCTTCTATCATTGGTACTGTTGTCTTTGTACTAATCCTAATTCCTGGTATTATTTCGGCGTTGGAGCAACTACAGATCCGTGCGATCTCCGAACCTGCCACTGACATGCTCAACCAAGTCCTAGACTTGATGCCCAAAGTATTTGCAGCAGCCGTAGTACTAGGCTTTTTCTATGTTGCATCCCAGTTTGTTTCTGAGTTTGTCACCAACATTCTGACCAATATTGGTTTTAATAACCTTTTGCAATGGTTGGGTATTTCTTCGGCAGAGTCTGGAACAAGCACTACTCCCGAAGAAGCGGGCTTAGAACCTATCGATTTGGGTTTAAGCTCAGAACAGCCTACTATGATTCAAACTGAACCCACAGTTGGTTCAAAAACTCCTTCAGAGTTAGTAGGTATTTTATGCCAAGTGGGAATCATGCTAGTTGCTACTCTTACCGCAGTAGATATCTTAGGTATCCCTGCTTTACAAGAAGTAGTTGCAGTTATTTTGGCGATCGCAGCACAGGTTTTAATTGGTGTAATTGTCTTTGCAATTGGTTTATATCTGGCAAATTTAGCCTTCAACCTAATCTTGGCTTCAGGAACAGCTCAATCTCGTTTTTTGGCACAGTCGGCTAGAGTGGCGATTTTGACTTTGGTTGGAGCAATGGCTCTAAATCGCATGGGTATTGCCCCCAACATTGTTATCCTCGCTTTTTGCTTAATTCTCGGAGGTATTGCCGTTGCGATCGCATTAGCCTTTGGTTTAGGCGGTAGAGAAGTTGCCAAAGAAGAACTGAAATCTTGGGTCAACTCTTTTAAAGGTCAATAAAAATATACCGTTTAAATCAATCAATTTGATTACTTTGGCTTCCAGTATTGGTTTACTGGAAGTTTTTATTTTATTTGTATTTGTCTCAATCAGTCCGTCAACTAATTGTTCCGCTCAACGGAGAACTAGCACTAGCATATTGTTTAACGGGGATTCTGCCTGATAAGTAAGCGAGTCTTCCCGCTACGGCTGCCATACCCATTGCTTGTCCCATTGCTACAGGATTTTGCGCCAAAGCGATCGCACTATTTACCAGCAGTGCATCTGCCCCCATTTCCATGCCCAAAGCTGCTTCGCTGGGTGTACCAATACCTGCATCTATAACAACGGGGATATTAGCTTCTTCAATAATAATTTTAATATTGGCTGCGTTGTTTATTCCCTGCCCCGATCCAATCGGCGAACCCAATGGCATTACAGTGGCGCATCCAACTTCTTCTAAACGTCTGGCTAACAAAGGATCGGAATTGATGTAGGGTAGTACGGCAAAACCTTCTTTAACTAGCTTTTCTGCTGCCTCTAACGTGCCAATAGGATCGGGCAGGAGATATTTAGCATCGGGAATCACTTCGAGCTTGATAAAGTTATTATCTTCCTGTCCTAGAAGCTTTGCCATTTCCCTTCCCAGACGGGCTACTCGAATTGCTTCTTCTGCCGTTTTACAACCTGCGGTATTAGGCAGCATCCAAATTTTACTCCAGTCTAGTGCTTCGGCTAATCCTTCATGTCCAGGGGCTTTTGTTTGTACTCTTCTTACCGCTACTGTAACGATCTCACAGCCACTAGCCTCAACACTCTGCTGCATTGCTTCCATACTGGGATATTTCCCTGTGCCAGTCATTAAGCGAGAATTAAAAGTCTTGCCTGCAATAGTTAATTTATCTGTATCCTCAATTATTAAAGAATTGCTCAATAAAGAAGTAGTGGAGGCGGGTAGTGGTGCTTGGGGAGTTGATTCTATTTGAAGAGGATATTTTGGCGTACTGCTACTAAGAGATGTCATGTTGCTTGCTTGATGAAAACGTTGATAGCTAAATTCTGCTAAAAGAGGAGCAGATTCTTGTTTTAAAATTAAATCTGCAATAAGCGATGCTGTAATAGGTGCCAGAAGAATCCCATTGCGATGGTGTCCCGTAGCCAAAAAGAGATTTTCGCAAGCACTGCAACCAATAATAGGTAGTTCATCGGGAGTACCAGGGCGGAAACCCCACCATAATTCTTCAATTTGCCAATCAGCAGCAGCGGGATATAGTTCTGTCGTCTTGCTTAGTAAATTTTGAATTCCTTTAGGGGTGTTGTAGGGAGTCCAATTTACGTCTTCTACCGTCGCACCTACAATGAGTCTTCCGTCTTGCCGAGGTACTAAATAAACACCTTCTCCATATAAAACCCTTTGTAAAGGATAGGGTTGGTGTAATCTTTGAGGCATTCTAAGAGACATCATTTGCCCTTTTACGGGACGAATTGGCAAAGGATGGAGTTGACCAGACCAAGAGCCCGCAGCCAAAACATACTGCTCTGCTTCTAACAGACCTATATCAGTTAAAACTCCATTTACTTTGCCCTGTTTTTGCTGGATAGCTTTAACGCTGACTCCTTCTTTGATCTCTACTCCCAGAGTTTGCGCCCCTTGCAATAGCGATCGCATTAAACATCGATTGTCTACCTGTCCGTCTTCGGGATACCACCAGCTACCAACTACTTTATCGCTCAATCCTGGCTCGTATAGTTTAGTTGTCTTTCTGTCTAACCAAAAAACACTATCATTCTCTACAGTTGATTTTGGCTGACTATAAACAGGGGCTAGAATACCACAGGGCAGATTTCCAATATCTATTCCTGTCAATTCCTCTAGTTTGCGCGCCCATTCGGGATAAAGCCAACGCGATCGCATACACAGTTCCAGCATTGGTTTGGAGGTCAATTTCTCCGCCATTGGTGCGAGCATTCCTGCGGCTGCATTTCCCGCTGCTTGAACAAAATCCTTACTAACTACAGTAACTTTTGCTCCATGACGTTTTAGCTCAATAGCGATCGCCAAACCCATTACGCCACCGCCAACAATCAGAATATCTCTTGTTGTTTTCATACCTTTTTTATTGACCCCCAACCCTATAACTTTAACGTAAGCTTTAGGCATAATTCTCTAGGTTAAATCACATCAAGAAACATGACTAATTGTTGCTTTGATATTAATCGATGTAACTTTACCCCGTTAAAAATGATCTTCGACGGTTTTAAAATTTCTCTTCTTTTTGCGTGCTGGTGATTTGAGCTAATGTTTCAGACTTTAATTGTGAAATATTAGCCCTTCATAAAATACTATAAGAACTACTTATATTGAAAATTAAATTTTCCCAAAGAAATATTTAATACTAGTTTTTCACCAAATTTAAGAGGAAATTTCAACAGATATGGATTTTTTCGGTACGGTTTTAGATGATGTTCTAGAAGGTCAGGCAAGCGACGACTTTTTACTGGGTGATGGGGGTAATGATTTTTTAATCGGTGGGGCAGGTAACGATCAGCTAGTAGGTGGCGATGTTAGTTTGACCGTTGGCGGTAGAGATACCTTAGAAGGTGGTGTAGGGGATGATGGATATGTGATTTCCTTAGAGAGAGGTGGAGGAAGTCAAATTGAAGATGTAGCAGGCACTGATGTTGTCTTGATTTTGGCGGAAAATAGTAATTTAAGCGCATTAAATACACCCGAATCTTTTGCCGATGCTTCTCTTTATGGAGATGGGGCGATTACATTAGCTCTTCCTCAAGCGGGAATCATCGGCATTGATAGGTCTGGAACTGATTTAATTGTCGATATTAACCGTAATGGAATAGCTGAAACAGAAGAAGATCTGACTATTGTTAATTTTTTCGATATATCGGGACAATTGAGTATAGGGTCGATTGAATTAATCAACAATATTACTAATACTCAAGATATTGTCGATTTCTTAGGTAGCAGTTCTATAAATTCCAATTTAAACAATATAGATGGAACAGATGGCGACGATCTTCTTAATGGAACAGCGAGTAATGATTATATTGAAGGTGGTGCAGGAGCAGATAGTCTTAATGGTTTGGAAGGAGACGATCTTCTTTCTAGCGGTGAAGGAAACGATTTTCTTTCTTACAGTACATCTCAATTTAATTCGGACTCTATTGGAGGAAGGGATACTTTACAAGGGGGAGATGGTGATGATGGCTATAGCATCTCATTAAATTCGGGCGGAGGAATAATAATCGAAGATACATCAGGTCTAGATTTTCTTGGTTTGGTAGCGGAAAACACTGATGTAGATGCTTTAGCTAATGGTTTAGCTGATTATTCCGATCCTGTTGTTTATGGCGATGCTGCTGTTACATTGTCTTCCCCTCAAGCTAACATCATCGGTCTAAAGAAATCTGGAACAAATCTAATTATTGATATAAATCGTGACGGTATTGCTGAAACAGACAATGATCTAACTATTATTGACTTTTTTGACGAACAAGGGGAATTAACGACAGGTTCGATGGAAGGGATCAACAATATTGTTGATTCTCAAGACATTGTTAATTTTTTTAATCCCAATCTTCAAGAAATGCTTATCAGGGAAGAAACAACTGTATATAGGTTTTTTAATAACAATACGGGAGTTCATTTTTATACAGTTAATGAAGTCGAAAAAGATGCTGTTATAGAACAGGGTAACTTCAGTTTTGAAGGTGCATCCTATGAAAGTGTAGATTCTCTGACAGGGGGAAGCGTACCTGTTTATCGTCTTTTAAATCAAGATACAGGAGTTCATCTCTACACAATATCTGAAGTCGAACGAAATACTACGGAGAGTTTAAGCAACTATGTTTTTGAAAGTGAAGCTTTTTTTGCTTATGCCACCGAAGTAGAAGGATCTGTTCCTATTTATCGCTTTTTCAATAACACTACAGGGGCACATTTTTATACTCCTTCAGTGATTGAGAAAAATAATGTGACAGAGAATTTACCAGATTTTCAATCAGAAGGAATTGCTTACTATGCTCTACCTAGTTTTGTGGGAAATGAAAACTTACTTTAGTAACCGACAACTCAAAATTTAAAACCAAAAATATTTAAAACCAAAAATTCTATATAATATAATCCTCATACGTACAAAGCTGACCTCGAACATACAGGCAGCGATAACTTCGTTAAGCTTCTAATCACGCGCTTTTCTTATAACCATGCTCAATCCAAATTTGGAAGCAATTGAACTCAATAAAGATGAGTATCAAAGATACTCGCGCCATATAATCCTGCCAGAAGTAGGACTAGAAGGTCAAAAACGCCTAAAGGCAGCTAGTGTTCTCTGTATCGGTAGCGGTGGTCTTGGTTCTCCTCTTTTGCTGTATCTTGCAGCAGCAGGGATTGGCAGAATCGGCTTGGTTGACTTTGATATTGTTGATAGTTCCAATTTACAACGTCAGATTATTCACAGTGAATCATGGGTAGGCAAACCAAAGATTGAGTCAGCTAAAGACCGTATTCACAGTATTAATCCCCATTGCCAGGTAGACTTATACGAAACTGCAATCAGCTCTGAAAATGCTTTAGATATTCTTGCGCCTTATGATGTAGTTGTTGACGGAACAGATAATTTTCCTACTCGTTATTTAACTAATGACGCTTGTGTATTGTTGGACAAGCCCAACGTTTATGGTTCTATCTTCCGTTTTGAAGGTCAAGCAACAGTCTTCAATTACCAAGGAGGTCCTAACTATAGAGATCTTTATCCCGAACCACCACCACCAGGAATGGTTCCTTCCTGCGCTGAAGGGGGAGTTTTAGGGGCTCTGTGTGGCATTATTGGCACAATACAGGCAACAGAAGCAATCAAAATTATTTTGGGCGCAGAAAATACTCTTAGTGGTAGATTGTTACTTTACAATGCGTGGGATATGAAGTTCCGCGAATTAAAATTGCGACCCAATCCAGAACGTCCTGTAATCGAAAAACTAATTGATTATCAAGAGTTTTGTGGTATCCCTCAAGCAGCAGCAGCAGAAGCAGAAGCAGGAAATATGATTGCAGATATGTCGGTTCAAGACTTAAAACAACTTATGGATAGCGGCAAAGATGATTTTGTCTTACTAGATGTTCGCAATCCTAATGAATATGAAATTGCCAAAATCGACGGTTCGGTTTTAATTCCTCTATCAGAATTAGAAGACGGTAGCGGCGTTGGAAAAGTGAAGGAACTACTTAATGGTCATCGTCTCATTGCTCATTGTAAGTTGGG
>ERZ1740059.1430-NODE-1430-length-12005-cov-3.499498_pt1 | contig 12005 bp, 8 predicted proteins | sample MGYA00581744_ERZ1740059 | MGnify/ENA primary metagenome ERZ1740059 (study PRJEB43018, sample SAMN04849738) | marine metagenome | isolation source: floating plastic debris | place: Pacific Ocean | collected 2008-08-28 | study: EMG produced TPA metagenomics... | reverse complement strand
GCGCGGCAAATGACGTGCTTTTTTGTCGTATCCATGGACTGCGTTTCCCCCGGACTTGCGCTATGGCGCGCAGAGATTTTTATCTTATAAGTGATTCTAATAAAACAGAGTAGACTGTTTTTTTTATGCTGTCATCCCCTACAGGTTGGATGGAAGAATAGGCATGCGAATGCCAGGCGGAACCTGGCTTGATCGAGTTTGGCAAGCCGAATCAGACGCCTTCATGGAATTACTCAATGGTCGGTTACGCTCGGTTGCCTTCTGTTCTAATCTGACTGAAACAATGACGAGGGCACCCCTTGGAGATCAGCTGCAAATGCGGGCAGTCGAAGCTTCACATGCACCGCGAACCTCGATTGCGAATGTTCTGTCACTGCACGATCTGTCAGCGCTTCAATGCAGCGCCGTACGCCGATATAGCCATTTTCCGTCATAAAGAGGTGGAAACGGACAGTGTCAGCAGCATCGACTTTCAGTGCTATAAATCACCGCCTGCCGTTGACCGAGGGCGGTGTCGTTCCTGTGGTCAACCGTTTGTTGAGTATCTGAAACTGCCCATCGGGCCCGCAATTGCCTTTGTCCCCAGCGCAGTGCTTGAGCCTTACATTGTATTGCCGGCACCTGAGTTCCGATTGTTTTACGACAAGCGTATTGATGATGCGGATGATGATCTGCCGCGCTACAGCGGTTTTTGGCGCAGTCAAATCGCGGCTGTGAGAGCGATATATCCCGCTTTACGGCGCTAAGGACACTCTGAGTTCTCCGGTGGGGAAAAGACAAGTCCACACAGATGGGAATGGTACATGTCTCGGTGCGCGAAGCCTTGATTTTTAGAGAACGGTCTATTCATTTAATAGTCCTGGTATACCGCATCGTCTGCGATAGCGGGCTCTGTAATAGGCCGGAGTTCGCAATCCGAACCTGAACCCTTGACTGATTCTAGCCTTAGGAACTGCCGCTGGCAGAAATAAGAACCAGGAGATTTGTCCGAATGTCATTAGTCACTAAGCAGAATGATCTGGCTGCCGCGAAACGAACCGAGCTGGGAGACAGTGGCAGGAGAACAATCATCAAAGGAGCGTTGTCACTCAGCGTCCTGTCGGCCTTGTCTTCTGTTCACATTGGCTCCGCCTACGCGCAACCGAATTTGGACGTTGATGATTTTATTGCAACACTCGTTCGCGAATTCAACCTGCCTGGTGTAGGCGTTGCGTTCGTAGAGGATTCGTCTCTCGCTTGGCATAAGAGCTTTGGAGTAACTAACGTTTCTACAGAGCAGCCGGTCACTCAGACGACTTTATTCCAGGCAGCTTCTTTGTCGAAGCCTATTTTTGCCTACGTCGTGCTTAAAGCCATTGAGAATGGCGAACTCGGTCTGGATGATCGCTTGGTAGAGCATTACCGCCCGCAAGATCTGATCAAGGACGCTTTCTCCGAACAAGTCACGGTCCGCGATGCATTGCAGCACACCTCCGGAATGCCGAACTGGCGCCCGGACGGTGATGGTCCTCAACCACTGAAGCTAAACTACATGCCAGGCACAGATAGCAGCTACTCCGGAGAGGCCTATCACTGGCTACAACGAGTGATGGAAAACATTACTGGAGAGGGGCTGGACGTCTTTATGCGGAAACGCCTGTTTGAACCAGCGGGCTTTCCAGATATGCAAATGCTCTGGTCTCCCGACCGCGATAGCCGAGAATCCTACCACCACGTGATTGATGAAATGGCACTTTGGTGGTCGATACACTGCAGTATCGAAGAGCTCGCGGGTGGAAGATGCAGGAAGTGGCTGAAAAATGGGGGCTTCCTCTGAAGCAGTGGACTGCAGAGGATCAGGTTCGAGCGTCGTACGAAATAGCGCCTTTTGTCCATCCTCGTTTGCAACAGCAACCGGATTGGTATTGGCGACTACCCACAAGCATGATGATCAATAGTCCTTCTAGCCTGCGCTGTACTCCCGCGGACTTCGCCAGATTTGTTGCCCTAATGCTACCGGGACGTCGGCGCCAGCCTTTCGAGCTTTCTGAAAGTATGCGTGAAACGATGCTGACTCCCCAATACGAGCGACCCTATGTGCAGAACGGTGTACTACCTCGCGGCCTTGGGTGGGGTCTTGAGCGACGACATGAGGGAGTCAGCTTCTATCATTGGGGTAGAAACGGACCATCTCATCATGCGCTCGCGGTAGGAGATCCGATGACTCGAAAAGGAATCGTCGTGATGGCTCACGGACCCAACGGGCCAGCCTTCATCCGTGAGGTCGTGACCACATTGATGGGCAAGAACTACATTGGTGTGATCACATAAGGCAGCGAAAAAAATCTCAGGACTCAGAAACTGCCTTGATGTCTTTAGTGGCATCAAAAGAATGCTCGACTTAGGCTGAGTTAGGCTTAGGGCAGATCCTAATCCGTACTCGCACGGCTGTAGCTGTGCCAGCACCTTCTCTTGTAAGACAAGGATCTGATATCCGTTTTCTACGCCTCATACGGATCGTGTTTGTCGCATAGCTCGCTATGAGGCGATCATTCAGCGCCATAGACAAACAGCGCTTTCTCGAATAGAGACTGCCCGCCAAGAGTTGTGAAGTCATAGCTGGGAAGATCCACCTCTTTGGGCAGATTATCGAAGTAGTCGCTACCGTCGCTGAAGTCCGCTTCGAAGAACTGGTACACCAACTCCATTAGCTCGGGCTTATGATCCCTGAGCTCAACAGGAATGGGACAGTGGCCCGCTCCGTTTACTCGAAGAAGGTGCCCATTAGTTAGAAATTTCAGCTCGTGCTCAGCGTTCTCTAGCGGCGTAGACCAATCGATGTCTCCGTTGACCAGCAGCACCGGAACATCGATGCTAAAGTCTGCCCGGAAAGCATCGTCAATCTGCGGCGTCACAGTCAGGTCCCTCGTGTCGCGGTAGTAGCTATTGATATCACCAAGCCAGCGATGCTCGGGTCGTTCCAAAAGCTCCGCTTCGCGACGGCTGCTAATGCCAAGGCTATTGTCGATCAGCAATCCAATGAGTTCGTCTTTCCTGGGTTGGCTGCGCATGCGAGCAGCGAGCATCGCTAAATAGCGAAAGTCCCCATTCACCATTTCAAGAACAAACTTGGGCCAGTTTTCATGTCGCTCCCAGCGCGTCTCTCCAAAAGAAAAGCGAAGAGCTTGACGAAGGTCCTCAGCTCCGAGAACGACTTCAGTAGTACCGCCTGCGGGTATTGGCAGCGTTACCTTTGCCGGCTCCGTTTGAAGTTGCTGGATGAGGTCTTTGAGCGCTTTCATGATGCCGCCCTCCGGTATGTCCCCGGCGAGATCTTTGTCCAATTCTGCGAGGGCCGCCAGTCGGGCAAAGCCATTCCAAAGGCCACGGGGATCATCGTAGGCATAGTCCAAGGGCTCTACTCCACTGAGCAGTGCGCGTTCTACCGTTTCAGGCCAGCGATTCATGTAAGACATGCTCCACTGGGAGCCAAAGCTGCAACCGCGGAGGGCGATCTGGTCGTAGCCGAGTGCTGAACGGACTTCATAGAGATCATCGACGATGTTTATGATGTCGTATCCACGGAGATCGATACCCATGCTGCTTAGGTCGCTTTGGGCTTCCTTAAGTTGTTCACGGATTGCACTTCGCGCCGCCTCCACTGTTGTTGCCCTGTCCAGGGGCATCTTTTGACCTTCGATGTACAAAGGCGAAACCAAAACCGGTTCTCGCGGATTGCCCCGCTGGCCTACGTACACTACGTCTCGAGTTCTTCTTAGGCGCAGGGCTACCTCGAAGTAGCGGTCCGAGCTGAAGTCATAAGCAGCGCCCGGGCCGCCAGCGATTAGAAAGATCGGAGGGCGCGGCTCACTCGACTGCTCGGCAGCGAAGCGCATGAAATGAATTGGAATCGTTCGGGAAGCGGCTTCGCTGCGATTTTCCTTCACAAACACCATGCCTTGCTCGGCCACCTGGCTCGCACCGGATTTACTTTGGATCACTATTGGCGTCGTCACTACACTTCCTATAGCAGGTGACTCTTGCGCAAAACTGTTTTGGTTTACGCCAAGTAAAACTGTAATGGCTATAGCTAGATAACGATGGCGCAGTGGCATAGGTGACCTCCGCTGAGCGGTGCCGCGGGGAACCGCTGAGCACTACCCGCTATTAGTGTGCGGACTGAGATTGTCTTTACATAAATATAACAAAGGAATATAACTTAATATAAAGCTATAGCCAATATTGACTAGAATTGCCGTTCTGCACCAGCGGTTATCTAATCGGAGGAAAAGTGATCCATCGAAAAAAAGCTTGCCGCAATGCTCTGGGTTTCTGCCGATCCCGTATCCTGCTGCTGCCGATGCTCTGTGCTGCCGTGGCAGTTTCCCCGTTCTCTGTGTCCGCAGTAGACCATGAGCCCGATGGACCCTCCCTTCCACCCTCGGAGCTGCCAGAGCTAGAAACTTTTATGGATGGCGCTGTGATCACAGCGATGGAAGCTAACAACGCGCTAGGCGCAATCGTCAGCGTTGTTCACAAAGGTAAAACGGTTCTTGCAAAGGGGTACGGCTATGCCGACGAGGCTCGGTCCGTGCCTGTCTCTGGAAGCTCTACGCGTTTCAGCGTTGCGTCCGTATCTAAAACGTTGGTTTGGACGAGTGTCATGCAACTTGTCGAGCGTGGATCACTAAATCTTGATGTCGACGTCAACAGCTACCTCACCCAGTTTCAGATTCCGGATACCTATGAGCAGCCGGTAACACTCCGGCATATTCTTGCACACACCGCCGGCTTTGAGGATCGAGTCTTCGGTCTGTTTTATCGCGATGTCGCGCGCCTACAGACACCGGAGGATGCGCTCGCTTACTACATACCGAAGCGCGTTCGTGCTCCTGGGACCTACCCCGCCTATTCGAATTGGGCCACGGCTTTAGCCGGTTTGATTGTGGCGAATGTATCCGGCGTTTCCTTCAATCGCTACGTCGCCGACAACATACTCACACCCTTGGACATGACCTTCTCAACGTTCGTAGAACCGATCCCCGACGAAAAGCCGGGAACCCACTCTGGCGCCTTTCGGCGGACTGCCGGAGACTATGTCGATGATGGGTTTATTTTTTCTGGCTTAGGTCCTGCAGCCGCGCTTTCGGCTACCGCGGAAGATATGGCCAAGTTCATGATCGCGCATTTGGGCGACGGCTCTTTCGATGGTCAGAGGATTCTCAAGCCGGAAACGGTGCTGCAGATGCGGGAACCCACCCACCGGCAGCATAAAGCAATGAAGGCTTCGCTCCATGGTTTTCGCGAATATACGCACAACGGACGCTTCGCCTATGGTCACGGTGGCAATCACGTTTACTTTCTCTCCACCCTGGTCATGGTGCCGGAAGAGGACGTTGGCAGCTTCGTGTCGTTCAATACCTTTTACTCTTCAGCTGCGCTGACGCAACTTAAGAACGCTTTTTTTGACCGTTACTACCCACGGAAACCAGCACAAGATGTGTTCAGGTCCACCTACCAAGGTTCAGCGTTACCAGCCTCCAATGAAAGTCTAGAGGACTATCCGGGGAGCTATCTCAGCACTCGCCGAAACTACTCCACATGGGCGAAAGGGCTCAGTGATATCCCAGGTCTTGTCAAGGTATCGATCGCTGAAAAAGGCGGTCTCCTTGTGGGTGGGAAGCGCTATATAGCTATCGACGAGGATGTATTCCAAAATACGGAGAACGCCGATCAACGCATCGCTTTTGAGCGCGATGAAGCCGGGGAGATCAGCTATCTTTTTGACAGTCCTCACCGGGCTCTCCAAAAGCTCACCGGACTGGACAATCGAGTTTTTCACCTTGTTGTTGTGCTTTTAGCTCTCCTCACGATGCTCTTGGTCATTGTCTATGGTATTTGGAAAGTCAGAGTTTGGTGGCGCTCCTCTAGGATTGAAAAGCTGTTGGTGGGTGCTCTCCTTTCGGCGTCCCTCATAAACCTGATTTTTCTGGCGAAGTTCATGCCCACATCGCTGCTGGGGTTCTTAGATCTTTATCTTGGAGATCAGCCTTCCGTATCTGTGCTGCTCAGCCTCCCGCTTATCGCAGCCTGTCTGAGTATTGGGGCGCTTCTGGCGTCGGTGATCTTATGGCTGCGTGACGGTCGCAGCCTGATTGTGAAGCTTCGCTATTCGGGCGCGGCGAGTCTCCTAGTGGCTTTCGCCTGGATCTTGAACTACTGGAATCTGTTAGGTCCCTGGTATCTCCAAGGATGAGGGGTTAAACAACAAGCTTTCTCTACGCAGATAAATGAAGCGCAAGATATTTTTAGATTGGTCGCAGCGGTGTGCGGCATTCAATTACCCCCAAAAGGCACTCGTCGGCGCCTGCACTATGCCTTTAGCGCTATACGCCAATCCTCCAGGCACGTCTGCTTTGAGCAATAACGGCCCGTCGATATCGACGAATTCACAGGCTTGAGCGACGACAAAAGCAGGAGCCATCGAGTAAGAGCTAGCTACCATACAACCGACCATGAGGCGCTTGCCTCGCTCTCTGGCTAACCGCACTATTTTCATCGCCTCCGTAAGACCGCCGCACTTATCAAGCTTAATGTTAACTACGTCGTAGTACTTTGCGATGTCTAGGAATTCGCCACTGTGCTGCAGAGATTCATCGGCGCCGAGCGGTATCGGGCTAACCAGTCCCGCTAGGTCTTCCTCCGCGCCTCGCGCTAGTGGTTGCTCTATCATGGCGACGTCTAATCGCTTTAGGTATGGCAGGTATTCTTTCAACTCCGCGATGTTCCACCCCTGATTCACATCCACAATCAGAGTTGCGTCTGGTCGCGCGGCGCGAATCGCTTCCTGCCTTTCGATGTGTTCGTGAGCGTCGAGCTTTATTTTTAAATGGGGCAGCAGCGCCGCTTCTTGGGCTCCGGCCGCCATCGCATGAGGATCATCAATACCGATCGTGAACACTGTTTGAACGGGGGTCGCGCTGGTTGATAGAAGTTCCTACACCCGCAAACCCTCTCTTTTAGCCCGAAGGTCCCAAAATGCGCAGTCAAGGGCATTTCGGGCGCCCCCCGGGGGTAATAGCTCAGCAATAGTGTGGTGATCGATACCCCGCTCTATGTCCTCGCGTACAGACTCGAGCTGCGCCCGAATGCTCTCAACGGACTCGCCGAGATAGTCCACGCCGACGGCCTCACCGATCCCGAGTCGACCCTCATCATCAAGAATGACTCGGATCATTTCGCAGGTGGTGTATACCGCGCCGGTGATGGAAAAAGGCTTCTTGAAAGGCAAACTAACGCTTTCGACGACTATCTGCACAACTACTCTCTGCGCTCCTTAGCGAAGCTCGTTAATCAGCGCTGTGGTCCCATCGACGAGCGGGTCCACGCAGGGTAGCCCGTACCGTTCCGCTAGCTTTGCTAGATAGGGACCCCTGACAGTCGAATCAAGCGACGCTGTATTCACGCTAATACCGATGCAGCGTATCTTCGGGTTAGTTAGTCGGCCAATGTCGAGCGTACGCGCGATGACGTCGCCGATGCTAGGCATCTTCATTGGCTCCCAACCGGAGATCGCCTCTCTACCCGCGGCATGACACACCACGAAAGCATCGGGCTGAGAACCTATCAGAAGACCGTGGCTTACCTGGCCGTATGCTGGATGGAAAATGCCCCCTTGCCCCTCGATCACATCCCAGTGATCCTGCGAATTATCGGGTGAGAGCAGTTCAGCTGCGCCAGAGATGAAGTCTGCAATGACCGCATCGATGGGAATCCCCTGTCCAGCGATCATAATTCCGGTTTGCCCCGTAGCCCGGAAGGTCGCATCGAATCCGGCCGCGCGCAGATCTTTTTCGAGCTGAAGAGAGGTGTACTTCTTTCCGAGCGCGCAGTCCGTCCCTACCGTCAGCAGGCGTTTCCCAGAGCGCTTTTTTCCTGAAGCGACTGGCAGATCATTTGGCGGAACCCGCACATCCACTAGTCTGCTGTTTCCTTCCCGTGCGGCCAGAACTAACGGCTCGATACTGCTAAGATTGGTATGAACAGGCGCCACGCCTACAATGAGCGATCCAACACCAGCAGCGGCCGCTTCACTGCTCGTTAGATCCGGGATTCCAAGATCTATGCCGTTTTCCAATCGAAGCTGACCAGTACAAAGTTCGCCTCGCCATTGCACTAATCCAGCGCCGGTCTTGGCGTAGGTAAGGCGAGACTCATCGCCCGAAAAAATAAGGTAAGGAGTTCTGAGTTCGATAGCCTTCACAGGGTTGGTCAAGCAAGCCACCGGTGCTAACCGGATTTTCGCCCTAGCTGCCTTTTCATTTGCCTTAAGATAAAGATATTATGCATTAATCACTCTTGCTACATCTACCACTACTTAAAGGTATCTCCATGAAAGGGTTTATGGCGCGCCACGCCCTCAAGTCACATCGAGTAGTCAGCGATTCTGCGTCGCATATTCGAGCCGGGCTCGTTGCAACGGCGACTCTACTGCTTATGCCTTCACTGTTTATGCCTGCGGACGCTTTTGCGGATCCCGTCATTGAAAACGCTTACCAAATGTTGAAGTGGAGAAACGTTGGTCCCGGTAGGGGAGGCCGCTCAATCGCCGCAGCCGGTACGAGTCTTCGGCCTAACGAATACTATTTTGGCGCCACCGGCGGCGGTTTGTGGAAGACCACAGATGGCGGTGGGGACTGGTTCCCGGGGACCGATGGTCAAATCAAGTCGGCTTCCGTTGGTGCGATAGCCATCGACCCCTCCGCCCCAGACACCGTTTACATTGGAATGGGTGAAGGACAGCTTCGGGCCAACGTTTTGCAGGGTGATGGTGTCTATAAAAGCGTAGACGGAGGTGCAACTTGGTCGCACATGGGACTGAAGGGCGCTCGCACGATCACCACTCTGCGGGTAAACCCAAAGAATACGGACATTGTTTACGCCGCCGCTCTTGGCGACCCCTTTTCCGAATCCGATAGCCGCGGCGTGTACCGCTCCAAGGATGGCGGCAAAAGTTGGAAGAAAATTCTGTACAGGTCACCGCGAGCTGGCGCAATTGATCTATCTATGGATGCGTCAAATCCGGCTATATTGTACGCAACCCTATGGCAGGTTTATCGGAAGCCATGGAAGCTGTGGAGCGGTGGTCCAGACTCGTCGATCTATAAGTCTGTTGACGGTGGAGACACTTGGACCGAGCTTACGCGCAATCCCGGATTGCCTGAAGGGGTTCTGGGCAAGATCACTATCGCGGTGTCGCCGGCGGATTCTCAGCGCGTCTTCGCGAACATAGAGGCTGAAGAGGGCGGCCTTTACCGATCGGACGATGGTGGAAATACCTGGGATTACGTTAACGGCAACAGAAAGCTTTGGCAGCGCAGTTTTTACTTTATGCAGCTTCGGCCTGACCCGGTGGATCGCGATACGCTCTATGTGTTGAGCTTTAAATTGGAGAAGTCGACAAACGCCGGCAAGAAGTTCAAAAGCGTCCCTTCCCGGCATGCGGACGCTCACGATATGTGGATCGATCCAAAGGACCCCGCGCGTATGATTTTGGCAGACGATGGGGGGGCTAGCGTTACGGTGAATGGCGGAGGTAGCTGGACCGAGCAGGATATGCCGACGGCGCAAATCTACCGCCTGTCGTTGACGCACGAGTTCCCCTATCAGCTATGCGGTACGCAGCAGGACAACACCTCGGTGTGTGTGCCCAGCCGCAAAACTGCCGTCTTTGAGCAAACGCCTCACGTCGATACCTTCGCTGACTTTATTACCGTCGCACCAAGCGAGAATGGCTATGTGGCTCCCCATCCCAAAAACCCAAATCTATTTTTCGTGAGCAGTACCAATCAGCTGCTTCGAGCAGATCGACAGCAACAGACCTTTGCCAATGTGTCTCCTTACCCCTACGGCGTTATGGGACAGACTGCGGCGAGTATGCGCGAGCGCTGGAACTGGGTGTTTCCAGTCGTGTTCTCTCCGGCGAATGGACAAACCCTATATGCTGGTTCGCAACATCTCTGGCGAAGCGAAGATGATGGCCAGTCTTGGGAAAAGATTAGCCCCGATTTAACCCGTGCAGACCCAGAAACTCTCGGGGAGACCGGCGGCGCTATTCGCCTCGATCAGGATGGGCCAGAGGTCTATGGCACGATTTACACGATTGCGCCGTCACCGATTGATGAGGACCTGCTGTGGGTAGGCTCCGACGATGGCCTTGTTCATCTTTCGAGGAACGGCGGCAAGAGCTGGGAAAACGTCACACCGACAGATGTTCCCCCGCACAGCCGAATTAGCTTAATTGACGCATCGGCTCATGCCCCGGGTACTGCCTATCTTGTCGCCAAGCGTTATGAGATGGGCGATCGTGCGCCCTATGTTTATCTGACCAAGAACTTCGGGAAGAACTGGGAGAAGCGTGTGACGGGTCTTGCGGAAGATGATTTTGCGCACTCGATCGAAGAGGACCCAGAGCTACCTGGGCTCGTGTACCTAGGCACAGAGCGTGGTGTCAGCGTGTCCTTTGACGAGGGTGTGAGCTGGCGTTCCTTGAGCCTTAATTTGCCATCCACACCGGTAATGGGTGTTGAAGTGCGCGGCGACGAGCTGGCTATAGCCACGCACGGCCGATCATTTTATGTGCTTGAAGGACTGCCCACCCTACGGCAGCTTGCGAATGACGGTGCCCCTAGCGGCGCTACGCTCTATCCACCAAACAGGGCGGTTCTGTCAGCGGTTACGGCACAGCTCAACTTTTTCTTACCGGAAGCAGTCGATGACGCTCGTGGCGTCATTCTCGATAATGAGGGGAATACGGTCAGCCAGCTGTTTATGCGACCGCAGCTCGGAGCCGGTGCACATACCGTCGAATGGTTGCTGCGCTACAACGGAGCGGTAATGTTTCCCGGCATGATTTTGGAGGCGGTTCCGCCATTCGTGGGTCCAGAAGTTATCCCCGGGGAGTACACGGCGCGCATAAGTGCGGGAGGTGCGGTGATGGAGCAGGCGATTGCCGTCGTCCAGGATCCGCGTAAAGCGACTCTCTCGCTGGAGGATCTCACGGCGCAGAGAGATCTCGCGCTCGAGGTGCGTGAAGCGATTTCAGCGGCGAACGGGACCGTTTTGAAAATCCGCAAATTGCGCTCGGAGATTGAGGAAGACAAGGTCTCTGCAGAAGCTCTCCTAACTGCGCTTTCTGCCGTAGAGAACCGCTTGTACCAGACGCGTAATCAAAGCCCCAAGGATAAAATCGCCTATCCCATTCAGCTCAACGATCGCCTGTCTCTACTTTATAACTATCTGATTTTTAGTCATGGGGCACCCACGCAACCCCAGCGTGATGTGTTCTCGGAATTACAGGGAGAGCTTGCAGAGGCGCTGGCAGCCTTCCAAGAAGTTATGGACGGGGAGTATCGGCAGTATCAGGCGCAGCTGACTCCATGACGCCCATGAGATCACACTCCGCATCGAAATACCTCGGAAATCACCTATGTGCTCGTCCATCCGCTGGAAGGGGAGTTTTGTGGAAGTCGCTGGCCTGGCTCGGTGCAAGTCTTATGGGCCTCTGTGCGGGACTTGCTTGCGCTGAGCCCTACCAGGCAGAAGAACTGTTAGCGTTGCCCGATGTGCAGAGTTACGTCAGCAGCGGCGACGGAGATGTTGCATGGGTTGAGCGCTCGCATGCGGTTAGGACCATTCTTGTAGCGCGGGCTCCGGCTTACCGTACACAAGTTCTCACCCGTTATGAGCAAGACGATGGTATTCCCCTGAGTGTCATTGGCTTTGGCTCGACGGACGAAGTGGTCTACGTTCGGGGGCGTCGGGGCTTCAATCCAGCTCACGCGCCTATTCCCGAGCCGGTGCAAGTTCTTGCAGTAGCTGAAGACAAAAAGCCGCGGCAGATCCTAGGCGAGCTACCCGCTGGCGTTGCGGCGATTACCCTTTCACATGACGCTAAGCGCCTACTGCTTGCGCAAGGTGGGGTAGTGAAGGCGCTCAACATCGAAGCTGGCGACGCCCCCGAGACG
>ERZ1740059.1429-NODE-1429-length-12006-cov-3.766965_pt1 | contig 12006 bp, 3 predicted proteins | sample MGYA00581744_ERZ1740059 | MGnify/ENA primary metagenome ERZ1740059 (study PRJEB43018, sample SAMN04849738) | marine metagenome | isolation source: floating plastic debris | place: Pacific Ocean | collected 2008-08-28 | study: EMG produced TPA metagenomics... | reverse complement strand
TTTACCGGTGTTGAAAATTGTAATACTGTGATCGAGAACGTGTAATTTCAAACCTACAGATACGTCAGACAATAAATCCTTGACTCCAGGAATCAAACTCACAAGTTTGACTAAATCCAGATTCCCGTTGTAAGCAATTTCAATTAAGTCATTACTGAGAAGTACATCTAAATTTTGAGCTTCCTTAGCAATTTCATTGACTAAAGATTTAATATCGCTGGGTAATTGTTTTACTAACCAGTTAACAAGTTCTTGTTTTGGTAGTTTATCAGCTTTAAAGCTGTAGTTAGCATTTTTACCGGGATTGGTAATTTGTAAACTGGGATTGAGTACGGGTAACTTTAAATCTTTATCGGTTAATCCTTTTAAACCGGGGATTTCTGTGATGATTGTAGCTAAATCTAAGTTACCTTCATAGCTAAGTCCAATTTGATTATCCCCCAAGGTTGCATCTATACGCTGCCCAACTGCTAATAAGGATTTAACTAATCCTGAAACTGAATCGGGAAGCTGTTGGGTAACTTCTTCACTCAACCATTTGGTTAATTCATCTTTTGGTAAACGTTCTGCTGTTAAGCTGTAGCTACGCTCGTTTCCGGTCTTAGTAATTGTAAAGCTGGGATTGAGAACTGGTAAGTTTAAATTATCGGGGGTGAAATCATCTAAACCAGGAATTGCTTTTAAGGCTTTAATTAAATCAATTGAACCATTGTAGGTGATTTGAGTTTGATTATCTCCCAGAACTAAATCAATATTGCTTAACTCTTCTAATAATCCCGTTAACAAATTCCGTACGCTTTCATCTTCAACTAAAGTTTTAACTCTGTCTATCAGCCAAGTTTTGATGTCATTGACGGGAAGACTATCAACATTAAAATTAAAACTGGGATTAGCATTGGGATTTGTAATCGTGAAGCTGGGATTTGTAAGAGTTAAATTTAATCCTTTTAAAGGTAAGAGAAAATCACCGAGTTTGCTGGTAATTCCATCAATAATATTCTTCAGATTCAGGTCTCCGACATAACAAATTTGAATTTGATTATCGGCAATTTCTAAATTGATATTTTCAACTTCAGCCAGAAGTTTATTCACAAAGGATTTGGTATCCTCTGGAAGTAATTTAACAACAGTATTTGTCAACCAGTTAACTAACTCTTTCTTCGGTAAACGGTCGCTCTTAAAAGCATAGCTGAAATCCGATGACCCTAAATTACTCAGAGTTAATTGGGGATTGGTAATTGGTAATGCTAAACCATCTAAAGATAAATCCTTAATTCCGGGAATTTCTTTGGCAACTTTAACTAAATCTAAATCACCTTGATAAGCAAGTTGTAATTGTTTGTCGCTAAATAAGATATCTACCTGTTGAGCAATATCAGAAATTTCATTGACAATTGGCTGTACTTGGCTGGGTAATTGTGCTTTTAACCAATCAATTAATTGCTGTTTTGGTAACTCATCAACAGCAAAACTATAGTCAATATCTTGAGTTGTAGGATTAACAATCGTTAAGCGGGGATTGGTAACCGGTAACTTCAGCTTATCAAGAGATAATTCTGATAATCCTGGAACTTGCTTGAGAATTCCGCTGAGTTCTAAATCACCATCATAAGCGATTTGAATTTGATTTTTACCCAGTTGTAAATCAATATTTTCTGTGAGTTCAAATAACCCTTCAAGAACTGTACTGACTTCTGCTGGGAATAATTTGACAGCTTTTTCCTTAACCCATTTAATTAACTCATCTTTGGGTAATCTTTCAAAATCAAAAGCATAATCAACATTATTGCTACCGAGATTTAGTAAAGTTAGTTTGGGATTAGTAATAGGTAAATTCAATCCATCTAACGGTAACTCTTGTAAACCAGGAATCAGCAGAATTAATTTATCTAATGCTAAATCCCCTTGATAGCCAATCTCGATTTGTTCGCTACCCAAAACTAAATCTACTTGCTCGAAACCTTGGACAAATAATTGATTGAGGATTGTTTGAGTAGATTTTGGTAATAGAGATTGAGTCTGATTAAGTAACCATTGACTAACTTCTTTTGTAGGTAAACTATCAGCAGCAAAAGCAAAATCTGGGTTATTTCCTTTGGGATTATTAATTGTCAGACGAGGATTAATAACAGGTAAACTTAAACCATCCAAAGGTAGTTTTGTAACGAGTTCTTTAACACCAGGAATTAAACTAACTAACTTTGCTAAATCTAAATTCCCCTCATAACCAATTTCAATTTGATTATCAGCAAGGATAAAATCAACATTTTCTGTTAATTTTAATAGCTCATTAACAACATCCTGTACGCTTTGAGGAAGAATCGATTTAGCTTTATTAGTCAACCAACTAACTAACTGTGCTTTCGGTAATTTCTCCGCAACAAAGCTATAATCTGCATTAACGCTACCGGGATTGGTAATAGTAATTTGAGGATTAGTAACGGGTAACTCTAAACCATCTAAAGGTAAATCTTTAATACCGGGAATAACATTATTAAATTGCGTCAGATTGAGATTACCTTGATAAGCAATTTGGATTTGTTCTTTACCTAAAGCAATATCCAAATTATCTGTCAGCGACAACAGTTGATTTAAAACATCTTGTACCGATTGAGGAAGAATAGATTTAGCTTGATTTTTTAACCAGCTTACTAACTGTGCTTTGGGTAAACTATCAGCAGTCACAGCATAATTAGCGCTGATACTTCCGGGATTCGTAATCGTAATACTGGGATTCTTAACGGGTAATTCTAAGCCATCTAAAGGTAAATCTTTGATTTCTGGAATAATATCTTTTATTTTCGCTAAATCAATATCCCCCAGATAAGTAACCATTAGTTGATTATCAGCTAATAGAAAATCAACATTATTACCCAGTTCTAACAACTGATTTAAAACACCCTTAACACCTTCTGGTAATAAATCTTTGGCTTGATTTTTCAACCAGTTAACTAATTCTGTTTTAGGTAAACTAGCAGCTTTAAAAGTGTAATCAGCATTTTCTAATCCCGGATTAGTAATTGTTAGTTCAGCACCCGTAACCGGTAAAGATAAACCCTTGAGAGGAATATCTTTAATTCCTGGAATTACTAAAGCTAATTTAGCAATATCAACCTTACCAGGATAAGTAATTTGGATTTGCTTATCATTAAAAGCAAAATTAACTCCCGTAGTTTCAGCTAAAAGGGTTTGTAGAGCAATTTTGACTTCTGGAGAAACTTTATTTAAGGTATCGATAACTTGTTGGGGAATACCTGTAGTTACTTCCGAACCATTTAACCATGATACTAAATTACTTGTAGTAACATTTTCTATTTTAGAAGTAAAAGTACCATTAGGTGTAATAGTCTGTAGATTGCGCTTATTATTAACCGTCTTAGTACCGATTGTTTTTGCTAAAACCGGATTTTCTGTAGGAATTTGTTTAGTTTTCTCACTAGGAATTGCTTTGGTTAAAGCAGATATATTTTTTGCTTGGGGTTTGGGAGCAATTTTTGCTGTCGGAACTGGTTTTAACTCCTTAGGTTCGGGAATAACTAAATCATCGCTGGGGGTTGATTTAACTTCCTCAGCTTTGACATCAATTGTCTTAACTACCGGTTCTTCTACAGTCTTTTCTTTATTTGCTTCCGGGTCCTTAATACTAATATCAGCAGAAATTTCTAACTTAGTCGGATTACTCTTATCATTAGCAAAATCAAGCTGGAGAAAACCTAAATTACCCTTACCCTTGAAATCATCACTTAAATTCAGACAGATATCAGCATGAAATTTCGTTTTCTCGGGATTAATATAAAAACTAATCAATTTATTTAACCCAAATCCCAGAGAAAAATTGTACTGAAAATCACCAGTTAATTGTCCTTCAGTATCAAAACCAATACCCAAAGCAGGAAGACCTAAATCTGTAGAAAGGTCAAGTTTAAATAAATTATATTTCTTCTGAGCATTAAACTCAAAATAAACATCGGTATCTGTCATTTTGGTTGTGACATCTACCCCAGAAATTCCCAAATCATTCAGAGATTTTTCCAGTATTTTATCTAAACTATTAGCAGTAAACTTATCTGCTTCTGTTTGAGTAATAGCTTTACTAACCGAATCTCCTAAATCTTGAAGTAAACTGGGAGAGCGACCCTTAAGAGAACCAATAATCGGTAATTCTAGGTTATCAACCGAATCTTGAAGCGTACCAAATCCGGTATCAATACCTTGGATTGTTTGACTTTTATCAAGAACCCGGTCTGTAATATAAACTTTCTCCGAATCTAAATTCAGTCCTTTGTAATTAACATCTTCACTATCGATTTTATAGTCAATTACAGCAACATTTTTATCCAAATCCGGTTCAATAATTCCATCATCTAAAGCTTGAACCTTAACACTTTGTAATTTAAACCAATCCTGCGGTTTAAAAGTAACTTTGATTTCATTAACTAACTTACCATTTTGAACAAATTTTAATTGCTCCTTGTCCTCTCCACTCGCATTTTTCTTAATAGAATTAGTTGTTAAAGTGATAGTGACATCCTGAGAAGGTTCGCTGAGAAGAGAAAATTCAAATTCAGAAGTACGAATTGTATCATTGTCAGTAGTCTTAATAACATCATCATCAATAGCTACAATTCGACTTCCACCTTTGACATTCCTGACTCCAGGAACATCATTATCAATAATATCAATGCTAGCGGTTTGAGAAGTAGTACCTAAACTATAACCATCACCAGCAATTAACGTAACTTCAACAGTTTCCGAAGGAATTCTAGCAGTACTCTTATCATTTATTTGATTAGCATTACCGCTATCAACTTCTACTTTAATTTCTCCGCTGTAAATATTAGTATTTTTATCAGCACTATAACTTAGAGTTGCACCTTGAATTACTTTTCCAGTAATACCATTATTAAAATTAATGATACTACCTGTTATTACAGTGGGCTTAATAGTAGGAAATAACTTAAACTCTGATAATTGAACTAATTATGAACCATTATTTTTAACAATCTCTAGCCGATAATATTCATAAGCGTTAGTGTTGCTAAATTCAAAGGTTTTGGTTTCAAAACGATTAGAAAAAGTAACCCCTTGACGCTCATCTAATTTAGTATATGATTTACCATCATTTGAACCCCAAACTCGCCAATGTTGAGGGTCTCTATCTGGATAATCATTAGCGGAAGTTATGGCATAACTATTAATAACATCTACATTTTTTAGTTTATATTGTAGCCAATTATCAATATCTGAAGTATCTTGCTTGATACGAGTCAGCCATTTAGTATTAGTATTACCATCAGCCGCTTTTTCTTTTTCCTCACCTGAAGGAGAAAACGAATTATCAACTTTGATTTCAGCAACTTCAGCAGCTTCAGCCTTTTTTAAAGAAGGTTGTAAACCTTGACCTCGAACATCTAAACTTAAAGTAGTCTTACCATTACTGCTAGATACGGTAGAGACTTTATTAATACTAAAGCTAATATCTTCAATTTTCTTATCATCAATAGGAACAATCGGAATTAGAATTTGATTACCAAAAATCCGAACCTTTCCTTTACCATCTTTATCTGTACCAATTGATTGATAATCTGCATCTTTTTGAGCAGAACCACCCTTAATTTGATAATTAACTTCTAAACCAGTATTTCCCGGTGGAAGTGCATAAATTGGAGCATCAAACTTTTCTACCTTCCAAACAGCACCATTATTTAATTTTGCATCAATTCCATTATTAGTATAATCAATTAAAATTTCCGGATTGAGATTAGTAGGATTATTATTACTAACACTATAATAAGCCCTTAAACCATCTTCCAAACCAGTTAGAAAACGGTTCATATTTTGACGAATTTCATCGCTATTTCTAGCTTGATTCCAAACTCTAACCTCAGTTATTTTACCCTTGAAAAATTCTTTCTTCCCATCAAACTGACTACCGATAGCAATTTGCGATCGCAATTTTTCAGGAATATTCAAACCAGAAGCAGTACCTTTGGATTCACCATTAATATAAATGGTTCCATTACCCTTATCATCAACACTAACAGCATCATGAACCCACTGGTTTTCAGCAACAGAATTCGTAGTAGTCAAATACTTCCACTGTTGACCATCATAGTAACCAAGTCGAAGCTTATTATTAACAAATTCCAGCGTCAACCCATCACTACTTTCATTACTACTTTTATTCCCAGCATCGAATATCTTCCCATTCTTGCTTCCATCTTCAACACTAACCCAAGCTTCTAAAGCAAAATCTCCACCAAATTCCAACTTCGGTACCGTAACATAATCATCCTGACCATCAAGAACCAAAGAACCTTGTTGTAAAAGGTCACGGTCTAACTCAACAACAAAATAACCCGGTGTAGAATAAACTTCCGAAGCCGATTTTCCTGCTTTGATGCGAGCAGTAGGTTTATCCTCGTCCAGAATAATAACATGTAGTGGTTTGAGTTCCGCTCCAGCCTTGTTATAGCTCTCATCTTCACCACTTACTTGAAAAGCGATCGCACTTCGTTGTAAATACTCAACTTCAGCATCATCAACAGCTTGAATTTGTAAGGTTTGCTCTTTATTCCAGTTTTGAACATTAAAAGTAACAGTGAAATTTTCTCCCGGTAATTGAGTGACAAAGAAAAAATCTCTGTCTAGGGGAGTCAAAGTCACAACTACATCAACTAAAGGTTGACTGTTGAGCTTAATACTAAAAGCATCCTGGGTTCCTTCCTTACCCTGGGAGAGAGGAGTAATAATAAATCCTGCTTTATCATTATCGTCTTGATTGGTAATATTTAACAGACGATTCCTAGAACTATTTCCATTTTGAGTATTAGCAGGTGTGGTAACAGTTTTATAGTCAACTGTATCGTTATAAGCTACATCTTGACTACTAACTTCATAGGTTATTCCATAAGCAACTGTTCCATCTTCAACAGCATCATTTTGAGGAACAACAGTGAATTCCTGTGGTTGATTCCAGTTATTCTGACTAAAAGTTAAAGAAATTTGATTTGCTAAGGAATCGCTCTTTTTCAGTTTTCCTTCATTTTCATCTGTTGTATATAAATAAACCTCGACATTTGCGGTAGGTTTACTAGTAAGTTCAATAAAAAACTTGAGCGGAGTTTGATTATTTTCTTGAGTCGAAAATTGTAATGTACTTAAAGGATTACCTTGAGCATCTTTGATTAATAATCCCGCTTTATCGTCATCTTTAATTTTAATAGTTTTAAAGTAATTCTCTTGCTGATTTGTATTAACCCGATATTTAGCATTATCAACTAACTTCAGATTAACAACTTCCTCATCTTCTTTAAACTTATCGTCAATAGTCTTTAGCTGAATTTCTGCTTCTGTTTTTCCTTCAGGAATAATAATAGCCTGATATTGTTGTTGGTATTGTAGAGTTCCATCAGCACCACCAATAACACCATCTAAATCATTATCCCCATCAATATCGACAAACTGTAATACAGCATTATTTCCAGTACTCCAATTATTTGTCGGTATATTGGTATCAAGATTAAATTGTGGTGTAGTAGCAGTACCATTATTAGGATAGAAGGAAATTTTACCAGCTTTATTACCGACAAATTAATCTAAATCCCCATCACCATCAAAATCAACTAAATTCGGAGTACTATTATCACCAACATCAATATTATTAAAAGGATTATTATTACCTGTTAATGCTGTAAGAATTGGCTCAATAATATTTGTTTGAGTCTTATTTTTACCCGTATTTTGGAAATATCTGATTGTACCATCAGCATCACCTACAACAGCATCTAAGTCACCATCTCCATCCAAATCTACAAATGTCGGAGTACTATTCTCAAACTTCTTATTACCATCAACACCATTGATTTTATTAATCTCTAAACTTTGAATCGGAGCAAACTTAATTCCCTTACTATCACTAATATTTTGAGAATAGAAAAGCTTACCATCAGCACTACCAACAACTAAATCTAACTTTCCATCTCCATCAATAATATCCGCAAAAGTTGGCGTACTATAACCATCTTTGACATTACCTATATTAATAGAACCAAATGGATTACTACTTCCTACTTCCTCCCTAAAGAAAGGAATAAATTCCGTACCAACATTGCGATAAAACTTGAGAGTACCTTTAGAATTTCCTACAACTAAATCGAGGTCTTTATCTCCATCTAAATCAGCAAATCCAGGGTAACTATATTTCCCAACTTTCTTTTCATCAACCTTAACCTTATCAAAAGGATTACTCGTTCCAGATTGATTTAAAAATAAATTGGTATTAATATTAAAATCTTGTTGCCAAGTAGCAGTACTCCTATCTAAAGACAAGAATACCGTTAATCCATCTTTAGGTGCAGGTCGGTCTAAAATTACCTTAACTTTAGCCTCACCTTCAGCATTTTCCGTAAACGTAGTATTCGTCCCCTCCAGAGTTACCATTGGTAAAGTTGGGTCGGGACGACTAGAATTTACAGATTCAACTTTCTCATCAATATTCTGATTAGTGATAGTTATCGGAATTGTTTGACCGTTATAATCTTTATCATTGCTAATAGCTTTAGCTTGCAATTCATAGGTAACATTGTCATCAACTTTATTGTCAGCTATACCCGTAACTTTAACTGATTGATATTGATTCCAATTTTGAGGAGTGAAAGTAACTTTTGCGGTAGCAATACTATTTTCCTTACTATTTATCCCGCTAAAATTAACAGTAACATCACTCTTAGGTTGACTTCTGAGACGAATTGCAAAAGTATCGCTATCTCCACCTTCTGTTGTTTGTAGACTACGGAAAGTAGGAGTAATATTTCCGTCCAAACTCACATTACCTAATTGGAAACCAACCCGATTACCATCAATTAAATTAATAGTCTTACTTTTATCGTTGCTATCAATACCGTAACCATCAGCTTGATTTAAAGTGACAGTAATAGTTTCTCGTTTTTCTTCAATATCGTCAGCTTCCGGATCGACGGATAATGTAACCCTAGTTTCTCCCTTGGGGATGGTAACAGTATAACTATTGCTATTTTGTGAATCTTTTTCAAAATTACCCGAATAATCAGACTTTAACTCTGCACTACCACTCAGAGTATATTTAACCTTAACATCATTCTCAACCGCACGATTGAGTTGAATAATGAACTTACCAGGTTCGAGATTAGTTTCTCTTAAAACAGGTTCTTTACTATTTGCTTCACCTACAGCAAAAACACTAACTAACGGTGTCCCTAAATCTTGTTTACTTCCACCCTCTTTGACTACAACTTGTGATAGAGGTGTTGTCGTGAAGGGAAGATTGAGATTAAGTTCTTTATAATTACTATCACTACTACTGGTTTCGACCTTTAAATTAGACCCAGAATTAACTCCCTCTACAGTTACAGTTTGTAATTTATCCCAATTTTCACGAGTAAATGTAACACTTGTCTTTGGTTTTGTCTCAACCGGAGTAACATTGACCTTCAGTTGATATTTACCACTACTGTTTCTTGTCCCAGATGAACCATAATACTCGCTATATACAACTTGAATATAGTAAATACCATCTTCCGCAATTTTATATTCAACTAAAGGGTCGTAATTATCACCAGAGTTATCATCATTTTTGCGAATTACTTCCCCTTTTGAATTGAGAAGATTAATTTGAGAATCTACCTGGGATAATTTAATTGCTCTAGCATCAACATCAATCTTGATTTTATCTCCAGCTTTGAGATTGACCTTGAAAGTATCGACATCTCTATTATTCCTAATTTCCCCGTTAAATACAAATTCAGTACTTTCGATAGAAATAGCTTGATTTAATTGGTCATTTGCTTCCGTACCTTCCTTTTTAGTTATTTTTTCCCTCTTTAAAGAACCATCACTTTGTGGTTGAGGAGGAATAAAATTAACAGTGACATTCTCCAGAGGTTCGCTACCTAATTTAACTTGGAAAGTAGTTTTATCATCAGTAAGCGTCAGGGGATTTCTCTGAGAAATTAATTGACCAACGCTATCAAAAACTAATACCTGATTTGAATATAAACCACTATCTTCAACTTTGATACTAGTTGTAATTTTATCAACAATATTATTATTCTGTTTGAGAAAATAATTAGATATTTGCTGATTACCAGTACTATCTAAATCAAAATGATAAGGCTGAATTTCAATCTTGATATCTTCATCATTTTCCTTAATTGCATCAGGTAATGCAGCAAAATAAATCCGAATTTTATCAGCATCACCTTCATTATTACTACTTAAACCTTCACCCGTAGGAATAATAATTCCTTTATCTTGACTGCTAGGCTGAAAAGATACTTTACGATATTGAGAACTGAGATAATCAACTCCTTCAATAACATTATTACCCGCAGTTATAGTATATTTTACCCATAACCCGATAGAATTTTTAATAGGCTTATCAGCCTTCAATTCTACATAGCTAATAGTATCCGAATCCGCGCCATCTGCTAATAAATTATCGTATTCCTTGGCGTTTTTAACTCCTACAAATTCCAGGGTAGGTTCATTATCTTTAATATTAACAGTAGCTTTATTATTACTATCAACAGTATAGAAACGTTTACCACTCTCAGAAGTTTGTTCAACTAACTCGACGGTAATAGATTCAGTTTTTTCTGCAACACCATCATCAATTGCTTCTACACCAATAATAATCTTTTTATTTTTTAGCTTATCTTTTTGAACTGTAAATTCAGCAAATTCAGAAACATCAATAATATAGTTTTTCTTAGTTTCTCCATCGTAGCGCCAATAAAGCAAATAATCAGCACCTTTAGCTGTATCAATATGAGAACCTCGAATTGTTTTACCACCTGTTTCCTTGAGGTATTTATTAATATCTGAAGAATCTTTCTTGACTAAAGCGTCAACTCAAAAAGTTCTATTCACTCTTACTTTAGTTTTAGCCAACATTTGCAAGTAGCTGATTTTCTTGCTCCTCAACCCGCTCCTTTATCCAATCACTAAACAAATCAGACATAATTTGCAACCGCAACACATTATCCAATTCCGATTGAACAATCTCCTCTACCAAAATCAAATGCACTCCCTTAGAACTAATAATTGGCTTGAGTAACTGTGGTGACTCCACAGCAAAAACAGCAGCAGAAATCTCCGGTTTCAAATCCTGACGTTGTACCTTCCCTAAATAACCACATTTGCGACTTAATTCTTTGTCTTGAATATATTGATGAGCGACATCAAAAAAACTCATTTCCCCTTCTTTAATTGCATAGAATAGCTCTATCGCTAAATCCTCATCATCTAAGATAATTTCATAGATTACTGCACTACTATAATTGAGTTGATTTTCAAAAAAATAAGGTTCAACTTTATCAGCAAAAAGATGAGTAACTAACTTTCCAGAAATTAGGTTGTAATAAACCATTTCTTCATAATCATCTAAAGTTAAGCCGTGTTTTTCCAACCAAGACCATGTATCATCAGCATTATGAAGTTGATTCATTAAACGTATTTGGTCTGCTATTTTTTGTAAATCTTCAAATTCTACTTTAATACCTGCTTCCGCAACGGCTTCTGTAATTATTTTTCGAGAAATAATTTGTTCAATAATTTCCGGAATTTTACAAGATATTTTAATTTGTTGCAGAATATCTTCTTTGGTAATCATCATTGATTGTGACATTATTTTTCTCCTAGTTTAAATACGAAATTTACAATACAAATATGTTTGATTTACAATTTAAATCCACCATTTTGTAATTGCTTAAATGGGTCAAGCAGAAAATCAATAATCCGACGCTGACGTACAATTACCTCCGCTGTTGCTGTATCTCCAGGACGTAAGGGAATACATTTATTACCGCTATTAACACATTGTTTATCTAAGGCAATTTCTAAGTCATAAGCTGCCACTTTTCCATTAGCTGTATCAACTTCTATAGTGGTAGGATAAATCTTTACTAACTTCTCTTCAACTATTCCATAATCCTGGAAAGGATAAGCATCAAATTTCAATTTAACTGG
>ERZ1740059.1427-NODE-1427-length-12020-cov-11.801922_pt1 | contig 12020 bp, 9 predicted proteins | sample MGYA00581744_ERZ1740059 | MGnify/ENA primary metagenome ERZ1740059 (study PRJEB43018, sample SAMN04849738) | marine metagenome | isolation source: floating plastic debris | place: Pacific Ocean | collected 2008-08-28 | study: EMG produced TPA metagenomics... | reverse complement strand
TTTACACAGTTCACCTTTGCAGTTTACACAGTTCAGTCTGGTGAATAGCATTACCCTCTTATCTTTGTGTCAACAAGGTTTTTTCAGCTTCATTTGTCTGCATCAAGCTATTGTGGAATATTTAATCGACTGGGTCAGTCACAAAAGCTTTCAAATATTATATAATCATATGAAGATTTACTGGCATAATATGGAGTATTGAAGTTCAATTATAGAGAGTCATTTCAAATGCAATAACATGTCGGCTATTGTTGGAGAGCTTTTGTCCTTTATTTGCTGGAGGTCGCAGCATTGTAGTTCATTTTAGTATGAGTAGTGTTAGTTTTTATAAACAAACCTCAGTGAACAATTCTTGAAAATTGCTGCCTCGATTCAGTCAATCATTAAAATGCAATATCCTATTTGCTGATTGTATTTTGTTTATTTCCTTTCATTCAAGCGGTTTGAATACTTTGACCACAATATCACCCATGAGTTTTATTAACGCTAAACCAACATTCTAAGCTACTTTGTTCTCAGACTATTGATTTTATGCCATTTCTTTATAGCAGAGTACACAAGTGAATTCTGGGAGTAATCAGGCAAACAGCAGCCGTACCAAACAAGCTGTGAACCAATCCTCCTCTGTTCAGTCATCACATAGCAGCGGACAGTCTCGCGGTGGGTCGTCATCACGATCCTCAGCGAACATTTCCTCCACCGGGAATCATAACACAGGAAATAAATCAGCTGCTGCTAAAAAGTCTGCTGCCTCAGTCGACACAAATAATAGCAAGTCATCACCGACAGCTAGACAGCCAGCTGTCGTTCTCAAAAAGGAGAGTGTTACTGTGTCACAGTCTACCGCCGCGGCTGTCGTCGATAAAGAGACAACACAGTCAAGCTCATCAGGTATCTATCACAGCACGCGGCGTTATTAAGCTAGTTAGATTCGAGGATTATTTGATCAAGTCACATGCTAGGGCTTATTATCGTCATCATATCGGCCACTATGAGTGAAAGGCAGCCCAGGGTGCTTAGTGTGCACTTTGGGATAAATAGGTATTGAGTGAATTGCAAGTACATACTTGTGTTATGGATATGCAATAATAGAAAATTATAGACTCCCTCGCCTGCTTAGCTGTAATTACAGCCCAACGGCCAGTGATTCCATGAATGTGTGCATAATGACTGGTAATAAAGTGTTGCCATTTTGTTATTGCATCACAAGAGTGGCGTTGGAATATTGAAAGATGTTTTGAATCACTTTGGATGGGGAAGTTGAAGATGGCGAGAATCGCTCAGAAACAAAATGGCTGCCACTATCACGTTTCCGCCAGTAGTTGCACTTTATTACATTGTGGTCACTGTCAATTGGTGCCTAGCCGGTTTTGTTGTTAGAAGGAAAGCAAAAACAATTTTTAGATCGCTTGATTTTTCATAAAACTTGGCTGCGGTCGCCTAACCCATCACCTTTATTATCTTGTGGTTTTTGTTGCAACAATTCAAGTGATTAATGACCTAGTGACATGTAAAATAATCTGATAGGAACGGAATGGCTTACAATGCCTGAGATCCCAAAACCAGTGCCGCTTGGCTAGATAAAAGCATAAATCATGAGGTTATCCGTAAAACTAAGCATGGTGGTGAATGGCGTGACCCTGTGAGCGATCAGCTACATCGTGCCTAATTTTCCAGCCACAATTTTATCTTTAAATCATTCCAGCAACGTTTACACCAAAATGAGGAATAAATTAAGACACAAAGGTACTGGTTGTCATGGTGATGGTTTTGGTCTGAATTATGATTTCATGTCTGATGAATTGCTAATGCCTCATGCCTGTTGTAGCAGAACCAGCCAGAGCGCATACCTCAGTCATCAAAAGAGCTCCATCTAAAGCAGAGAAGAGAACCAGAAAACCTACCGGAGGAGATTCCGCGGACGACGACAAGAAAAAAGACAAGCAACCTGCCAGTAAGAAGAGATCAGTAGCTCGTAAATCTGTCTCGAGTAGTGATCCTGTCGGCACTACTACTAACACTAGTGAAGCAGTGACACTGAGCAGTGAGAATGTAATCACTACTCAGTCCACATCCGCTGTCACATCACATGCCAATTCTGAGCAAGACAACATATCTGACATGCATATAAAGAAACAACGAGCACTAGGAGCTATATCAGAATCAAGTAACAGTGTGCTGACGTCGTCGAGTGGTGGTGCGATCAGCAACGCTCAACCTACAGTAGCATCACCACCAGTTTTAAGTAGCAGACCTAGTTTAGAACGGTCAAGTACAGACAGTGTAATAGTGAGTGCTGGTTCAACAAATAGTTTACCTCCACCCCCACCTTCAACTCTGCAATTACAACCATCTACTAACACTCAAACCAGTCTGCCTTCATCACATCGAATTGACAAACTATCAGAGTGTAGTACGGACGGATCATCATCTGGTTACAACAGTGCAGCAACTAATGACAGTACTATATCACCAAGAGACAAGGATGGCCATAAAATAGCGCTTCATCCAGGTCTTATTGCTGCTCCACCAATATCGAATCCGACACCTACATCCACTCTCGCGTCTGCACCAACTCCTGTATTGTCTGCTAATCCATCAGCAGCTCACCTGCTGAAAAATCAGACAGTACTGTCGACTCAAACTGCCAAACCAAAATCTAATCACCACCTACAACCAGAACTGAACCCCTCTCCGAGGGTAACCACGGCTTCAAGTCCGTTGGTTATAGACACTAACAAGGAAGCATCACAGCAACCACCTGTGGTGCCCTATCGAGATCCCGAGCTTCTCAAACGGGATGCTGAGGTGAGGAAGATGGCTCAACCACCATCTGGACCGCCTCAGCCGACCCTGCCTCCGACGTCTCGATCGCTGACAGCTGCCAATGCTGGTCTATCAGCAGCGGCCGCCGCCCTGCCCGGAGCAGCGGCAGCTAATGCAGCAGCAGCAATGCTCAATCCTCAGCTGGCTGCTCAGCATCATCTGAACATTCAGCAACTGACACAGCAGTATCAGCTGATGGAACAGTATCGTCAACTACAAGCACAAGCTCAAGCCTCTGCCTCTATGCCTGGTCTCAATCCGCTTCAACAGATACAACTTATACAACAGCAGCAGCTGGCTGTAGCACAAGCCACCCAGCAGCAGATGGCTCTAGAGCTGTTATATAACAGACAGATAAGGCCGCCAGGTCTACCTAGTAGCACTCCTAACTGGATGATGATGCCACCGTTTGGTGAAAACAAGCCATTGATTGGTGATCTGCAACGTGAGCATGAACTGAGGGCCCTGGATCAAAAAGAAAGGTAAAGTTTTTAATGGCTCGGCCATATTTCAAAAGCTGAATATAAACCTGATTTCGCTGTCATTAATTTGTAAGGTATAAATTATCTCTTAGTGATGTCAATAATGTCTAAGCATTTCCGACTTACCTAGCTTTTCCCGGCTGGGGCATTTTGTCAAAACGGGATTTTAGCACATAGTCATTAATCTCCTGACACAAGGCCATTAAAATTAAATGCGACTGCATCAAATCACACCTTGGATACAAGAATATGTTTTATTTATGATAAACAATCGGAATTATTTCTGTTTGCTGCAGGGCTGAGAGGGAAGCAAGAGAGAAGTTGGAGAAGGAAAGAGCAGAGAAGGAACGCATCGAGAAGGAGAAAGAGCATAGACAGCTCATCGTCAGACAGGAACGAGCTCGTGTGCTGAAAGAGTCTGCACAACTCGCTCAAGATGCGGTTAACCAGCACTTTCATGAGAGCATACGTAGAGTAAGTCTGAAAGATTAAGCCCACCTGTGCCCGCTGCAGTCGGCTGGTACTAATGAGCTGAACACCAATCAAACACAACTAGCACTCGATAATAATATTTGTATTATGTAGTTCTTGAGCATAGACCAGATCTTTTATGTTAACAATTTGAAATGTGAATTGATTAGTTCTATTTTGAGGTAACACTATTAATTTCGTATCTGCAGGCATTTATCTCACACGGGAGTTCTTGTAAGGTATTTTGAAACAGATTAGAGCTCTGTTCATTGCTGAAATGTGCCAATATTAGGTTTAACCCTCATTAATCGATGATACTTAGCAGTAAGACCTGCAGTATGTATTGTATAATACCCACGTCCTATTACTGTATAACTCTAAATATGCAGGATGTACTATATTAACCCTATCATAACAATAACGGCAATGCCCTGTGGCATCTTGTGAGTAAATTATTACATTACATACCAGCAAGTTTTGATTTGCAGTTATCAAAACAAGTTCAGTCGGGCATCACGCTGCTAACTGACATGGCAGGCAGCTGTTTGCTGACAAGTTTGAGCTGATGATCATAATTTGATGGTTTTCATGTTTGTTATTTTGCAGATGCACACAACCACAACCCCTCCAATCAATCAGACAGCCGCAGCGATGGCTATGTGGGGAAAGAAGGGTGGTTTCAATATGGCTGGAGGTGATAGTACACAGCCCCAGGATCTCTCCATCAATAGTAAAAGCAAGGATCAGCAAAGATTAGAAGCTGCGAGACAGGTTTGTAATACATAGGAGCTCACCTTTGGGTCAATGTATAAAGGATCGATGTGTAATACCAAGTATGGCGACCATTTGTCACATGGCTTCCACATAATTATTTCACACTATTATGCGTTATCTGTGCCAGGTGTTGATATGCCTGCCTGCCTGTCTCAGTTTGCAAAAGGTTACGCAGCACAAATAATAAGCAGTGACAGAATGTTCCAAGTGTGATTGATTATTAGCTCATGTTTCCTGTTGTATGTGGCTCACCGTCGCAGTACGCCTAGATTTACTTATTCATGAGCAAGTCCTTAATTTTCCTGTCAATCCCTCTGGGAGCATTGATTTCTTGTAATACCAACATGGAAATAAATGTTGATATTATGAGAAATAGCACTTGATACAGCCTTACTTAATCGCAGCTACTCGTACAATTATAACGCTGACATCGCTTGGGAGTAGAAGGTCATAATGATAGTCCAGCTGTGTTGTAATATAGGTCATTGACAGATGGCAGACAGGCATACCATGGAGTAACAATCAATTTTCTTCTGCTATAATGTCATGATTATGTTTGATTGCAGGAAAGGGAAATAGAGCAACAAAAATATCAGGCTCAAATACTGGCAGCTCATGGGGTCAACTTATCTGAAGATAAACAAAAAGCTATAAATCGGCAGCATGAAGCGTTTATGAGATCCATACAAACTGGCTCATCGGGTCAGCAACCACAGCAGCAGCAATCATCAGAGGCTAAATTAGTTGAGGAACATTTCATGAAAGCAGGCTTGTCTCGATTACCCCCTAAATCGGAGCCAGCACCTGCTTACAGTTTATATGGGTATCAGCCATTCCAGCGTAATTATGTATCAAAAGATCAGCTACAGCAACAGCTGATCAAAGATGAGAAAGCTGCAGCAGCAGCGATGGACACAAAATCTCCTAAATCACATCCATCCTCTCAGGAGGCAGTCAGTAAGCCGAGTAGTCAGCAGACGACGCAATCGCGGCCCTCTGTCGCTCCATCTCATCAGCTTATACAGGAGGGCCTCATACCCAACCCTGCTTATACACCTCACGCTTCCACATCGACTACCAGTACAAGCAATACGAGCAGTAGTATAAGCGCTCTAATGAACATGAGTAACATATACGCAGCAAGCCAAGCTTCTGCTGATCGTTACAATAGAGATAAATCACAAACTGTCAAGTCTGAGCCTTCTGCGCAGTCTACAATGTTACCATCAAGGACCAACCCGCTCATGCCAGGCGCTGCCTCAACGTCCATGGAGCCTGGTGAGCAGCCCTCTCTCATGAATATAAACAGTTTTAAATCTATAGTCGAACACGCTGTCGACCAGGCATTCCTGAAAGAGAAGAAGTCCAGGCCACAGCCCTCTCCTCCGCCCACTAGCACTCAGTCTGTCAAGTCTGAGAAAGTCAATGGTACTATGGACACTGATAGTGACACCCTTAGTGCACCTAGTCCTACACTGAGCATCAAAACTGAGAGCCAAGATGCCACTCCATGTCATCCAAAAATGAAGCTGAAAAAAGAATGGAAACAGCGACACACAGAAGGAGGAGGGGCTACCTCATCCTCCCCCACCTCTGTGTCAGGAAGTGCTCTCAACAACAGTAACACCTCTCAGCACAGCGAAACCACTACTTCAGCGTCTGAGACCGAAAATGAACAGCAGGTTAGTTACTCAACACGGGCCACATGAGCATGAGGGCCACATGAGCTCATAGCAGTGCAATATAAACTAAGACGCATCCTGTTTATTTATGATTAATGTGGAAAACAACGATATAAATAGATGAATTTTCAGGCTATTGGATAACAATAAAAGCTGATGTCATCTCACTATTCTGGCCAAACCATTCAATTATCAATAGCGGTTTTGAAATTTGATCACATAAAGATGTTGTCAAAAAGTGTATCGGGACCAGTGCCAAGTCTGTCAATGTCATCAGAATGTGATGGGTTTGGGTGTCTACTTTGACAAGGTAATGACTATAAAATGATTCTATTGAACTTTCTCTCAGGAGTTCACTGGTTTTGCCCCTTGTTTCCATAGAAAAGTTTGATAGACCAATGAAGGCAACTGGCAAGTGATTGAAAGGTTGTTGTGGGCCTGCAGATGTGAGAATTCAAAATTTGGGGTCATAAAAGTACAATCATACTTGTACATGTACATGTGAACTAACAGATGCAGCAATAGCAGAAGCCACCAAATATTTAGAAATGCTACACTGTAGAGTAATATCTTGTTACAGGGCTCTGGTAAACACAAAGCTAAGAAGCGCAAATCAGATGCCAGCTCATCTTCCGCCAATGGTCAACAAAAGAAGGCAAAAAACTCTGACGTCTCCTCCGGCCACTACTCTAACAACTCAAACCTGTCTCGCTCGTCAGGTCCATACCACCACTCAACCGCTGCCGCCTCCGCTGTATCCACAGCTAGCGGCAGCGCTGGTGCTATGTGGCCTGCTGCCGGAGGGGACGCACTTCCCATGAAAAGTTCTTCTTATCATGACGAGCAAGACAGCATCAAACAGCTAGCCGAGATAGCTCTCCGTGCTGATAGTATGGAAGGTACTTCTAGTCTTCTCTCACAAATCAATCATTGAGCCTCTTCCGTGTCCGCTGTTAGATTTTAAGTGTTCCGTTGTTAGGTTATGCATAGTACGGAGGCTAGAAAGTGTTTTATATCAAACAGACCGTGAAGTGATATCCTGATAATTCAAAAATAACCTCAATGACCTTGTTTATGCCGTTGACAACTATCAATCTGCAATTTATGAGATCGGAAACTTTCGAAATGTGTTCTAGATGTCGCAATATGATCTAGTAGGTGCTTTATGCAACTTCTGATGACACTCAGTTGATGATTCCCCCTACTATTACAGCTATACCGTACGCTAACAAGCCTTTAGTGAGAGTGAACATTGCCACACTGAAGAAGACATTACAACCTTTTGTGCAGGATGGATCATGTATTGAAATGGCTCCTAAGCTTTCCAAGTGTCGAGAATGTAAAATGACTCCAAACCAGCGCAACAAGAAGATGCCTAACATATTCTGTCGCTTCTATGCATTCAGAATGTAAGTTGTCATCGAAATATAGTCTGTTACTACAGACAGACGTTGCATGGATAAACATCCTTGACAAACTGATGATCAGTGAAACTCTGAACTATCGAACATGTTTTTTATCTCCCTACTATCAGCCTTATGGCAAATGTAGGTGTGCCCTAAAATAGCAGCAACTAAAGCCTGTCTGTACTTTGTACATGATTTGCGGTGCCATGTGCTTATTATTAGGTACTTGTAGACACAGGGGTCTTGTTGAGATTGTCACATGATGATTATAATATGACACTACAGAACATTATATCCTGAGGCTTCGACTATATCAACCTGTATGCAAATTGATAACATTTACTCTCGGCACTGAGAGAGGCATTTTGCGGTCAAAGTGTTTGTCAGTTGGTGGGGTATTGTAATCTCAGACAAACTGTGCCGTACTTAATCTTGTATTTAGCTTTGCTTAGTGTGAAGTGGTAGATGTGATAGCCCACTAAGAATGTTTGCTTAGCTGGAGACAAAGCCAATGTGTGCCCAGCAAGTCTAAATATTTTATCGTGTTTGCTCAAAGGCTAGCTCTCAAAGATAACACAGCCTTCCTACTATTCCACTCTTAGCTGCCAGTCATGTTTTATTATTTTGAAAACTGGGTAGATTTTCCGTATGGCCTGTTGTGTGAAGGTCTTTGGGCTGAGTCAATTCCGTGATAATTGATTCCTGAGAGTGCTAAGAGGTTTTCCTCATAATACGCCCATGACGTCTTGTGCAGATTGGGCTGTAATTTCATAGCAGTTTTATCACAAATGTAAATAATGCTGGTAAGATGTAATTAGATTGGTGTAAACTGCAATAACAACCTCATAAGAAGATTTGAGATATAGTACTCATGGCATACTTGATTCATTTTGTACCCACAACTGGCCGAGGTTAAATATACACATACTTACTACAACTGCCCAGGGCTGTTAATCAACCCAATTAGTGAACACATTTCCTTCACTATAAAGAAACACTAAATCTAGTGCAGCAGGCTGACTGACTTCTTTGCATGATTTTGTGATAACATATTTCAAACTGTGTTAAAAAGAATGATGCTTAATTCTCCCTGTTATTGATCCAGGCTGCGGTTCCGACAAAACGGGCAAATCTGTATAGCCGGGTTCTGTGACCCTAATGAGGCTGAACCGGATGATATAACGATATGGCTGCCGCATCTAAAAGATCGGAAAATCACAGAACAGGACATGACTACCGCCAAATACATCATATCCAATGTAGGAGAGGAGTTCTGTAGACTAGTCGATCAGGAACAAGAGTGTGTGAGCTGGTCAGGTTAGTGTAGTTATTACTCCACCCGCCACTGTAGATCATCGCCAACTGTGCTGCTAAATAATCATCATGCCTCACATATCAGTATAGTGTTTTTTTGTAAGGTTTGATATGTTTGTGGGAGGCAGGCGTTGTGGATTTTGCAGCTATGCTGTTTTGGGTAGCTGTCAGGTTAGTAGATACATCACAGGCTATAATGACGAAGTTTTGCCGCAATGAACTTTGATAATGGTACCATCGCAACATGTTTATTATTCAAATGTGGCGGAATAATAGAATAACTTGAGCCAGTTGGGAATTCACCATACTGGCAAAGTAGAGACAAGTGCCAAACCGCATTCTTAGCCACAAACCAGCTACTTTAGAGTAATAATTTAACAATCTCCAGTTCATTTCCCTATACAAACTGCTGAGTTACTAGGGTAACCAAAACATGTCAAATGGCTTCTTGCCATATCCAAATATGGCATACTGACTACATCAGCCGATTGTCTTGAATGGTTGTGTGCCAAATGTAGCTTGGCATGATAACAATTGGTGGCTTTGCTCACTGATATATCAATAATACCCACTCATAAATGAGTAGAGAAATAGTATTGATTTGGATATTGCTTTGAGATGATCATTCAACCGAGTTCTTTTGTTGGAGTTCATGAATAGAGAGTTATTCCCGCTCGCCTTCTTTATGGGTCATACATTGTTCTAAAAGTATGAGGCTATTTAATGCATCATGAACCCTTTTGATTGTGTTAATCGCTAGCAATTTATTTATTATTGCTGAGGTTGTTATTCTTTGCTGTCAAAGGACCTCTCCCCGAGAATAAATACTAATATCCCGACGTCACAGCGTGAACTTCATCCTCAGGTGTAGCTTTTCTCACCATCAAATCAATTAACAGTGATGCATATTTGACCATCGGATATTTTCAGATAACAAGAGGGCGTGGAAGAGAGCTGTACAGGGCGTACGTGAGATGTGTGATGTCTGCGACACTACCCTGTTCAATACCCACTGGGTCTGCCATCGCTGTGGCTTTGTGGTCTGTATCGACTGTTATCGAGTCAAACGTAAGATTCAAAGCCGAACTGTCAACAATGACATTTGTGAAGAGAATCGGCGATGGCTCTCCTGTACCACTAACAAGAATCACGAGGCTGACAAGCTGATGCTCACATCCATTATTCCGGCCGACGCGCTCAGAATAGCCAGAGATCTCGTACACCATGTCAGGAGAAAACATGATATAAACGTTAGCTGTATGTGCTCTGCTGACAAACTCCAGTCCCCAACCCAGTCCCGCTCTATCACTAGTAACGGTCAGGTAGGTACCCATTATGATGTAATCAGTCTCCACTCCCCAAGCTGTCGGGCTTCCTATCGGGTCTGCTTGACTCCGACTGGAGCCAAATATGGCAACAGCAGTTCGGTCTCATTTTTCAGATTCCACCCATTGCCTATCCTGGCTCTAGATTTCAGTTTCTGACTTCGATAGCGTTATTGAGCTGAATAGTTAAGCCACCATGTGTTGGTTCTACATTCCAGTGTCAATATACTTGGGTTGCACTTCAAACCTGTGACAGCTGTTGTTTTTGCACATTGGTGATGCAACAATGGGCATTCCACTGCGAACATAGTCATTATTGCGGCTCAAGTGTATGTGTGTATGTATACTTAGGTTACCTAATAGTGATAAATGTTCAAGGAGATAAAAGCCTACCTTAGCTGTTGCCGTGACCTACAATTACTAGGGCTCTCTGTGGAGATAATGGGATTTGATGATGAAGACACTTTTGCCTGTCACAGGATACATTCAATTTAAATTGAATATTATGATGTACTATCATTAAATGGGATGATTATGAGACAAGAGTGTATAGCAAAGTTCACTAAACTGGTTTTCTATCGCATGATATGCCAAAGGTCATCGAGTTTGCCAATTAATATTGAGAGAAACAATCAGCCAGTGGAATGCACTGCAATGTAACAAGAGTAACACTGGTTGATGCCGTGTTTATTGTAGTCGAATAGTAAACTGTTATCAGCCGTTACAGATGAACAAATGGTCTGCATAACTTTAAGGTCAGGGCCAGCGATAGTATGGTTTGCTATGATAAGGCTGTTGCTGTGTTTGTAGCATGCTTCTGAGGGTAACTCGACCACGCAGGTGAACGGTCAATCAGCTGAGAGTAAGCTGTCACAGTCCTTCCCTCAGGATGTGTACAGACAGACTACTCTGTTATCATCCTCACTGGATACTAAGACTCTGAACACATACTCTGATGACCCACTGAGTCTGCTCGCAGATGTGGCATCTATGGCACCCAGCACCAACGGCCCTGGTCTGCTCTCTGAGGTACAAATAGCCACAACAAGCCCTCAACAGTGTTGTGCAATTGAATTATTGCACCAGTCTGCACTGTAGACTTTTGTAACATCACGTTTTCAAATATTTGAAGGACAGAATCTTGGCTGTGGCAGTAGATTAATCAGCTCCCACAGACATAACAATGAGTAATGGAATCATAGCTCTGTAATAGCTGGTGCCCTTATTGAGACTCTCGGCAGAGGAACCTATTTGTTTGGTTTTATGAACTACTTTCAACTGCTTGTCAAGAGTTTTGAAATGCCATTGTGCAGTTTGTTTATCTGAAAATCCATAGTTTGTTGTGTAATTCTACTGATTGGCTTGCCATGTTTGTGAAACATGACAGCTCTACAGATCTGCATATTATCAATACGCAGACTGTTGATAAGCTTTATAATGGCATTGACCTTCTCTGATCTCAAGATATGAAGGCGGTTTCGATCAGCATTTGATTGTGCCTATGTTAACCCATGAGCCTGAGGATGAATTAATTTGGAATTTATTAGTCTCATGTTCTTTGTAATATCTACTGATACCCTGGTGTCTGTTTTAGGTCAAGCTGAACGGCACAGCAACTACGACCAATGGTGAGGAGATGGAGACAGAGAACGGTGAGAAGAAGCCGTGTATCACTCTGAGAAAACTTCTGACGAAAAGTCAGGCTAATGGTCTTGTCTCATCTGATAAGAAGGTCAGCAA
>ERZ1740059.1426-NODE-1426-length-12022-cov-4.087240_pt1 | contig 12022 bp, 9 predicted proteins | sample MGYA00581744_ERZ1740059 | MGnify/ENA primary metagenome ERZ1740059 (study PRJEB43018, sample SAMN04849738) | marine metagenome | isolation source: floating plastic debris | place: Pacific Ocean | collected 2008-08-28 | study: EMG produced TPA metagenomics... | reverse complement strand
CGGAGGTTTCCAAACAGTGGGCTAAAATCGTTAGCTTGCTTTCAAAGTCGTAATTGGTCGGGCAGTATTCTTAGGTCTCCTGTAGCTGGTCTCGGAGGGTTTTTGTATGTAAGATTTGACGCTGTAGAGGACTGTCTGCGTAGGGACCGTAGAGAATGGAGTAGAGCAGAACCCTTACTTGGTCGGCATCACACTTTTTAGAGAGTTCCTGCTCCAGTTTGGTCAGGCTATCGGGGGTAGTAACGACTGGTGTTGGACCCGTGGTGTAGAGAGGTCGAAACGCCCGTAGAATTTGCTTTGCGATCGCTTGTGATTTTGCTGGTGACGGTTGATTTTTTAGGATATCTACCAGACGTTGTTTCAGCTGCAGGGGAGTGGGTGCTTGACGATGGGCTAGCTGTACCAGGCTAAGTAAATCAGTACTGGCGGTATCCGCAATTTTGCCGGGAGGCTGACCCAAATACCCTAAAAACGTTTTAATGATCTCTAGATGGCTAGCTTTGGATAATGCGGCGGTGACAGGCTTGTATCGTTCTGCCATTGCCCGTGACTGTACCGATGCTGATAGGTTGGCAACTTGCTGCTCTGTCGAGGGTGAGAGCGATTGCGCTGGAAGAAAAGCAAGTCGCAAATAGTACAAAACTACGTTTGCGATCGCAACATATACCTTCTTGCGATTTAGGTTATTGGCCTTTTGATAAAGACCAGCGCGACACTGGTGGAGTGTAGAATAACGCCCCAACAGAATTGTGACCAACGACTGTATTGAAACACTGTTTAAAACAGTCGCTTCATTTTCCCAGCTGCCATAGCAAACGCTAAACAAGAGTTTCTTAATTCGCAGATGCTGGTCATGCTGCATTAAATTCCCTACCACCTGCTCCATAGCATCCTGCCTCACAGCAAAGGTCTGTTGGGAATAGCTAATCGAAAGACCGTCAGGAGACATGAGTAGTTGGCGGCTGATTACGCTGATATTAACCTTGATTAATATTCACATCTTAGAACTAAATTGGCCACTTCAGTTCACGGACTCTTTATTAGAGTTATGCAAATTACTGGGTTCAGGTCTTCATATCTTCATAATTTTAGTATTCATACGGAGAAAAAAATGCAGTTGGATACACAGTTTGTCAAATAAGCGATACCTGCTATTCGTCACAGATTACGGTTGTAAAAACAGCCAAGACTACTGTGCTGCGTCTGGTTCGCTCTGGTCGCCGTGGCTTTGGATAAGACTGTCAGCTGAGCGTTGTGTATGTGGGGTCACACCATTGGTGATTGGTAGACACTGTTATGGCTCTGTCAAGAAATAAAGTCCCCAAACCAGAGTGGAAAAGGGTGAGGGGAAACGAAAAACGGCTAAGGAGGAATGGCTAAGGGAGAAAGGAAAATGGACTATCGTAGGTGCTGTCTTTATCTGTGAGCCTTATGGCTAGAAACTGTTTATAACAGCGATTTGAGCTATAGCCTATACGGGCTGATTTAGATAGCTACAGCTCAAATCGTTTGCTCGGTTTCCTTATCAAATAAGTGAATTCGCTGGGTGTCTAGCTGTAGGTTAATAGTCTGCCCAGGGACTACGGTGGCCCGAGGATCGAGGCGAGAAACAATCTCACTTCCATCGGTCAATGTGGCATACACAATTAGTTCATGACCCATCAGCTCTACCACGGATACCTTGGCTTGGATATCTACAGGGGTAATGCTAGGGGGCAGATAGCTAGGATGATGGATGCTCTCTGGACGAACTCCCAGGATAACTGCTCGGTCAATATGGTCACCAATGCTGTCTTTACTCCTTAGCAGAGGCAGGCTAAAGCTACCGGTTTTGACCCAGTATTGATTGTTGTCATAGCTGAGTGTAGCGTCCAAGAAATTCATCGATGGACTGCCTAAAAACCCCGCTACAAAAACGTTATTGGGTTTTTCATAAATTGTTTGAGGGGTATCCACCTGTTGCAAAATGCCCTGATTCATAATGGCAATACGGCTGCCCATGGTCATTGCTTCCACTTGATCATGGGTGACATAGATAAAGGTGGTACCGAGTCGTTTGTGAAGCTTGTTGAGTTCAGCTCTAGCCTGAACTCGCAGCTTTGCATCCAGGTTAGACAGGGGTTCATCCATCAAAAAAGCGGATGGATTACGCACAATTGCACGACCTACGGCTACTCGCTGACGTTGGCCGCCAGAAAGTTGTTTTGGTTTGCGCTCAAGCAGGGTTTCAATTCCGAGCTGTTGAGCGGCTTGCTGTACGCGCTTTTGGATGTCTGGTTTGGATACTCCTTGCAGCTCAAGGCTAAAGGCCATGTTGTCAAAAACACTCATGTGGGGATAGAGCGCATAGGACTGGAACACCATGGCGATGTCTCGATCTTTAGGGGGTAGTTCGTTGACTCGGTGATCGTCAATGTACAGATTGCCACTGGTAATGCTCTCTAAGCCAGCTAGCATGCGTAACGAAGTCGTTTTGCCACAGCCTGAAGGACCAACAAGCACTAAAAATTCGCGATCGCAAATTTCTAAATTTAGATCTTTAACAGCCACATAGCCGTTTTCATACTGTTTTGTAACTTGTTCAAACCTCACACCTGCCATGGCTATCCGTCTCCTGCCGGTTGCCGTCTTCTCCAAATAGTAGCGGGAATCACGCTAGATAGTAATAGCAGCCAGTTAGCTGTCTTGGCCGCTGATGCTGCTAACTGAGCCTACGCAAAATCTAATAACCATTGTGTTGAATTCAAATAGAAGACCGAAAGGAGTGGAAGACCCCTTGTGTCTGGATACATGATCTATGGTCAAAGAAAATGAGATTCAAGTACGAGGTTTAGCAACAGTTTCTTTTTATTGGGGAGTGACTTTACACTCGTAACTCTTCGTGTGGGCTAATTATGTGAGCAGGGCCTATGCTGTTTATATTGTTGTTAGCACTGTTGCTTCATATGAAATAGATGAACATAAGTGTTAGACAATATGAAAGGCTAAGATCAACAGTCTGCTGAGACGGTATTGCTTATGTCGTTGGTTGAGTGTGAGAGGTGTTGCTTGGGGGGCCGCCGAGTCCCCCAAACCCCCTTGGTTAGGGCCGGGACGCCGCCCTAAAACCCAGCGTGTTGAGTTATCTCTGGTGGCATTCAATTGGGGTTGCGGCTGGGTCGCTTATCAGTCTTTTAGATCGATTTTTGCGGAAGCATTTGGAAGATAAAATTTAAGCTATGAGGTTAATATTCAACGGATTTTTGGTCTCAGTATCTTGTGCTTTGGCTCGTTGGTTTCTTTTCAAGAAATTATTAGCTTCAGGTGTGACTATTGTTGTTTATGGTCTAGCTAGTCTCCTATGGCCGATTAAAAAGTGAACTGTAATTTTAGATTCCAGTCATTGCCGTGACGAATAATCTGAATAGTCCGAATAAACTCACGGAAGAAAAAGCGGCGTTCTGGTTCTGAGAGATCTTCCCAAAATTGAGGAATACTCACGGCCTGCGACAGTTCTTTAAGATTTACTGGGGGAAGCTGGGCAAGCTGCTGGTTGAGCTGGGCGATTTCTGTATGCACACCATAGGCCCGCAGGTCGGCCGTTGGCTGGTCTAATATGCCATCTATAACCAACTGAGGCAGCTGGTTGAGAATAGCCTGCTTAGCTGAGCTCGCGGCCTTTACTCCATCTTTGGGACCATAGTTGGCCGTAGGGCGCTGGGCCACCGCTTGGGGAAGTTCGGTGCAAATAGCCTGGATCGTTTGCTTTAGCAGGGTTTCATACCGTAGTGCTTTACATTGAGCAGGACATTTATTTGCCCGCATGTAGGTGTAATCCTTTGACCGTCGGGGGGCGCTAACCCGACTGACCGTCAATGTAGCCTGACAGGTTTGGCAAGTTACCAGTCCTGCTAATGAGCGGGGGGCACTGGCGGTCTTTGCCGGTAAGGCGCTATTTCGACGCAGCAGGCGGTCAATTTGAGCCGCTTCGGTCGCTTCTAGCAGAGGTCGGTGTGTGCTTAGAATTGTACCGCCGTCACCATAGCGAGTATGGCCTCGGTAAATTGGGTGTTCCAACCATCGTCGTCCGGTAGAGACAGCCACTTTTTTACCGTATTGTTTGGCAATGTGGCGCACGGCCCCACGTAGTGAGCCGTAGAGCAAAAACTGGTCAAAAAATGCTTTTATCACCGGGGCTGTAGAGCGATCAATCACATAGCCTTGTTTGCCTCGACGATAGCCATAGGGTGCTTTTCCTGGTGGAGGAAGCGCCTTAAGGCGCTTAACGGCATGGCCTTGGCGAATGCGACGCTGCTGCTGAGCGGTCTGTACCTGAGCCAGTATTGTTGGTAGCTGGGGGTGGGTTTCCCCCGCCTTGGGTGTTCGATAGTCCTGCTCTGTTGTAATCACAACTGTTCCTGCCGTTTCTAGAGCCGTGAGATGGGCGGCAACGGTCGGTAAAGAATCACCCAATTCATCCAGTCGCCGGACGAGCAGGTAGGCGGGGGGCTGGGTCTGAGCCTGAGCTAACAGCTCCTGGAGCTGAGGCCGATGCTCTAAAAGGGGAGTATCTTTGTAGACTCGATCAACTTCCCAACCCCATAAATGATTCTCAATGGGGGCATCCAGCCGTGGATCTGTGTAGAGATAGGCGACAATTTGCATTGGGTTTGCATGGGGGATGAGAGCCGTGGCGAGTAAAGTGGGCCGCACAGCGTTGATCAGCCTCTTTTCAACCTATCGTTTGACCTCTGTCGATGGTTAGAACCCCTGATTATTCTTTAGAATTTCCTTGGCTAGATTGATGGGTGCGCTAAACTCCAATGGTGCAAATGGTGCAAGCTAGTGTTGTAAACCCATGGGTAAATTGTCTTACAAACTATTTTTCAACCTACTATTCGCCTGTTTGATTGTGGGGGTAGTTGGCTGTCGACAAACAGAGCCGACGGCTACGCCCGGTGATAGCTTGACAGCACCTGAAACAAGCGATGTTTCTCCATCTTCTTCGACAGATTCTGCAGACTCTGAGGCTTCTGCTTCTGCGACGGCAGCCGCCGCCAGTCAGTCTGCCACTGAGTCTGAACCTCCTCGCGCTGCGCCAGTGGCGCTGGCTAAACAAGACTGTGGACAGCTGGCAGACCAGCAAGCTATGAATCAGTGCGCCGCTGAAAACTATGCTATTTCCGATAAAGCGCTGAACCAGGTTTATCAAGAGGTTCTCCAGGGATTAGACGATGCCGCTAAAACTCAGCTGACCCAGGCAGAACAACGCTGGCTCGTGTTTCGTGATGCTGAATGTAACTTTGAAAGTGGCCGTTATGAGGGTGGGTCTATCGCTCCGTTGATTCAGGCTAGCTGTCTGGAGCAGATTACGGATAATCGGATTGCAGAACTGCAGCAGACCGTAAAAGCGGAGACCAGCTTTGCGGACGCAGATGTACAGCTAAACGAGGTGTATCAGGCGGTACAGGCGTTGGCAAGTGAGGCGGCAGCGGAAGAGCTGACGGATGTTCAACTTGTCTGGCTTGACTATCGTGATGCCCACTGTGAGTTTGAGGCTAATCTGCCATCGGCTCCTGATGTCAAAGCGTGTTTGGCGGCGATGACTGAGACTCGAGTATGGCAGCTACAGGCTTTGCAAGATGAGTGGTCTTTGTAGCTGTTATCAAGTCAAGGGAACGGGGTATGGGGATATCGGGGCAGTTCTGTGAAACTTTTGATTTGAGAAATGCTTTTAGAGATGGCTTAGAGATGTATGTTGAAGCCTGGTTAAGTTGACTTGCTGGATAGTGGTGTAAATGAGCTTTTATAAGGGGTTACTTGCGCTGGTTGCAGCGGCAGCTAGTATCTATGGTGCGCTCTGTCTTGGGGTGTTTTTTTATCAGACTCGGCTAATCTTTAAGCCGACTCAACAACTCACCGAGACACCGGATATGCAGCAACTGGCCTACGAGGATGTGTGGATTGGGGCTGATGGGGGAAGTGTTCCTGCTGGGCAGGGCTTACATGGTTGGTGGTTGCCTGGACAGACGGGGAATCTATCGGGTCTATCGCTGACGCTGCTGTACCTCCATGGCAATAGTGAAAATATTGGGGCTAACTTGGGGCTGGCTCATCGCTATCAGCAGATGGGGTTTAACGTTCTTTTGGTGGACTATCGAGGCTATGGTCTGAGTCCTGGGCCGTTTCCAAATGAACGGCGGGTTTATGAAGATGCGATCGCAGCTCATGACTACCTGACTAAAACGCGGCAGATCCAAACCCAGCAACTGTGGCTGTTTGGCCATTCCCTCGGTGGGGCGATTGCCATTGAGCTGTCTACCCAACGGCAGGCAGCAGGGCTTATTGTCCAGAGTTCCTTTAGCTCAATGCTGCAGGCCGTAAAACTGAGTGGTCAGTATGACTGGATGCCTGTGAACTGGATCTTGACCCAACGTTTTGATTCGCTAACCAAAGTACCCCAGCTTTCGCTGCCGGTCTTTTACATCCATGGTTTAGCTGACGATACCACAGCGGCTGTTATGTCAGAGCAGCTGTATGCTGTATCGCTTTCACCCAAAGAGTTGTGGCTCGTCCCAGAAGCTGGTCATAACAATGTCGCTAGTACGGCAGGGGCAGACTACGTTACGAGGGTCGAAACGTTTGTTCAGCAAATGCAATCCACTGTGGCTATTCAAGCCCCCGTGTCTCCCGTAGAATAGACGATGGAGTTATAAACCAATAGCCAATCCAGGCTCGTAATTAAGGAGAACGGCAATGCCCGAGGCAGTAGGATCGCTAGAGACAAAGGGGTTTCCCCCTGTACTAGCCGCCGCAGACGCGATGGTAAAAGCAGGACGAGTCACGTTGGTTAATTACATTCGGGCAGGCAGCGCGCGGTTTTGTATCAATATTCGAGGCGACGTATCCGAGGTTAAGGCAGCCATGGCTGCTGGTGTTGAAGCCGCCGAAAATGCCCCCGGTGGAGTACTCGAAACCTGGGTGATTATTCCTCGCCCCCATGAAAACGTAGTAGCGGTCTTACCGATTGACTTTAGCGAAGATGTTCAGCGTTTCCGCAATGCGGTAGAGCAGCCCATTCTCCCAGGGCGACGTTAGGCCGGAATGATGGTTGATGTGGAGGCTCTTGTGATGTAGAGACGTTTTATGAAATGCCTCTACATCGCGGTATGTAACCGTACATAAGGTATAGGTGTTACCCGATATACGCGACCTATTGTTCTTTGGGTGCTTGAGGTGTATCCGGTGTATGAGCTGCGACTTCGGGTTCGTGGGCTGTAGCTTCGGGTTCCCACAGACAGACGGCATAGCCTTTTGTTGTCGATGCGATCGCACCATCATGACCTCGACCAGTGAGTTGAGCAGCGATATCAAAGGCCTCAGAAGCCTCTAACCCTGGTCGATAGACACTATAAAATTTTTCGTCATGGCGTAGGGCGACCATTGGCTGGGCTAGATCGGGTACCTGAATATAGCACTGGTGATACTGTTTGGCATCTCCCAGTATTAAGCAACTAGCCGGTCCGTGGGTGGGCCACCTGCGACCATCCTTTCTAGACCCTCTAAAGACCTGGGCCTCTAACTCTAATGCCCACATTACATAGCCGTTGTTGGTGGGCCGAGTTAAGGCCAGCAGCTCATTACCCTGACGAGCCAGTTTATCCAACGCACTCATGGTTGCTTCTGCGTTCTCAAACCGACGAAACAAGCTGTAATACTGGTTGCCTATCTTGATGGCGGACAATCGATCATCAACATCTGGCACCTTAATATGGCACATGGTGTACTGACCTTTGTAGGTCAGCAGCTTACAGATAGCAACGGACATCGGGAACTCATAGAGATTGGGGTTTTGTATTACTGCTTTAGAGACGCCTCAATTTGTCAGGGACCGAGAGATGGCAATGATGACAGATCAGTCCGCATCAGCAATAACATAGTTCTAAATTCTAAAGGTTGAACGTCTGGCCCTACATCTCTCAAGTGGCCTACTTTCATGAGCGCGATTGCTGAACTGCGGTGATACAGTGATTATTACGTTGAGTAGAGAGAAAAGATGCAGGCTCTTGCTGATCCGCCCACTTCATTTCCATTAATGGCTGTTGTTGGCCAGGAGGCCATCAAATTAGCGTTACTGTTAGCTGCTGTAGACCCAGGCTTAGGCGGTGTGGTGATTGCGGGCCGGCGGGGGACAGCTAAATCTGTTTTGGCCCGTGGGCTACATCAGCTGTTACCTCCAATCGAAATAGTAGATGGTTCCTATGCCAATGCCGATCCGACCGATCGACGCGAGTGGGACGATATCACTTTAGATCGCTTTGGAGCGCAGACAGCGCTGCTCAATCTGGAGGATTTACCCACCAAAGTTATTCCAGCTCCCTTTATCCAGATTCCGTTAGGGGTGACTGAAGATCGTCTGCTGGGGTCAGTCGATGTGGCTAAATCTATTCAAACGGGAGAATCGGTGTTTCAACCAGGGCTGCTAGCCGAGGCCAATCGCGGTGTGCTCTACGTGGATGAGATCAATCTACTGGACGATCAGATTTCTAATTTATTACTCGGAGTGCTGACCGATGGTCGTAACCAGATCGAGCGGGAGGGGATTAGTTTTGAGCATCCCTGTAAGCCGCTGCTGGTAGCCACATATAATCCAGAAGAGGGGGTGCTCAGACAGCATTTGCTAGATCGAATTGCGATCGCACTCTCCGCTGATCGAGCGCTCACCATGGAAGAACGTGTGGAGGCCACCGATCAAGCGACTAATTACGCCGACGACCCAGCCAGCTTTTTAGCCACCTATATAGAAGAAATTGACAATCTCAAAACCCAGATTATTCTGGCGCGTGAATGGCTAAAGGATGTAGTCATTACTTCTGAGCAGGTGCAGTACCTGGTTACCGAAGCGATGCGCGGCGGTGTTGAAGGCCACCGGGCAGAACTGTTTGCCGTGCGAGTAGCCAAAGCTAGCGCTGCCCTCGAAGGTCGCACTGAATTCAATGCCGATGATCTACGCCGGGCAGTTGAGCTAGTGATTATCCCTCGCGCCCTCAACATGGACCAACCACCACCGGAGGATGAACAACCACCACCGCCACCACCGCCAGAAAATCAGCAAGAAGACGATCAAGATGACTCTCAGGAGAATGACGACGAGGACGACAGCGACGACGATCAGGATGAAGAACAAGAAGAGTCTCCTCCAAGTATTCCAGAAGAGTTTTTGTTTGATCCTGAGGGGGTAATGCTAGACCCCTCTCTTCTGTTGTTTGCAGAGACTATGAGTAAACAAGGTAACTCGGGAAATCAGAGTTTGGTAATTTCCGAAGACCGAGGACGCTACATCAAGCCAATTTTGCCTCAGGGTCCGGTCCGTCGTATCGCTGTGGACGCTACCCTACGGGCCGCTGCCCCCTATCAAAAAGCTCGTCGTGCCCGTCAGCCTGACCGTAACGTCATTGTCGAGCAGGGAGATATTCGCGCCAAACGACTAGCCCGTAAGGCTGGTTCGTTGATTGTTTTTGTGGTTGATGCCTCTGGCTCTATGGCGCTTAACCGGATGCAGTCTGCTAAAGGAGCGGTGTTGAGTCTTCTGACCGATGCCTATCAAAATCGCGACCAGGTAGCCTTGATCCCGTTTCGCGGAGAACAAGCCGATGTATTGTTACCGCCTACGCGTTCGATTACGTCGGCCCGTCGTCGACTAGAGACGATGCCCTGTGGTGGAGGCTCACCATTGGCCCATGGGTTAACTCAGGCGGTGCGTGTCGGGACAAACGCACAACAGTCTGGTGATACGGGCAACGTGGTGATTATTGCCATTACTGACGGGCGGGGCAATGTGCCACTAGCGCGTTCGTTGGGTGAGCCCATAGAAGAAGGCGAAAAACCAGATATTAAGGCCGAGCTTTTAGACATTGCTGGACGTATCCGTATGACAGGCTTTCAGCTGTTGATTATCGATACTGAGCGTAAGTTTGTGTCTACTGGCTTTGGTAAGGAGCTGGCGAAGACCGCCGGGGGTAAATACTATCAGCTACCTAAAGCGACGGATAAAGCCATTGCGAATATGGCACGTGGAGCCTTGGCAGATTTACAGTCATAGTAAGGTTTGACTCTACATGAATAATTTCAACCTCGTAAAAACATTTGAAGAGCTCGACTTTGATTTATCAGTTTGGGCTGACTGACAAAAGTTCTTTCCGCAGTTTGGGATAAGTGGACGAAACTCAACACCAGCCATGATTTTGTCGTAGACATTACTTTTCATGAATAATTGTTTGGTTAGTGCAACAATTTGGTGCAGCTATAGGTTTGGACTGTAGTGCAAACAGTTCAATAGAGACAGGGCTTTTATAGCTGTAATAAAAGATGCTTATGCAAGCTAGGATTTCTGTTTGTTAGGCTGAGGACATGAGCCGGTAGCAAGGAGAGTCTCATCATGTCTCCAGCATCGACAAATAATCAGCCTGCAGCTGATTGTTGCCACAGCCTACAAATTAATCGTGTTATTACCAACATTGGTAGTGATCTGGAAAAGGGATTGACTGCTGAGACCGTAGCAAAACGCTCTGAAATCTACGGTTGGAACGAACTGCCCGTCAAACCCGGTAAACCCGCCTGGCTCTGGTATTAATAGCAGTTTCATCAGCCGCTGCTTTATATTTTGTTACTGGCGGGAATAGTCAAAGCATTGCTCGGTTCTTGGACCAATGCGGCTGTCATTTGGGGAGTAACCGTTCTCAATGCCGTTATTGGCTATGTGCAAGAGGCGAAAGCTGAGGGTGCGATCGCGTCTCTTGCAAAAACTGTTACCACTGAGACGACGGTATTACGCGATGGTCAAAGGCTACAGGTGCCATCTCGTGATTTGGTGCTAGGAGATATTGTGTTACTGGTCTCAGGGGATAAAGTCCCGGCGGATCTAAGACTCTTTAAGACGCGAAATCTACAGGTGGATGAGTCTGCTCTAACCGGAGAGTCACTACCGGTGGATAAATCGGTTGCTCCTCTACCCAAAGACACCCCCCTGGCAGAACGTACCAATATGGCCTATGCCAGTAGTTTTGTTACCTTTGGTCAGGGACAAGGGATAGTTGTGGCTACGGCTGAGGCGACTGAGGTGGGCAAGATTTCTCAGTCGATGGAGCAGCGTGTAAGTCTGATGACACCGCTGACTCGTAAGTTTGCCAGGTTTAGTCGCATTTTGCTCTACGCCATTTTGACGCTGGCCACCCTTACGTTTGTGATTGGTCTAGGTCAAGGAGAATCATGGGGCTATATGTTTGAAGCGGCAGTGGCGCTGGCGGTGAGTGCTATCCCTGAAGGGTTACCGGCTGTAGTGACAATTACCCTGGCCATTGGGGTCAACCGGATGGCTCAGCGTCATGCGATTGTTCGTAAGCTACCGGCGGTGGAAGCCCTGGGGAGTGCAACGGTAATCTGTTCTGATAAGACTGGGACGCTGACTGAAAACCAGATGACGGTGCAGGCGATCTATGCTGGAGAACAACACTATGGGGTCAGCGGCAGTGGCTATAGCCCCAGGGGTGAGATTCTTCAGCTAACCGATCAAGGAGAAGAACGTCGGTTTGAGGACGAGCTGCCCGTTGCTCTGAAAAAGTGTCTGACGGCAGGTGTGTTGTGTAATGATGCCCAGCTTGATCATGTGGGAGAGCACTGGTCGGTGGTGGGGGATCCAACCGAAGGCGCGCTGCTGGCCGCCGCGACTAAGGCAGATCTGAGCCAAATTAGCCTAACAGCGACTCAGCCCCGCTTAGACTCTATTCCATTTGAGTCGCAATATCAGTATATGGCCACCCTGAATGATGCCGGGACGCGAACCATTTATGTCAAGGGCTCGGTGGAGGCCATACTACGCCGCTGTACTCAGATGCTAGATCGTCAGGGGCAGGTGATACCGATGGAAGACAAGGCGGTTGAGCAAGCGATTGAGACGATGACGACAAATGCTCTGCGGGTGTTGGCCTTTGCTTATAAGCCAGTAGCCCACCACCAGCATGCCCTGGAGCACACTGATATTGTG
>ERZ1740059.1425-NODE-1425-length-12026-cov-4.110684_pt1 | contig 12026 bp, 14 predicted proteins | sample MGYA00581744_ERZ1740059 | MGnify/ENA primary metagenome ERZ1740059 (study PRJEB43018, sample SAMN04849738) | marine metagenome | isolation source: floating plastic debris | place: Pacific Ocean | collected 2008-08-28 | study: EMG produced TPA metagenomics... | reverse complement strand
GTCTGGGCTGAACGCTATATGACTACGGTATTGTTCGATTTGCCAGAGGAATAGAGCTGTAAGATTGCAGTAGTTTTCTCTGTGTCTTTGTTAGCCATGTGTTCAATCTCAGTGCCCCTTAGTTCAGAAACTGTTGCAGCGTCTCCAGCCCCAGGGCAACTGATTGTGTTCACCGGCCCTAGCGGTGTTGGCAAGGGGACTTTGCTGCGTCAGTTACTCAAGCGCCATCCTGATATTCAACTGTCGATTTCAGCGACGACCCGTTCTCCTCGACTGGGTGAAGAACATGGCAAACACTATTACTTTGTCTCCCGATCTGAATTTGAGAATTTGGTTCGTCAGGGACAGCTGTTGGAATGGGCTGAATTTGCCGGTAATTTTTATGGCACACCGCGTCAGCCGCTAGAAGTGATGATTGCCCGTGGCACTGTGGTGATTTTAGAAATTGAATTGGAAGGGGCTCGTCAGATCCGCAACACGCTGCCAAAAGCACGGCAAATTTTTGTATTGCCACCCAGTGTTGACGCGTTAGAAACCCGAATTCGTCAGCGAGGTCAGGATTCAGAAACTGCGATCGCAAAACGTCTAGCCCGCGCCAAAATTGAAATTGAGGCCGCTAACGAATTTGATATCCAAATCGTCAACGATGAGTTGGAACGGGCAGTTACTGAGCTAGAGCAGATCGTTTTTACTCCGGCGGCCTCGACGGAGGTACCCCAGCCATCACCACAAGCGACTCCACAAGCGACTTAACCAGTGGAGCTGCAACTGTTGAACCATAGGACTCTTTCCCTAAGGGCTCATCGAGCACGGCCATTACGACATAGCGTGGATTCTCAACCGGTACAATTCCTACAAAGCTAACAATCCGGCCATCACCGTATTCACCATACTGATTTACTTTTTGGGCAGTCCCTGTTTTCCCCCCCATCCGATAGTTAGGGATGCGGGCCGTTTGACCAGAGCCGGTTTCCACTACGTCTTCCATCATGTTGAGCACTGCCTGGGTGGTTGCTTTAGAAAAGACGGTTCTAGCCTCAGGTCGCGTAGGTTCCCAAGTGGGATTTCCGTCTTGATCGACTAACCCTCGCACAATATGTGGGGTGACTAGCTTACCGCCGTTAGCAAGGGCAGAGTGAAGCTGTACCTGCTGAATCGGACTTAGGGAAAACCCTTGTCCAAATGCTGTGGTTGCCGCTTCTACCGGACTGTTGACAAACTGTGAGCGGCTTTTAAGTTGGGCTATGGTCTCAGCCGGTAGTTCGATCCCGGTTAGCTGCCCCAGACCGAGTTTTTCTAGCCAGTCGTAATAATCAGAGCGTTTTAGCCGCTCCATAATGTGAACCATGCCCACATTGCTGGAGTGACGCAAAATGTCGGTAACTGAGATAGAGCCTCGCCCTCCGACTTGGTTGTAGTCGACATTTTGAATGGTCCACTGGTCGTATTGCAAACGACCTTCGTCATAAATGTAGTCGTTGGGGCTAATCAGACCGGCTTCGAGTGCGATCGCGACATTGATGGGCTTAAACGTCGAACCGGGTTCATATAAATCGCTGATTACCCAGTTTTTAAACTGTTCAACATCTGCTTCATAGTAGCGATTGGGATCATAGGTCGGGGCAGCCGCCAACGATAAGATAGCCCCATTGCGACTATCCATCACAATTAATGCCCCTCGCTTAGCCCCAAACTGTCGCACGGTTGCTGCCAAATTTCGCTGTGCAATACGCTGTAAACGGCTGTCTACCGTCAGCTGCAACCTGAGACCATCTCGATTGGGTAGCTGTTCGCGTGCATTGGGTAAGGGGAGCTCATCCAGTTCATAAAGCAACTGCTGCTGAAATGCGTACTCTAGACCAGCCTGGGGCTGACCTTCCAGATTTACATAGCCCACTAGCTGAGACATCAACGTCTGCTGTGGATAAAACCGCTGCTGGCTGGGCAACAGCTCTAAACCATCTAGTCGCATATTGCGAATACGCGCTGTCAGCTCTTCAGATACATCCACCGCCACTTGAATACCGGTTTCCTGCTCTTGAAAACGCTGCAACAAAGCATTCTGGGGCTGACCTAAGACTCCTCCCAGAACCTCAGCCATCTCCTGAGGTGAGCGATTAAAAAGCATGGGATGGGCGTAGATGGTATACACCACTCGGTCGACCGCTAACACATTTCCCTGACGATCAATAATGGGGCGTCGCGAAGCTCGCGGAACCTGGGGAAAATTCTGGCGCTGCTGCTGAGCTTGAATCTTGAGTTCCTCACCCATCGTTATCTGTAAACGCCCTAAGCGAGCACTGAGCCCTAACATGACCAAAATCATCCCGGTCCAAACCGTTACCAGGCGAAACCGAGGTGAAGACAAGTGGCGAGGACGACGACCAAACTGATGATGTTCTGAGCTAGATGACTGCGTAACCATAAATGATAGGTAAGCAAAACAAGCACGTCTACATCAATGAAGCAGCCAATTAGTAACCCAGCGGATGGGGCATAGGAGCCTGCAAGTCAGGCTCAACCAAAAGCTCAACTGATGGACGAGCTGGAGCGGGTGCCACGAAGATAACACGCTCAGGATCAAAGGGCTTAAATCCAGCTGCAGGCGACTCTGCTTGTTCCGCCATGCTGTTCTTTAGGGTTGCGTTGGCAGTAGTGACCTGCTGTATTGAAGCCTTAAGCGCCTCCAATCGATCAAATGAGCGGGCAACGGTTTGATCTAAATAAACCGTCCAGCTGTAGATGACCAACGCTGTAGCTACTAACCCGCCCGTGATCACAGTAGAGCCCTGCTGTACCCCTACTAATAGCTTGAGTCCAAGGGGTAAACGAGGCGCTGTCGGTAACTGCCTGACGTTGGCAGGTGTTGCAACCTTAACCGGAATAGCCTGAACAGGTGCCTCAAACAGCTCTGCTCCCGCAGAGGATAAATTTTTCTTTGTAGGATGCAGTAATACCAGATTTCGCTTTTGAGAGCTCTCAACGCTATTACTCTTATTTCGATCAGCCCTAACGGCAAAGCCCACTCGTTTACTCCTTAATTTAAGCGTTGCCCCCATGTGTCAGAGCAGTATTGACTCTAACCATGCTGTGGTTAAACCACATTTAATCAAATTATTGAAGCTTTCCAGTCAGAAAAACCACAGATTCACTAAGTATGGGCAAGCCTACCTCACCTCATCAAAAAAATAGCAGAAAAGGTCAACTAATCAAGTGTTTTTTGGTACCCAATATAAAACCAAATATGGTTAATCTCACTACCGTCCAAGAATATAGCCCCAAAACATATCTAAATCAGAGTCTAAACCAGATTTTGAAGCCAGCTTAATCACAGTCGAGAATGTGAAAGTAAACCCTGTCCAGCACTATACCTTTCACAACTCAAAATGGACAGCATTTAAATCAAATGCTGTCCATTCAGTGAGTATTGCCAGTAAGTCTATGGGGTGACGATTGACACCCTCTACTCAGCTGTAACGAGTTCAGTGCTGCCACGGCGACGACCACGGGTAAGGCTATTGAATAGCATTTGACCAATCGCCTTCACTAAATTGCCCTCAAGCTCTTGGAACAACTCCATGTTGATACCAAAAGCATCGTTAGCTTCTTCCACAATCTGATCGGCCATAGCCTCATCAACAGGGGCTGCATCAATTGTGCTGCGATATCCATCCTTAAAGGCACCTTCATCAGGAATTGTAGGGAATTCGTAAAAAGCTACGCCCTCATCATCCGCAAGATTCATCGCCCGCTGGGCAATATTTTTCAGAATCTGACCCCCGGATAAATCACCTAGATAGCGTGTGTAAGAGTGACCTATGAGTAGCTCAGGCGTCTCATTAGACACTTTACGAATCCGATCTACATAGGCCTGACCGACTGGAGAGATAAAAATCTTTTCCTGCCAGTTGGGTCCGTAATAATAAGCCAAATCTGTTTCCAGAGTTTCTTTTCGATATAGCTCAGGATAATAAACCGACGAAACCACAGGATGATTTTTGTGACGCTCTAGCTCTTCTTCCATAGCCGCGTACACATAGTAGAAGTTAGCCACCAGCTTACGGTAAGACTTCTTCTCAACAACACCCCGCAAAAAGCAACGTACAAAGCCCACGTTTTCGGCCATTGTGTGCGCTTTCTGCGTACCTTTTTTAAGCTTCTCGGCTAAATTACTGCTCATACTAAAATATCTCGACGTCAAATGAATTTAATATTGTCCGCACTGTCCGCCAGATGCATAGGACGAGAGGGCAAACGGTATAGACATACTTTGGACGCGCTGTTAGCTCCAAGGGATGTCCAACCAAAAACCACTTCAAGGAGTAAGGACATTGCCATAGTTGCTACCGTAGAACGTTTTGATGAGGCGTTACATTACATTTTTTTACGTGAGAGGAAAGCTGGCTGTCGCTTATGGATAGATTCCCAGAGACTTACAAGCTATGTCCCTTACCTGACAGGCAATTCATCTTTAGCTAGACAAATGTTAACTTTGTATCATTTCGAAACCTTTCGAAACTTTAGTCAGAGAATTCTAAAAAATGGTCATTCTTAGCTGCCCCATGGAGCAACTGTCGGCCAGCCCTCCGCTATATAAAAAAATAGACAAAAAGCGGAGATACAAAGCTCAGACAAAAAAACGGTCAAGGGCCGCCTTGAGCTCAGTCAGTTCCGCTTCGATATTGCCTTCGGTGACAGCTCGACTAATACACTCACTCAGATGCTCATCCAAAATCAGTCGAGCTACTCGATCAAGCGCTCCTCTGACAGCTGCCACCTGTACCAGTACGTCCGGGCAAGGTCTACCCTCATTAACCATGGTTTTGATCCCACGCACATGGCCTTCGATGCGAGATAGTCGATTAACAATATGCTTTAGCGATGCCTCACTGTGGGCATGACCATGACCATTGGCACCATGGGAGGAGGAGATAGTGTCTGAAGAGTTGCTCAAGGACTAAGACAGGTAGATGGGCTAAGACAAAATAAAAAACGAACACCTCGATTGAGCTGCTCGTTAATTATTGTTGCGCTTTCAACAGGTTTTGTCATCCTGGTCGGGTTTTGTGCTTTCAAGCTAATCTATTGATTTTTTAACCAGCGAGCTACATCCTTCGCGTGGTAAGACAAAATCAAATCAGCTCCCGAGCGCTTAAAGCTCATCATAGTCTCCATGACCAGCTTCTCTTCATCTACCCAGCCATTGAGAGCTGCGGCCTTGACCATAGAATATTCGCCTGAAACGTTATAAGCCGCCACAGGTAGGTTGCTTGCTTCTTTGACTCGCCAAATAATATCCATATAGGCAAGGGCCGGTTTCACCATTAGCATGTCAGCGCCTTCGGCAATATCTAGGTCAATCTCTTTGAGTGCTTCTTGTCCGTTGGCCGGATCCATCTGATAGGTACGCCGATCGCCAAACTGGGGAGCTGATTCAGCTACATCTCGAAACGGGCCATAGTAAGACGACGCATATTTAGCGGCATAGGATAACACTGGAATATTTTCGAAACCAGCCTTGTCTAGGCCTGTTCGGATCGCCGCTACAAACCCATCCATCATGCCAGACGGTGCAATGATGTCAGCTCCTGCATTGGCTTGGGAAACGGCTGTTTTCTTAAGTAGCTCTAATGTGGGGTCGTTAAGCACTTGGCCCGTGAGATCGCCCACTTCTAAATAGCCACAGTGACCATGGGGAGTGTATTCACATAGGCAGGTATCTACCGTCACAATCAGGTCGGGGACAGCGTTTTTTACGGCCTCTGTTGCTTTTTGTACAATGCCACAGTCGTGCCATGCGCCGGTAGCATCATCGTCTTTACCCTCCGGAATGCCAAACAAAATAATTGAGGGAATGCCGAGGTCGTAAACTTCCTTTGCTTCTTCTACAATCTTGTCAACTGATAGTTGGTAAACCCCTGGCATAGACTTGACTTCATTGGCAATACCCGTGCCGGGAACCGCAAACAGAGGATAGATAAAATCGCTGCTGGTAACAACGTTTTCGCGAACCATGCGGCGTAGTTGAGGGTGGCTGCGCAACCGACGGGGACGATGAGTGGGAAACATATCAGTTCTTAAAGGAAAGCCATGTTAAAGGATTAAGTAAATAGTCTAAAACCTGCCTGGGTGTCTACTTTCAGGCAGATTAAAAAAAGTAACGTTTATTCTAACGTTCAATTGTGTGTAAGACCGTCCCATGGGACGGTCTTACACACAATCCAAGAACCTGAACCATAAACGATAAAATAAGCCACCGTCGCCGTGAGGAATTGTCAGTGTTTGCAACGGCAGAGTTGCTGTGGGCTTTAATTGGCTTGATTTTGACCATTGGAGGAACATGGTTAGAAGTCTTTATCACAACCGGACCTTGGAATTGGGCCGATGGAATTGAGGTATTTTCATTGGGAGTTAGTTTTCAAGTAGGGGCCGTTTTGCTAACGGGCTGCCTGGGTGGGCAAAATGCAGCTGCTCTGTCGCAGGTGGCGTATCTTAGTCTGGGGCTACTACTATTTCAGGTATTTGACTTACAAGTCTTTACTCAGGGCGGTGGGGTGAGTTATTTGAGGGAGCCCAGCTTTGGCTATTTGCTTGGGTTTATCCCGGCGGCATGGGTCTGTGGGTATCTTGCTTTTTGGGAAACTCTTAAACTAGAGACACTGGCGCTTAGCTGTTTGAGTGGACTGATGACAATTCACGCAGTGGGATTAGTGTATTTGCCTTTAGCCTACGTATTACAGTGGACGGGGGAAAACGCACCGTCCCTGGTAGAGTCTGTGTTTACCTACTCGATTGCGCCGCTGCCAGGACAGCTCATCTTGGTATGTGCAGTTTCGGTGCTTGCCTATGGTATGCGTCAAATTATGTTCTATTAGCACCGTCACAACAGCATGGGTAGATTAAGGAGAAAACAAGTCAATCGTCTGTTTTGGGTGGCGGCTTTTATTGGACTTTTGTTGGATCAAGTGACCAAACATTGGGTTGTCCAAAACTTTACTCTCGGCGAATCGGTCACGATTCTTCCAGGGGTATTAAACTTCACCTATGTGAGAACTGTCGTTGGATACTGCCGTGGCTATCGGTGATTGTGAGTATTGGGATTGCGGGCTATGGCCTGCTGCTACGGATTGAAGATCGCTGGGAGCGAGCGGGCTGGGGCTTTATTTTGGCTGGCGCACTGGGGAATGGCATTGATCGGGTCAAGGCCGGTGAGGTGGTCGATTTTATTCAAGCGTTTCCAATTACTCGATTCCCGGTATTTAACCTGGCCGATATTTGGATTAACGTGGGTATTTTTTGTTTGTTGCTGGCAGTTTTTTTGACGGCAAAACGGGAAGAAAAACGATCTTAGGTTTGTACGAAATTTGGTGAGCGCTGACTGTAGCTGTAATAGCTGGATCAGGGGTCAGTAATCGAAGGGTTATAGTAAACCCATGCGTTAAAAACTCGTACCTTCAACACGTTACGTCAAAAGATGACTCAGCCGCCCCGCCGTAATTCATCGACGACGCCTCCTAGAACTATCTTGGGAACGATGACCCAGGTGATTCAGAATGTGGCGCGGGTGGATTTCAACAAATTGGTGTTGAAACCAGGTGCACGGGTGCCCAAACTGGTCGTTGAGTATGATAACCAACGGCAGGTGTATGATTTGGTCGGTGACCATTATGTGTTGGGGCGTAGTTCTAAAACCTGTGACATTGTGGTGCGTAGTCCGTTGGTCAGTCAAACCCATCTGACCTTGACGCGCGATCGCAACCAGCTTGGTAATCCTTTTGTCCTTAAAGACCAAAAATCCACCAACGGTACCTACTGTGGAAAAAAACGTCTGAAAACATTCAAACTGCAGGATGGGGACGTGCTAAGCCTGGGGCCAAATGAGCTTAGTGACGCCGTAACCCTACGGTTTCAAAACCCGGCACCTTGGTATCTCAAAACCATTCGCTACGGCCTTTATGGCATTACCGGCAGTGTTGCTTTGACAATTTTTTGGGTTGTTGCTGTTGAATGGCCCAAAATTCCCATCCGCCCTATTCCCGAATCAGTCCAGGGCCCCGTGTCAGTGTTTGGCAATGAAAATGGTGATCGCGTCTTGCTAAATCCGATTACCAATGAAGCCCATATCGAAAAAACAAAACTGCGCGACTATTCCAAATATTTACCCCAGGCTGTTGTTGCCTCAGAGGATTCTCGTTATTACTGGCATCTGGGCGTCGATCCATGGGGGATTGCGCGGGCTGCCAAAACCAACATTAGAAGTGGCACCATCCGCGAAGGTGCGAGCACCCTTACCCAGCAGATGGCCCGCAACATTTATCGGGAATATGTGGGCAGCGAAGACAGCGCCATGCGTAAAATTCGCGAAATGATTGTTGCCCTCAAACTAGAAACCTTTTACAGCAAAAATCGCATCATGTTGCTGTATCTTAACCGGGTATATCTGGGCAACAACCTCTACGGATTTGAAGACGCGGCCCAGTTTTACTTTGGTAAATCTGCCAAAGACCTCAACATTGAAGAATCGGCCACGTTAGTGGGTATTTTGCCGGCCCCCAATGCGTTTAATCCGGTTCAAAGCTATGACGATGCTCTAGACTACCGCAACCGTGTGATCGAGCGTATGGTTGTGCTTGGCATGATTAGCCAAGAAGAAGGCCGTCGGGCCCGACGTTCGCGGATTGAAATTAGTCCCGACGCACGTCGACAGCTGCAAAGCATTCGCGCTCCTTATTTTTATAGCTACATATTTGACGAGCTGGACCAGGTTCTGGGTGTAGGTCTAGCCCGAGAAGGAAACTTCTATGTCGAAACGAGTCTGGATCTAGCGGTTCAAACCCAGGCTGAAACTTCAATGCGCTCGGGCATTATCAACCTGGGTGACCGGTATGGATTCTCCCAAGGGGCACTGGTGACTTTGGAATCCTCTACAGGGGAAATTCAGGCTCTGGTGGGTGGTGCTGACTATAGCCAAAGCCAGTTTAATCGCGTGTCTCAAGCTGTCAGACAGCCTGGGTCTACATTTAAAATCTTTGCCTATGCCAGCGCCCTTGAGCAAAATATTGCTGCGGGGACTGGTTTTAGCTGTAGCGACCTAAACTGGGGTGGCCAGTTTTATCAGGGATGTCGCTCAGGCGGTGGCACGCTGGATATGTATGATGGCTTTGCCCTATCAGAAAATGTGGTTGCTCTGCGAATAGCCCGTGAAGCCGGTTTAGACAATATCGTAAATCTTGCCCAAACCATGGGCATTGAGTCAGAGTTAGATCCAGTGCCTGGGTTGGTGCTGGGGCAAAGCGGGGTGACTCCGCTGGAAATGACCGGTGCGGTGGGTGCGATCGCAAACAACGGTATTTGGATTCGCCCCCACGGAATTCAGCGCATATTAGACAGCAGTGACTGTGAAAATAACCGCGATCGCAGCACCTGTCGTGTCATCTTTGACTTTGCCACCGATAGCCCAGACCTGAGCCGTGATGTGCTCACCCCCAACACTGCCCGCACCATGACCACCCTGATGCGCGGCACTGTCAACAGTGGTACTGGTCGTAGCGCCTATCTGGGACTGGGCGAAGCCGGAAAAACCGGCACCACCAATGATAATGTGGATCTCTGGTTTGTTGGCTTTGTCCCTAGCTCCGACCTCGTAACCGGTATTTGGCTTGGCAACGATGACAATACCCCTACCGATGGCAGCAGTTCCCAGGCCGCCCCGCTTAGGGGCAACTATATGGGCCAAAATGTGGAGTAATCAAATAATCCATCTAGGAAAAGACTAAGACCAACATCACGACTATGTGGTCGTTGTCTTTCTCAAGGTAAAGGCTGAAAAAACAGACTAAAACACGCAATATATAGTTGTTCATAAGTGGTTTCTTAATTACGCCCATCTGTTGAGCTGAGAGAGATACGCAACCTTCTCAAAATCTGGGGCAGTTGTCGTGTAATTCAACTGAGAAGAGTCTATCAGAGAGATTAAATACATAGTATGCTCGGTAAAATCTGGCGATAACATGCAGAAAAAGCGTCATCCCCATTCTGATTCGGGGACGTTATTTCTTGTTAGATCCCTTACCTCTTTTTCCTAATCTAAACACTTTAAGGCTCTGTCAAATCGATAGAGTCTTTTTATTGGTTAAAAAGACTGATAAAAAAGAGGGCTGAAGCTGCAGTAACCTATCAAGATAAGTTTTTTGAGAACAGCTCTAAAGAGTCTTATTGAGACTAGGAGAGTTCCTGATATAGATTATTCTGGATGCCGTAGTATGCTTAAGCTTCACGAGGTCATAAACCGTGGTGCTACAAATTAATAAGTAACAGCTTACTCAGTAACCGCGACGTGTTTTGAATCCTTAAGTGAATCTTTAATCAGATCGCATCACAGTGATCTCAGACACAAACTAGAAAAACTTGATGCTTGTGTAAGCGGGTTGTAGGTTTCGCTGACAAAAAGGTTGGTATGGTGCGTCTCCGCACTACAGTAGACCCATAGACAAAACGTCTTATTGAATAACTCTCTATCTCGAACTCTATATCTAAGTAGACAGATTACTGTATTACTTAACCCTTTATATCTAACCCGAAGGCCCCATGAACCTTAGTGTCCGTGGGGCCTTCTTATTTGTGGAGGTTTGCTTTTGAGCGTAGTTACGGCAGCTACAGCCGATCAAAAGATTGCAATAGGAGCCGTGTAATTGGTTTAAACTTGAGCGTTGTAAGCAACGTGAAGAGTTGACCCATGCTTGACGAACAGGCTAAAAAAACGATGCTGCGCAAAATTCCCCATGCGCTGTATATCTGTGGTGTTAAAGACGGTGAAGAGGTGAATGGGTTTACGGCTAGCTGGGTTATGCAGGCCTCTTTTGCCCCACCCTTGTTGGTTAACTGTGTCAAAGCTGACTCCACCTCCCACGCTATGATCAAATCTAGCGGTGTCTTTGCCCTCAGCGTGTTACAAGATGGTCAAAAAGAGCTAGCCCAAAACTTCTTTAAGCCTCTGCGCCGTGTTGGTAATAAGTTTGAAGAGATTGAGTTTTACCCTGGCCCCGAGACCGGTTGTCCCATCATTAAGGACACGCTTGGCTATGTCGAGTGTAATGTAGTCAGCGCCGTTGAACAGGGGGACCATACCGTCTTTGTCGGTGAAGTTATCGGCGCAGGTGGAGGCTCTGTTGCTATCAACCACTGGCTGGAATTATGGAGGATAAGGGTAAAGCGGTCGGTGTTGTGCCTATTGCAACGGCCCCTATCTACTATCAATTCCTTTTCACTTATTACACTATCTACATTGATCATTTACCGGCTAAACCTCCATGCCCCTAATCAAAGTGCAAACCTCCGTCGACGCGCCCTCCACAGGTGCTGTAGAAGACATGCTCAAACAATTATCAGCTAGCTTGGCTAAGCATATTGGTAAACCTGAATCCTATGTGATGACAGCTTTTCAGCCTAGTACTCCTATGACCTTTGGCGGGAGCACTGACCCAACTTGCTACATCGAAATTAAAAGCGTTGGCACGATGGGTAGCAAAACTAAAACCATGAGTCAGGAGTTTTGTGCTCAAGTGCAGGCTGTGTTGGGTGTTCCTCCCGATCGTACCTATATCGAATTTGCTGATGCAGACGGTGCGATGTGGGGATGGAATGGTAGAACATTTGGCTAGGGAAACAGCCATTGCTTCTGGTCGAAGGAAGCTGTGTGGGAAGTAATGGCGAAAAATTACCTTTATCCGGAAAGGTCTTGGTTAGCTCTGTAGTTCCATACATAACCAATGTTTCTGGGTTTTATTAATCTCCGTAAAAACAGACAAGTAAACTGACTTTAGGTGCTCTTTAAGGAGTTTTACAATGGATTTACGGTGGTGTACTTAAGAATTGGTTACATTGGTTGTGTTCTTGTAACACACTCTATATAAACACCTTATGTGTAATCAGCCCCGGCAGTAATGTCGGGGTTATTTATTGGATTTAATATGGACTAGAGAACATAATTGTTAGCAACTTCAGGTAGCAAGATAGCCATATTAATT
>ERZ1740059.1424-NODE-1424-length-12029-cov-8.928011_pt1 | contig 12029 bp, 7 predicted proteins | sample MGYA00581744_ERZ1740059 | MGnify/ENA primary metagenome ERZ1740059 (study PRJEB43018, sample SAMN04849738) | marine metagenome | isolation source: floating plastic debris | place: Pacific Ocean | collected 2008-08-28 | study: EMG produced TPA metagenomics... | reverse complement strand
ATAGAGACCATATGGGTTGATATACCACATAAGGTGCAACGATGATCATTCTTTTTATTGTACCACAACATTGCATTTGGTAGGCCTGAAAATTAGCGAGGTGAAAGCTAAAACGCTGACTTTTTTGCGCTGATTCAGCGGCTGTGTGCCGTTGCTCTTTGCACTGGTCATTAATATAGGTTCTTGACTTGTGCCTTGCTCACTGTTCAATAAATGATACATCATGATATGTCTTCTGGGGTTAAAAAAATTGACCCACAGCCTCAACAGATACAAATATATACATTTTGATGGAAATTAAAAGACTGCCCACAAACTACTCTGTGTTCTAAAACAATCTGATGTAAAACAGCTTGAAATAGATATAACATCTTATGAGCAGTCCCCGGGAGCAGTGCTAGCGCTTCCTTTGACTACCGCTAATATGGAGAATTATTTTGCTAGCGGAGCTGAACGTAAAAATATGTTCTTTTAATTCACTCGCTTACTAAGTTGGCCCACTACTGCTACTAACTGTAGTGATCAGCCGCCAAAACAACACACCGCAACTATCAAAACAACTGTCGCTCTGGGACCGTGAGGATGTGTACCACACTGGCGTGTTTTTTACTGTGGCATCACCACTTTGCTCTAGAAGTTATGTTCCGTAGAATTGTTTGAATTAAAAACTATTTTTTTAAAATTATGGCATTCACTTCATTCTTCTGTTGAAGGATGCTGCCAGCGAGACAACGAGTATCTCTCGAGCCAGCAGCTACCAGAAACTAAACGGTAAAGAAGAGAATCCGCCTCCACCAGACAAGGATGTTGAGGAGGCGGAGAGGAGCAAAGAGCTCAACTCACTCTCACATGCCAGCTTTAACTTTATCAACTCGATCATCGGTGCAGGTGTTATTGGTATGTATATTAACTCATGTATATAATTATGTGTATGTCATATTATATCAGTGCCATTAAATGTGTTAATCTATAACCTGATGTGTGAATGGGTTATTCGTGGCATTCTCTTTACATTTTGCGGATGAAATCAATGGTTATGAGACAGCAGTATCTACATGTAGATGCATGTACGCACATATACCAGCAATACATTACCGATGCTGAAACATTTCTTAGAGAAAATCAATCAAAGATGAACATTTTGACAAACGAGTTGTCTGCCTCTTTTTCAATATGGGACAATTCCCAATGCCAAGTTTCCAGTGTTTGGCATTGGTCATAATAGGCGCAATGATATGCATATGACAACAGATTCATGCAAATTGCATACACTTTTAACTGAGAGGTGGATAGTTTTCATGTAACTTCAGCTGATGCACAAAGCGCATATGGTCATAACTGAGCAATTCATGTATCTATCATAGATACATAGATCGTTGCACCAATACGTTGATGAAAAAATCGTTACTACTGCACTTTCTGGGTAATCTGTTTTGATGTTTGTTGGAACTAATCAAATGATTAGTTGCAACAAACATCAAAACAGATTACCCAGACAGTGCTGCAGTAACAGTTTTTTTCATCACAATGATAATATTGTTGGTATGTCGCTGCGCTATTGAGACTGACATTATACATGTATACCAGCAGTGGCTTAGCGGCCAGTACCAGCACATGCCAACACATATTAATCTTTCGTGAGTGATAGAGAAATCATCACACAGCATATCACTGCAAAGCATAACCATCAACCATCAACCATGATCAACCATGACCAACCATGACCAACCATGATCAACCATGATCAACCATGATCAACCATCAACCATCTACCATCAACAATACCATGGCACCATCTTTTTAGTACGAAGTTCAGTATAGATTGAATGACTCATCATTATTATCAATGTGTGAGTTTTAGCTTTGATCGTAAATGTTAAACGTTACCATCTCCATCTTAACAAATATCGCTTATTGAATTTCTTTTGAAAAAGTTGTTAGATATAAAAACGGTCATGAGCGATGACAAATTGCAATACAGCTTTTAGTAACAACTGGGCATTATTTTGCCATAACTCATAATATGTCAAGCCATTATGCTGAATTAAATTTAATTTGTTTTGCTATCATTTTTCAGATATTTGCTGCCAATTTGAGCTGGGTACGCCTCTTTGCTCAATAAATTGTCACAGGTTACGTACATTGAGATAAATTGACTGTTCATTGATTTTATAATTAGTTCATGGAAGCGAGGCTCTAATTGTATACAGAAGGAAATTTATTTCAAATAGTGAATGTCTTAAATCATTTATGAAATTAAGAGATAAAATGAGTGATTATTGGATTTTAGTCTGGCATTTCAGCTTCACAGTGGTTCAAATATTTTCAGCATGGTAAAACAAAAATTAGTCCAACTCATGCATCAGTGTGTTCGGTTTATTGCTTGGTTTGAGGCATACAAACCATTCACACGATCATAGTCACAAGATGCTCAAGATTAAAACAAGAAACATAGATATATGGTCATTGGACCCACTATAAGATGCAATCCATAAGCCAGTCCAGTTAACGTGAAAAACGGGGCATCTGCTCGAGTCCAGACATCATGAAGCTCATTATACAAGCTGCTCAAGTATAGTACAGTCCACATTGTAGCTGATTTATCTGAGGGCCCACTCTGCCAGCAGAATAATCTATAGATTATCTCTGCATCATGGCAAAGTGGCGCCGCAGGTACAAAGAGAAGGCAACTCCTAGAGGTCAAGGTTGAGAGATACAAACAACCGAAGATTTGCAGGGGGGCTAGATGCCCTGAATTTACCCGCTCAGAAACTAAGCCTGACTGAATTAATTCAGTCTGTACAATGCAGTAACAGCCGTATGTCTCAATTGTTGTGCATGAGCAATGTGCTGAGGGTCACTATTGATACCAACTAGGTTGACAAATGTATGTCATAAAAACTGTACAGAAACTTCAACGATAAATGTTTCTCGGGAATGCATGCACATCCTGGAATGCAATCTTTGTATGGCCTTTCTCGAATTCTCAAGAGTATGAGGTTAACAAACTCACACTACTGATTGCTGTCACTGGCCTAATTCTAAAAGTCTGCTGTGTAATGCTGAAAGAGCTTTGATAAATTTCCACCATTCCAATTTTGCCTGGTCAAAGGCTGATGCTCCCATCCCAGGTTTCATCTGATACATATTCTCTCTGTTGTAGGAATCCCCTATGCTTTACACCAGGCTGGGTTCGGACTAGGTATCCTACTAATCATAGTCGTAGCAGGCCTTACAGGTAAGAGTCCAATAGGGCTGTTTAAAACATTACCATGTGCAATTTTAAATTGCAATTCTCATGAATACGCAGTCCAAGGTCTTCTATGTTATCATTGGCTGAACATGTGTGGTAATTCTGAAAAACTACATGGTGGAGTACTGTTTTACATACCCAATAGGTACTTGTTATTTGTAGAAGAACATTTTTGGAGGTGAGGAGAGACAACTCTCATTGCCGAGTTTATGGCATCGGAGAGTTTGCTCCCTGATGGCACCAATGAGATTGTTGTATATCACTGATAACACCTGGTAGTGGTCATAATTGCCCCTCTTAAAAGACCAGTAGTAGGCCTACTCAGAATCTGGACAATGCTGCTTATCAATAGGTAGATCTAGAACATGTTATCATTGGTTTCAGAAGATCGTTGCCCTCAGTAAACTCAGGCAAGGCTGTTAATAAGTGTCTTTCTCTTTCAGATTACTCAATAGTTCTATTAATTCAGGGAGGAAACCTGGCAAATACTAGTACATATCAGGGTTTAGTAAATACTGCCTTTGGAAAAATTGGATTCTTAGTACTTACAGCAATGCAGTTTTTATACCCCTTTATCGGTAAGTGAATTTGTAGATTTGTGTTATATAAACTTGGGTACTCTAAGATTGACGGAAATCAGATAAGGGGGACAAAGGGGCCACACAAAGAAGCATTTATCATTTTGTAAGATACTTACTTGTTCAGGTAGACGGTTCATTGTCCTCAGGACAATGATCTGAGGATAATACCTGGACGTCCCAGTATCTTTTCTGGTATTTAATGAAGACAATATAGAAGTATTGAAATATTGTAGATTGTCTGTGACCTTGGCTATTTATACCTGTTGTCAAAATATTCTGTGACCTCAGACTCTGCCAGTGAGTAGAACAAGCACACAAACAAACATTGTACACAAACTATGGATGTATTTGAGAACAGCATTGCTGTGAGGTAAAAACAAAACACCTTCTCTTTTTATATTCTTTCTGTGTTTACAGCTATGATAGGATACAATGTGGTGATAGGAGACACTATTACTGCAGTTATCAGTCGGATAGGGGGAGGTAAGTCACAATTTGCTTCTAACCAGTTTCAGCAGATCTGTTGGATAGTTTTGAATTATATCCATTGTGGCTATTGTGTTTCTCTATGCACTGAGCATATGACCAATGCATGTTTAAAACAGTAAAAACTGCGATAAACTGCCATTCAAAAAATGCGATGCTGTGATTGAGTTTTGGTTTCCTTTTTAGAGGCGGTAGCTAAAACTGCCCTGGGGAGTCGTCAATTTATTATAGTTGTAGTCACAGTTGTAATTACTCTTCCATTATCACTGTACAGAGATGTAGCCAAAATTAGCAAGGTAAGTGATGTTCTGACATTTCTAAACCCCTCATCACTGGAAATGACAATATATAGAATATTACGTGGGTCGTACTATTACCGTATATTATGCCATTCAACAGTGGATGATGGTTATCATTGCCTGCCTCGAGTTCTCATAGGCATTTATATGAATTGAAAATGTTGGGGTAACTTCAGTTGGTGGCAAAGGAAAATAATACCTGTCCATTATCTGTATTTTCCATGTGGGCGAAACCGGTGCTGGTTATGGAAAGTTGTCTGCCCATTATGTAGCGGAAGAAAACTCTTATATCATATTGTCACTTGCGTTTATTGAATCCCCTCTTGATATAGCAACTGTTGTTCTTGCTTTTGCATACATCCAACATATAATGATGGAAGGTGAATACAATGATGTAACAACGTAAACTTAAAAATTTCGATTTATGCTAAAGCGGTCCAAATTTAATGGATACAGGCCCTATTATTTGTGAAGTCACAAATTTGCTGAATATACTGTACTAACATGTACCTTTACAGTACAGATAAGATGTGGAACAGGATTATATATGTCATGAGTTTTTTGTTTCTGTGGTTTCAGGCATCGTTGGTGTCTTTGATTCTGATATTCTTCATAGTTATATCAATGTTTGTAAAAGCTATAATGCTACGTGGTCAAATGTAAGTAAAGTAGCAAACACTCCAACCATATTATTTTGATATTGCTGCCTGCTTATTGCTTACTATTCTAACAAGGCGTAGCAGCGATCCTGTCGGGACATTCAACCCTAATAATTCAAGTCTTTTGCTGATTTAAACCATGATAGACATCAGAGCAATTTTAACTACTTACTTCATATTTATATTTGCATGTGTTATACTTTGTTTTACAGCCCGAGAACAGCAGATGCCTGGGATTTTGCTCATCAAGATATCACTCAAGCCATAGGAATTTTAAGTTTTGGTAAGATTATCGTAATTCTTTGGTATATATACACCAATCTATTTGTGGAGTTCTAACAGTGCATCGTTTGACACTCAGTCACAGAGACTGTTTCTGGGGAGTATGATCGAATTGTAGTTGTAATGATGGAAGGTTGTTACCATACCCTGTAACAACAACAACCTGCACCTTTACTTCAACGCTGTGTTGTAGGTTAAAAGCTAGTTTTTCCTTCTGTTTCTAGCTTATATGTGCCATCATAACTCCTTCTTGATATACACAAGCCTGGAAAACCCAACAGAAAAGCGCTGGAACCTGGTGACACACACAAGTGTATTCACATCTATGATAGTCACTCTATTGTTTGGTGTCCTCGGCTATGTGACCTTCACTGGACTAGTTCAAGGTAAAGTCAAGAGTGGAAAGGAGATAGGGGATGGTTGCAAACTAATTCTAATTCTACCCAACCCCGTAGGATATCTCGGAGCCAAGCTATGGCAGAGTTTTTTTGGTGAAATGTGTCACTCTGTTTATGTGGTGAACAGATTGAAACTTCATATCCTGGACAAAGTCGAAGCTTTGAAAGAAGTTATGTCATGTCATGTATAATGCATGTATGCAAAAGGGTCAAATGTAGTGTAAATAAATATTTACTGCGTTGAAATTTGTCACTTTCCATATTTTTTGCAGGCGACGTTCTTCTTAATTACTGCTTTGAGGATGATTTCATGAACGTGGCCAGGTTTGCATACGCAATGACAATCGTTCTGACTTATCCCATCGAATGTTTTGTAACTAGAGAGGTCATAGAGAATTCTGTCTTCGCCACAAAAGAGCCTCAGCTCGGCAGACATATACTAATTACTGTGATTATAGCTATACTCACCTGTGGTATATCAATGGCTACAGAGTGTATCGAAGTGGTGCTTCAATTCAATGTAAGTCAAACTCTATTACATATATTATTTTTTGGAGTTATCTGCCTAATTGGGGGACAAATCGCGACCAGTCGCCAGTCATGGGTGGAATTCTGTTAGTGTTAGTAAAGAAGAGATACCATATTTTCAATGAGTTATTCTTGCTGTTTTGATCAGTAGGAAATTTAGTTGAATGATGGTTGTCTACATAATCATTCTTAGTAATCTAAGGAACCAGATGAGCTAGTCTTGTCTACCAAACCCGATGTTAGTCCGTGTTAAGACACAGAAACTCAATGTACAGAGCCAGCGGATTTGGTAGATCCGACTACTGATTACCCCTGAAACAGAATTAGATAGAAACGGTGGCTCTAACCTGACCATCAAAGATAGAATAGTAAATGTAAATCATTGCTTGTGTCCAAAGCAACACCGGCTCAGATCTTTCTTTTGTCATCATTTGCTATACCACAACCAATGTTTAATCTAATAGGGCATGTTAACATTGGAATTATCTTCTACTGTATTGGGAATTCCCAATGATGGCTAATGATGCGTATACAACACTCAGTTAAAATCTGATTGGTTCTTACACTCAGTCAAAAGTACAGCAAGCTGATTGGTTGATAATGGAATAATGAGAAAGCAATTTTGGACATTAAAATGCCCTATTGCATGTGTACACTGTGAGGAATAATTTCTGTTTGTGTACATTTCTTCCAGGGAGTCTTAGCAGCTATACCTCTGGCCTTCATATTTCCTCCATTATGTGTGCTCAGACTACAACAGGAACCAATCCTCTCGCCTAAAAGTATACCGAAGCTATCAGTTGCCATATTTGGAATTATCTCCTCCATATTAGGCTTGGCAATGACCGTTCTCCGTATAGCAGAGGGGAAAACATGCGCTCACGGCATGACACCTCCCTACTGCATGGATGACTTGTCCAATAGCACGTTCTCATCCAACTTTACGACCAACTTTACGACAATCAGCAACTTGTCCACTACTACGCTTTCTAGTTTGATGACCAATAAGACAATGCCTACATAGTAACATGTCAGCAGCGTTCCAAGATCTATTAATTATATTGAAGAGTGTCAGCATTCCATGTTGCTGACATGTTCAATGAATTCCGCTATTGATGTACTTTGACAGGTTTTAATTTTCTCTTTGACATTTCATTATTTTCATCATGACATGCCTGGCTACTGTATAGGTTATAGGCCAGAAATGATTGGGTTTTATGTCTGATAGCCGATTACCAGGTACTACATTGTAATTGATCCAAGGTAAATCCTGCCAATGTATTCTAGCATAGAATATGTTGTGAGCGCGGAGCAGCATAATCACAATTTTTAAGTCGACCTATATACCTTTGCTTTCATTGACCAGGAAAAAATTATCTGCGATGTTTTCTTTTTGTAAATTGTATATTAATTACTTGCATTTGAATCTCACAGATCAAGCCACACTATAGTGATGTACAGAGTATTCATTGTGCTCCTCTACTCATTATATGTATTATAATATTATATTATTGATGTCTATTTGTATTTAACTGTTTAATTGTTTTTCATTCATTCGGTATACTAGACTAGACTTGTAGCAAAAATTAAATTCTTATCATTCCAGCTACCCAGCCTTTGTGTTCCTTTTTGCTATTTATTTTTCAATGTTAACTTTATTTATACCCGTTGAGTCAGTGAGTAAAATAATTAAACTTATGTTTCATACATTACCACTGGATCTGCCTCTGATTTACTGTTGACAGGCATTGTAATCAGTTTCTCCTCTGGGTACTGAATTTCAAAACATGTTTATAGAGTTGTCCGCTCAAAAATAGTCAAAGGCGATATGCATAAAATACAACCCACGCACAAGGCTCTAACTGCATTGAACGTATTTGAGATGAAAAACCAAGACATTACAGGTACACGTATTTGACACCTGTATTAAAGAAATATCGAGAATTAAACTGATGGTTTTCGACATCACTTCCGAACCCAAGGTGATTTCCGCTGATATTGACTCACAAATAGTCGCACGACTAAATGGTGAGGGAGACTGTAAGGTGAATCACAGAGGGGTACATTTTGGCCCATAGATTGATCATTTTGGCCCATAATTGATCCTAAAACATTTTGGTCACAATATCATCCGCAGTTTACCGACGGATAACATCCACCACATGTTGAATCTGCAACAGCGTTAGACATAGGGGCAGGGGGACTTATAGGTGTAACATCTTTAATTTCACTAACCCTGATTCACCTTATAGTCGCGCAACTATTAGGTGAGGTATTACGTAAAACAATGCTAATGCGTATTTGACCTAACATCGGCCGCCTATTGGTCAACTATTCGCATCAATGTTGAGGGTTATATTTATGAGCTCTTGAAAATCTCTTATGGTAGATAAGCTTCAAGCAAAGATAACTCTCGATGTCAAAACTTAATCTGCAGTTACATTACTTCTTCAGACTTCATTCTGTACCTGTTGTATATAGATTCCAACTTTTGGCATTAAGCCACGGGTTGTTGCATACTATTACATAAATTATTGGTAAGTAGTCATAACCATTGATATCACATTTCCTTTGGTAAATGGGAATCAACTAGCCTTGTCACACGGCCCCTGTTTGGGGCCGCGTGACAAGGCTAGGAATTAACTATTGGAATGTGACGCGGCCTGGGGCCAAGGGTTATCACATACTGCTGAGCACATAGCCAATCAACAGCCTTATCACACTCAATCAGATCACAGGACCAGTAGTAAGATTTGACCATTTGACTTTTACTCTGACAAACAGTAGTAAAATCATGCAAATGAAGCCTTCAGAAGTAAAATTATACTGCCTGATTGGCCACATGATAACAATAGGGTGTTGTTCAATTATGCAACAGCTTACTCAGTGGAGGCCACCCAGAAGTTCTACAGGAATACTTAATTCCAATCTACCAAGAAAGTGGGAAATCAATGAACATAACATTACAACCAAGTGCCTCAATTGGCTGCGAAACAAAACTCTAGGAGCTTGGTTTATATTGGTGAAACAAGTTTTGAGTTAAGGAGTTGTCAATACTTGTCTTGAAAGGAGACAAGTCTTGAAGCTCCAACTCCATGCAATGAAATAAACATCTATCTCATTGATTTGTGTGATCAGAATTAATCCGGCAGTGACACTGGCAGAGACAATTTTATAAGCGGTCAAGTATTGTGAGCACTAATTTACGTAGGTTAACAAAGCTGTGTCTGAATTTCCCGCTGTGAGAATGTCAATGGTCTGTCTCTAGTTCAACATTATTGTTGTTCGTACTATCGCAAAATTTGATGTCTTCTCTAAAATTGGCAAGTGCTACACTTTTATTGATCTATATTTGTTTGATTGTATAATATTTTGCATACTATATTATATTTGTATGTAGTACACTTGTATATATAATATAATATACTAGTATAGAATATAAAAGTATGTACTACTGCTAACCATTGACATTGACAGTAGATCAGTTTTGATGCAGACTAGAAGACCCAAAAGAATGTGGTTAAAGGCATAGAGTGACAAATAGGGTCGGACTTATTTTGAAGATGTTGATTTGACTGATCGGAAGCTTCAAAAATATTTATTTCATGCTTTTTATGAATAATGAAAAGTAAGCAATTAGGGTTGGAACGTCCACCCGACCCGGACACATCAGGTAATAGGTGTGCAAAACCCGACCCGAGATACCCGACCCGATTGAGTGCCAAGGTCCTGATATCAAGATGTGCCATTTTCTTTATGAGCAGCGCAGTCTTCAGGGTGCCAAGTTCTGAAAGTTGCTTACTGATCAATCGCTTGGCTACAACTCGTGATATTCCCTTAAACAAAGCTGAAAATATTGAGGAGTTTATCCAACCGGCATCGGGTACACCCAACCCGGACCCGGTCCTGATCTCAGTTTATGTATCCGATACCCGACCCGACACAGATTTTCTCTGTTCATTCCACCCCTATAAGTAATGATGAAGTAACCAAAAGATAATTAATGAGGGGTAAAAAAAGATGAAAAAATAGTATGAAATGAGTGAAGTATAGCCACACGCTATGCAATGCACATTTGTTTGTACTGCATTGATTGAGGCAAATGTATGATATCATTGGTTATCATGTTGCTGCGTTTGCTAACATACATGTATATTGGAGTTGTGCTCTTCTTTTGAGTTATCAAATTCTGTATTTCAATTCGCTCTGACATGCATATACGTGTAAATGTATATGCTCTGCGACTTGACTGATGACTATAAGAATAATATGATCTCATATATGGAGAAGAAAAATAAGGAATATGATGTGAAATGTCCTACATAATAAGCCACAATGATTTGTATAGGAATAAGAAGATGAAAGAAAACGCTTCATAAATTTGACTATCTATGAAAATGACCGCAGTCTAGCCCCCAGTCTGGCATGGTTTGTTGAGTACCAAACACCACAGCAACATACCAAAAAAAAAGAAGTTCGCCTGTTTGTGTAACCTTCCATTTCAAATAACATGCTCCACAACTTTGTTCTCTTTAACGATGGTTCAATAACTTTGAAATCTGTCAGTCATTTAAGTTTTTTTCCATACAATGCCCATATAAAAAGCAACAAAAATAGATGGGATAAGCTCGATCGCTGTTACGTGTTATTGGAATTATGAGAGGGACTTATTAATTGAGAAATAACCTAAATTGTCATTTTGTGAATTAAGGCACCAAACAAATTACATTGTATGTCGTTCACAGGATCTCAGCTGCAAATCGCTTACTTATTAGGGAATGAGGAGGTTGTATCAAGTCACAGTAATCAGTGAACAATTTTGAGCGATGAAGCCTGATTCAACCGCCTATTAGCGAAGAGATATAATGTGGTGAGAGAATAAGTCAGAACAGCACAACCATCTGTTCGATAGAAGTAGGGCCTAAAGGACATGATATTGGTAGTGGCTGTACTATGTTAACTTGAATTGCGCATATTGTCTAATGCCCCCGCCTCCCCTGTGCAGTGACAATACAAAATACCCGCACTTTTTCATCAGTGGAATGGATACTTAAACAGTGCTCGCATCCAAGATCGGAGCTCAATGCGCTGATGTCACACCAAAAACTTTAATCTTAGCCAATAGGCCAGAATATCTCTGACAATTCTCCATCTTTTCTAATTGAAAGACTCTCAACAGAATCAGTGTTTTTTTACAGCGGAACAGTTAACTGGTGTGAGAGAGGGGAAAGCGAGGCTTTGAATCGCTGATTTTCCTCCTGGGCGAGACGAGCCTTTGGAATTTCTAGCGTTGCAAAATATGGCTAACATCAAGGCTGATCAAGATTTTGCTCCTAAACTCTAAATTGCCCTAAATGCTTACTAGAAGATGCTTCACTCATTGCCTAATAAGGATTTGTACGCTTTCCATCATGGTCTTCCAGACGTGTGAGACCGGCGACTCTATTTGGAAGAATGGTACAACGTGCTGGGGATTGTTGCCTCACATCCCAGAGCTGTCAGTAGGTAACTAACCAAGACTTCCTTCAAGCCACCCTCTACCC
>ERZ1740059.1423-NODE-1423-length-12032-cov-9.873842_pt1 | contig 12032 bp, 10 predicted proteins | sample MGYA00581744_ERZ1740059 | MGnify/ENA primary metagenome ERZ1740059 (study PRJEB43018, sample SAMN04849738) | marine metagenome | isolation source: floating plastic debris | place: Pacific Ocean | collected 2008-08-28 | study: EMG produced TPA metagenomics... | reverse complement strand
ATTGTTCATTGTTCATTGTTAACTGTTCATTGTTCATTGTTCATTGTTCATTGTTAACTGTTCATTGTTCATTGTTCATTGTTCATTGTTCATTGATCATTGTTCACTGTTCACTTGGTAAAGTGACTGTTTCTAACCAAAAATCTTCAATTCTCTGAACTATTTTGAACAATTGGCTGATATTACGAGATTTGGTAATATAACAATTAACATGTAGGTCGTAACTGTGAAAAATATCATCCTCATTATGTGATGTAGTCAAAACTATAACTGGAATGCGTTTGAGTTTGGAGTCTGTTTTAATTTCTGCTAGTACTTCTCTACCGTCTTTTTTCGGTAAATTTAAATCCAAGAGAATTAAATCGGGGCGAGGTGCACTACTATACTCGCCCTCTCGACGCAAAAAAGCCATAGCTTCTATCCCATCCCTAACCGTCATTACTTCATGAGGTAAGGAACTATTTTTTAAAGCTTCTTGGATGAGACGAACATCTGCTTTGTTATCTTCTACCAAAAAGATGATTTTGCGTTTTTCTTCCGTTTCTACGCTCACGTTCGCGTCCTTTTACTGGAATAGTAAAATAGAATGTAGCACCTTCACCTAATTGTGATTCTACCCAGATATTCCCCCGATGACCCAAAGCGATTTTTTTACAGATAGCTAAACCCATACCCGTACCTGGATATTCATCGCGGGTATGCAATCTTTGGAATATCACAAAAATGCGATCGCTAAATCGTGGCTCAATTCCAATTCCGTTATCGCTGACTGAAAACATCCATTCGTCTTCGGAGCGAGATACACCAATATGAATTTCTGGTGGTTTCTCGGTGCGGAATTTAATTGCATTACCAATCAAGTTTTGAAATAGCTGCATTAGCTGAGTGCTATCAGCCATAACGGTTGGTAATTCGTCATGGGTAATCTTAGCACCTGTTTGAGTAATACGTCTGCGAAGATTGTTTAAGGCTTTTTCTAATGCTGCTTCTGCGGAAATTGATGCAAACTCGATACCTTGCATATCGACTTTAGAATATGCAAGTACGTCATCTATCAAAGTTTGCATTAAGCTTACCCCTCCGACGACATAACCAATAAATTCCGACGCGTCTTCATCAAGGGCATTTTGATAGCGCATTTCCAAAAGCTGTACGTAGTTAGCTACTTGATTCAAAGGCTCTTGTAAATCATGAGAAGCAACATAAGCAAACTTTTTCAATTCGGCATTAGAACGTTCTAAATCTGCTGCTAACTGTGCCAATTCTTCTGCTTGACGCAATACAATATTAACGATTGCTTTGCGTAATTCTAATGCTGCTTTGATTTCAACTTCTTCCCAAGGCAAAGAGGTTAAACGAACGGTTTCTTTCCATAATTCAAAAGACTTACGGGGACACAAACGTAAATCTCCAGAGTCTTGATTTATTTCAAATGCTTTATTAGGATTTCCCCCCCAATTAACTGTTTGAATTACTTCTGGACGGAACCATAATACGTAATTTCTTTTACCAATAGGAATCGCTAATAATCCACTCGCAATATTTTTAAAATTTTCAGCATCTGGATACATTTCTGCAAGAGAATTCGTGTAGAAAATTTCTTCATCAACGTTTTTTTGCAACCAGGTGACTAGAAAATTTAATTCTTCTTGTTTGGGAGTTTCACCAATTAAGGTGTAATTACCGCTAAAGCAAATTGCTGCACCTTGAGCGCTAGTTAAGTCTAATAAATTTGGCTGATGCTTGATTAAACCACGAATAAAATTTTCCTCTTGGGACATATAATCAACCAAAGCAGTTTGAATATATGTTAATTTCATCCGATAATTATAATCTTCTGTTTCCTCTCTGGTGTAAATTTCACCGAATATCATTCTTCCTAAAAATTCACAGGCTTTCCGCAATTCATAGGAAACAAACTTAGGTGTTTGATGGTGACAAGCAATCAACCCCCAGAGTCTACCTTCTTTAATTAAGGAAATAGTTAAAGAAGCGCCAACACCCATATTATGTAAATATTCGACATGACAGGGGAAAGGACTTCTAAGAGTAGAATTAATTAAATCAATTGGACGTTCGGTAATTGGATTTAAAGGCGGAAATATCTCTACTGGTTCGCTTTGAGTATCCGGTATTAATCTAATTAAATTAGAAAGAAACATCTTTCTCGCTGGTTTGGGAATATCTGATTCTGGGAAATTCAAACCCAGATAAGATTCCATACTTTCCAACTTATCTTCGGCAAGTACACAACCATGTCCATCTTCATTAAATTTATAAAGCATCACCCTGTCAAATTCGGTGACCTTTCGGACTGTTTCGACAATAATTTGACAGTAATCCTGAAGATTAGCACTTTCCTGTAACTGATTAATAGAAGCTTTAGCTAAATGATAAAAACTTAAAAAAGGAATATTATCCTCAGAAATTGCCGGTTCTAATTCTAGAATTAAAATTCCTTCCGAATTCCGATGAAATAAGGCATCAAAGACAATATAATCTTCTCTTCTTTTTTTGACCCAGATTTTTGTCGGATTAATAAAATCAAGAGAATCTTCTGCTAAACGTGCTTGTATCCTGCCGATTTGATAAGGATCTAATAAATCTTCTAAACTTGTTTCTAAAAGATTTTCTATTGAAATATCAAGAGCTAAAGCTGCATTACGACTAACTTGTAAAATTTTTAATTCGGGTTCCTGAAGAACAAGTAATATGCCATGATGCTGAATTTGACTGCGTAAATTAATTACTGGTTCTTTTAAGCTTGTTAAATCTAAAGAATCCAATTTTGAATCAATTAACATTATAATTCTCCAATATTTTGAGTTTCACTACCAATTCATTGCAATCTACAGAACAGTTCTAAGGTATGCGTTTGCAACATAGTTATTTGGCTTTAAAGTACCAATACGTAGTATTTTTTATATAACAGTTCCTTTATCCATCTTCTACTAAAGGTGAAGAGAGCTTAGGGTTAAGGTGTAGGCAATCTACCCCCATCGGAAGCGAAGGGTTCCCATAAGAATTTTTTCTTCTAAAAAAATTCTTATGGGTGCCCGCGAGAACCGCTATAGCTTACTCCATAGGTATATTTATTTAATTCTTCAATTAAATAACTTCGCGTTATCAATATAACAAACTAATACATATATGACCGATAAGAATTATCAAAGAATCAGTAGTTATAGCAAGAGTAAAAACATCCCTTAAATTGACGACTAAAAAATATTTATTAACAAATATTTAAATTTAATAATTTATGTTGATTTTCTGAATCAGAAAAATATAATTGGTAATTGAAATACACCAGTAACTTTTTGAACGAGTGATATCTTTTCCCTTTGTATTGGAATTATTAAACATACTCATTTCAAAAACTCTGCGAACCTCTGCGCTTACCTCCGCCCTCCTCTGCGTTGAAGAAATATATAAATCCGGTGCAACCGGAATTGATATGATAACTGATAAATAATTAAATCCAAGAAGTAAACCACATCCGCAATTTATAAGCACCAGGAGAAAGAGGTAAACCTAAATATATCGGCATCCAAAAAATAAAAGCAATAATAATTAGAGAAATAACCACAAGTCCAAAAGCGCGAAGTTCTATATGAGAACTACGGAAGCATTTATCTATCAACCAAGCTAACGCCAGAAATGCAAAAACTACAGCAGTCATATAATGATAGATGAAAACACAACGACTTACTTTTACCCAAGGTAGTAAATTAGCGGCATAATTTAAGATCAAATATAAAGCAATTCCAGTATCAATAGAAAATGATTGATTAATCCATAAATGATTTTGTCTAATTGAAGGAATTACTATTTGCTTAATTAAAATTACCACAGATAAAAACAAAATCGCAGCAAAACCAAACCACCATAAAAACGGATTGCCCATTGCATGAACATCATATATGATTTTACCTGCACCCGAAGGTAAAGAAGGTCCTACAATTGGTACAACTTCCTGAGGATTTGATGCTGTTTGATAAAAATAAGCAATCGGACGAGTTAATAATGGCCATTTGTACCAAGCTGCACAGTAAGGATGTATATCAGAAGTATTACCACCAAGACGATCGTGGAATGAGAAAATTTGTGTATGTACTTCTATTAATCCGTGTTTTGGATTTTGTAGGAGATGAGGTATCCAAATTAAGCTATATGTTATGAGTGGGATTATTCCTAAGTAAAATGCAGCTGTCAAAATCTTCAGTTGACCGATTTTTTGTAACGGTAATAATAAAGGTTTGGTAGTAGGTTTTTCTGATATAGTTAATATTGTACTAGGTTGTCTTAATTCCGCTGTAGAATCATAATCTGAAGTATTGTTTATCGTATTTATTTTATCTATTACTGTATCTTTCGCCGCGAAGTGTTGCTTTAACCAACCAAGTATCCAATTTAAATATACGCCAATTAAAAAAAATAAACCATTCCATTTTGTCGCGATCGCAGCACCGAAACTAATTCCAGAAAGTATTAAATAAAGCCTACGTTGCTTTTTAGTATTCGCCAAAGCGAGTAATAACAACCATTGTCCTAATAATCCAAAAATAACAATATATTGATTAATTAAAGCGTAACGAGATTCAACCAAAAATATGCCGTCACAAGCTGCAAACAAACCTGCCAAAAAAGCAAAACTACGACGATAACTTAATTGATAAGCGATTCCAGAAATAATCATAGGAATAAAAGCACCAAACAGAGCATTTATCCACCGATAACTCCAAGGAGAGCGTACCACACCCGTAAGAGTATTTACCGTATCTTGCCAAAAAGGGAAATAGGAACTCAGCCACATTCCAATAGCGATGATATACTTTCCTAATGGTGGATGACCATCAAAAAATGAAGTTTGAGTGAGATAATTTTCAGCAAACTGAGCGTAGTAAACCTCATCAAATACTAGGGTATTAAATCGTCCCAATCCCCAAAATCTCAAGGCGAGTGACAGCAGAAATACGGCTATCATGCCAATCTTAAACAAATAAAAAGACTGTTTTTGAGTCATCACTGAATTAATAAGCGCCGAAATCTAATATGATATTAAGACGTGTACTTACGCCCCTACATCATTGAAGCGCATTTTTGATTAATTTTCTGATGCATTTTATTTGAATAATAAAAGCTTTACAGCACCGTAATACTGATTTGTCATTTCTAAAGGTTTCATAGCCAACTGTTGAGTAACTTTGGAGGATGTTTGAGAAGTTATAAATAAAACTCGTAAATTTTAAGATGTCCCATTATCCCCCTTTAAAAGGTTTAACCCCCCTTTTATAAGGGGAGCCACTCCGTTGCTCCGGAATACGCACCGTTGTAGGAAGTGGCGTGGGAAGGGGGGATAATCCGAAAGCTGGGCAAAAAACTATACTTTTCAAATATCCTCTTAAGTAAAGCATGATTTTCTCGTGTCACCACGACATAAATTACTGGCAGTTGTAAAAAAAATTTAAATTCCATAGCGCCGGTTTATGAATAAATTAATCGATAAAACACGAGTAATTCTAATTGGTGGCTCTTCTCATGTAGGCAAATCTACCCTTGCCCAATCTTTAGCGGCAAAACTTGGTTGGAGCTATCGCTCTACAGACAAACTTGCTCGGCATCCCGGGCGACCTTGGATGGGAAAAAAGCTAAAACCGATTCCAGAGCATGTAGCACAACATTATAAAACTCTATCTGCCGAAGTTCTTTTTTTAGATGTATTGTCGCATTATCAAAAAAATGTTCTGCCGCAAGTCGAAGTTATTGTTCATTGTCATGCATCGGATTTATCAAAGGAATGCCTTATAGTTGAAGGCTCTGCGTTATGGCCAGAATTTGTCGCTAATTTAGTTGGTGAAGATGGTGTTAGAGCGATTTGGCTTACGGCTAGCGAGAAACTCTTCCGAAATCGAATCAAGCGTGAAAGTAATTTTGATAATGTAGCTGAGAATGAAAAGTATTTAATTCAAAAGTTTCTCGCTCGTACCCTCTTCTACAATAAACGCATGAGAGACGAGGTTGAGCGTCTTGGATTTATATGTATTGATGTAGAATCTATTTCAATGGCAGACGAACTTTTAGAGAAATGTATGGAATTGATGGAAGTTTCCTAACCTTCTTCAATATAAAAATTATTGTAGGTTGGGTAAAGCGGAGCGTAACCCAAGACTTCAAGTAGTAGTTAAGTTGTTGTGCATCTAATCACCAGACTAATATCTTAAGTTTAGTTAAGTAGACTGAAAATCTTACCCAGTTAGGATGACGGGTACCCATGACGACGACTTTTGGCTTTATTGAGAATGGTGCAAGATTAAAACGAAGGAAGAAGAAAGATAGAAGTTGGCTGGAATTGGGATGGGGATTTTAACCCCAACCCATTAAGGCGGAGCGTGGGAGGTATCTTTCAACCTAGGTTGCCGGGGAATTCAACCCATATTTAGAGGTTAAAGGTTTAATAATTTCACGAAATGCTTAACCAATATAGTCGTAGCTTCGATTGATTAGCTTCCCAGGTACGCCATTAGAAATTTTGCTTCAACCCACCGGTAACCTATAGAGTTAAGTTTGTTTGGGTAAAGCAGAATCTCCATACCTTTCTGCTGTCGAGGACATTAATTTCCTGGTGAATACAGCTAAAAGCTTGACTTTATATTTAAAAAAAGGTAAACTTCATAACCACCATAAATTTGTTTGCTCTACTAATCTAGAGAATCCCATTACTTTACAAAAAAAAGACAGCACCCCCAATCTCAAAGCCACACTCGAACCGTTGATATTAGAAATGGCTATTTGTAGGAAGTGCTGGCATAAAAGCTGTCGAAAACCGCTTTTACCTCTATAGCTCATGCAAAAATAAGAAGTTCGGACGGAATTTTTACAGATTAAAAACAGAGATTCTCTCCTGATTAAGCATTGAATATTATCTTGTCAAATTTACGCATCCACAATATATTTCCAATCCAAAACGTCTAACTTGCGAACTAAAATTAGTCGTTTTCCCACACTTCCCTACCAATCAAATCCGCTATGCGATCGCGTAGCAGAAATTCACATTTTTCTAGCTCGCATTCGATACAAACCCACTCTCTTGCCGGTATGTACTGGCACAACGTATATATAGGCTGTTGTCGGCTAACTACTCCTCTTTGAACTAATCGCCGCGCTTCATCCTGAATCACGTCTAAAGAGTAATTGATAGAAGGCACCGTATTGACACTCATAATTACCACTCGCTTTGTTACACGTAAGTATTATTCCCAAAATTTACTCGAAACGAACATGGCTCTTAACCAATTCGTTGCGATTTTTCTGTAATTTGCTATACGGAACTATTTTTATTTTGACGCTATCAAACCTCAAAAAATATAAAGATATGTTAAGAATGTCATGTTTTTATGACTTTTTAGTTATTTTGATCAAACAATTCCAATTATAGTAGCAAATATCACAATTCAATAAGTATAGTCATCAAAATTTGATGAAAGAGCGATTAAATGCTGCTGAGGGAATAGAAACAATGAAATAGCAGGATTTTTGACCTCGTAAATAGGCTTATAGCTTGAATAATCTATTTATAGCAATCATTAAGGTTAAATACATCTGTCCGTGGGGAAGCAAAAAAAATATTGTTCAAAGAAAACTGTATAAACTATCGCTTTGCATAAAGGTACATCACAAAAGCTGGAGATTTACATGCTGTTAATAATTTCTTAAACAGATGAGTAATTCTTTGGTTAATTAAAACACTACCTTAAACAAAAACTTCTCGGATAAATAGCTGTAACAAGATGAGACAACGATGGAGACAGTCTGAGTATTTAAGAGGTTCATTATTCATGAATTTCAGCCATCGATCTTCTCTACGTAGGCAGTGTAATAGAGTTTAATTTTGTGTCTAAACTATCACAATTTATCATTTTATTAAGTGCCGTCAACTTAAGTAAATTATTGGATGGCAGAATGTTAACTTTAGTAAAGGAGATAAAATTTTCTAATTATGAGGGTATATATCAATGTATGATATTGGTTTTCCCACATAAAAGAATCAAGGTGGTAATGTTTCGGTACTCATCATCCAATGAAAAAAACGAGTAAAAATTGGGTTTAATGAGAGTTCCCTAACTGGCGTTGCTTTAAAATTCAGATCTATAACCTTTGCTACTCTCGACATAAACTGAAACAGACGCACCGGGGGGTTGCGCCTGCTTATATGTTTGGCTAAGTTTAAATCAATGTAATCGCCATGCTAATGGGTACTAGATGCAATCTAGATACATTGGTGTTGATGAATTCTATTAGTCCATATCTTGCTGAATTTCTCGTGTTTGTTGATTTTTAATTTGATTTAGGAGCGATAGTACCTTGTTGCCTTTTTCAATTGAATGGTCTTCCAGGAAAACTAATTCTGGGGTACGGCGTAAACGAATTCTAGAACCAAGTTCGCTACGGACATAACCAGTTGCTGACTGTAAGCCAGCCATTGTTTCTTTTCTGGCTTCATCTGTACCATAAATTGAAACGTAGATTTTAGCGTGTTGTAAATCTCCAGAAACATTTACATTCGTAACGCTAACCATCCCTGTACCCACCCGGTCATCTTTAATTCCGTTGAGTAACATTAGGCTAATTTCCCGTTTAATTAATTCAGTAACCCGGGAAAGGCGGCGATTAGTAGCCATGAAAATAGCCTCCTAACAGAGGTTTTACTAAAGAAAATTTGGCTTTCTTGGATAGTTGATCCAACTCCCATCAATAAGCCATACCTGACTAGATTGTACTCAAACCAAGCATTGCACGCAGGGTAAAAGAAACAAAAACGAAAATCCCTACCAACATTCCTAAAAAAGCAATCAAGGTGATAGGGCGCTTAAATACCGGTTCTAACCAGCTAAAAGCATTCAAAAATATACCTAATGCAGTAGTTAGCAAATAGCGGGGGTAGCGAAATACGTTATTCCAAAAACCATCGAACATCTTTTTTTAGAGGGTCTTGTTATAAATTGTCGGTTTTTTGATGTACTAAAATAAATTGTAATCTAATATTGAAGCTCCGATTGCTCACTTCATAGATTATCTAAATAATGGCAACTCACGGCTTCAGTCCTGGGAAGAAATTTTAGTCTCGGAAATGTAACTTCTTGTAATTCAGCTATCTATAAACTTTCGCCAAAGAATTTCTAAACAAGCTTTCGGATCTCGATTTCTTAATTCAGCAAAGAATAAAGATAGTAGCAAAGAGATCCATTACCACACCTTCCACGGTGTTATTCTGCTTTTTTTACATTTCTTAGCATTATATTTATTTTTTAATTATTTATTTCTAAAGCAGATAAATATTAATAAAATTATGCAGGTTATTTATTTTCGGAGCTTATAGGTGGATTTACAAAAATTGCAGGTATTTGAGCAATTTGCCAATAATGTGGATTTTGCTTTTTGGGTTTCTTCACCCGACGTAACCGTATATTACTATATGAGTCCTGGTTATGAAAAAATTTGGGGTAGGACTATCGCTTCACTAATAGAAAATCCTCATTCATTTTTGGAAGCGGTTCATCCAGATGATGTTGAGCGTATCACGGAAGCGGCGGTAGGCAAACAACCTTGGAATATGGATGAAGAATACCGCATAATTCGTCCGGACGGTACAGTACGTTGGGTACATGATTATACTTATCCAATTTATGACGAACAGGGCAATATTTATCGTATGGCAGGTATTGCTGAAGATATTAGCGATCGCAAAGAAGAAAAAAAAGAGTTAAATCAAAGCTTAAAGGAGTTTAAGCAGTTTGCTGAAAATGTTGATATTGTCTTTTGGGTGTGCGATATTGATGTCACGGAATTTTTGTATATTAGCCCCGCTTACGAAAAAATTTGGGGTAAAAGTTGTGCTTCACTTTACGAACAACCCCGCTCTTTTTTAGATACGGTGCATCCTGAAGATCTTCCTCGTCTAATGACTGCAATTGAAAATAACCCAACATCAATTGATGAAGAATATCGTATTATGCAGCCCAACGGTACAATTCGTTGGATGCACGATCGCACTTTTCCGGTAAAAGACGAAAATGGAGGGGTTTATCATATGGCGGGTATTGCTGAAGATATAACTTACTACAAGCAAGCTGAAGAAGAAACATACAAAGCGCTGCAACGGGAACGGGAATTGAGCGATGTTAAATCTGAATTTATCGCCACAACATCTCACGAAATTCGTACGCCCTTGTCAGTAATTCAATCGTCTATTGATATTTTGCAGCACCGGATTGATAAATTGAGTGATGAGAAAAAGCAGAAACATTTTAAAAAAATTGAATCGGCAGTTCAACGTATTTCATCTATTGTTAATGACTTGTTAATCATTGCCGAAGATGAAGCTGGTTCGTTGCAATTTCAACCAAGTGAGGTTGATATAACTCAACTCTGCCAAGAAATTATTAATACAATCGTTAATTATGATGCCAACCGTATTGAGTTTAAGGTATCGGGAGATGGTGCGACTACTGCGATGCTGGATACTAAACTGATCAGTCACATATTAAATAACTTACTTGAAAACGCGCTCAAATATTCAGATCCAGACAAAAAAGTACAGTTTGAATTGGGCTTATTACCAAGTCAAATCAAATTTTGCATTCAAGATCGAGGTATTGGTATCCCCACTGAAAATTTGTCCAATATTTTCAACTCATTTTATCGTGCCGACAATATTGGAACAAAATCAGGTACGGGGCTGGGACTTTCTATTGTCAAACGGTGCGTTGATTTACATAGTGGTGGAATTGCAGTCAATAGTACTGTTGGAGAAGGAACAATTGTTAATGTGACGTTGCCTCGATAAATATTACCTAATCAATCGACTAACTTGTATTATCCCGGTATTCTCAAACATATCGAGAAGCCTCATGCAATATTTTTTTTGGTTCTTTCGTACTTGTGGCGCTAATTAATTAGTTTGAAAAAGGGAACTATTAACAGGGAACGGGGAATAGAGAAAAAAGACAATATTAGTAAATAATGTTAATTATTGAAGGTAGTAATTCCTGAAATTTTGCCGATAATTTAGCACATCTTTTTAGTCAAGAACCAATTTTTTTACTTTGAACTGCTAAAAAATTGTCGTTATCGTATTTTCGTTCTCGAAGCCAATGAACTACCGGGATTTCTCCTCTATAGTAAGTTTTCGGTCACAATGACAGATTTTTTTTGCATAAATCTCAATAAATAATGAGTAAGTCGGCACAAATAAACCCAAATACGTTTAAGAATATAAACTCGCTTCGCGTCTACAAAGCCTCCATCGATGTCACTACTCACTATTCCCTTGTCCTAATTACTATTTTCAACGCCAATCTACTTAATTTACAATCATCTAGTACTAATGTATGTCGATTCACTAAAGTATTAATACTGAGGTCAAGTAAAAAGGAAATCAAGCTAACTTATAGTCTAGGAACAATGAAACTACTTTAATATCCGAGGATATTTTTAGTAGAGCTTCCTGATTTATCTCATGACAAATGAACAATTTATTAAGCAAAAGCAAATATTTTAATTTGCATTTGTTACTTTCATTGATAGAGGACATTTTGAGTTCTTTACTGTTTCTCTCGAAACCAAATAAATCATCTAGAGTAATTGTAAATTTACTGTGAAAGTTGTACATTGAACTCAAAATTGGTAGATGTCATTCACCTGAGTGATTAACTTGCTTGAATTTCAGTATTACCGTTACGAATAGACCATGCTAGTTCTAGCAATTTAGTCCAGCGTTTTTGTAATTGTTTTGGAGTACACTTGAGTGCTTTTGCAATTACTTGGTCGTTTTGTTTGGCGCTTTTCAACTGCAACATTTGGCGTTGTTGTTCGGAAAGTTGTCCAACAAAAGCTTCCCACTGCACCGAAGACATTCCTAACTTTTGTTCCAAACTTGCACCCAACCACTGGTGTACTAATTGCCAATTATGAGTGCGTGCAAACTTTTCTACATGGTACTTAAAACGCTGTTGTAGATAATCGCGCTGACGACT
>ERZ1740059.1422-NODE-1422-length-12034-cov-8.576509_pt1 | contig 12034 bp, 8 predicted proteins | sample MGYA00581744_ERZ1740059 | MGnify/ENA primary metagenome ERZ1740059 (study PRJEB43018, sample SAMN04849738) | marine metagenome | isolation source: floating plastic debris | place: Pacific Ocean | collected 2008-08-28 | study: EMG produced TPA metagenomics... | reverse complement strand
TCCTGGAGATAACCTTTACATTTTCATTGGGTGATGCTGCTTATCAACAAACATGTGCTAGAAACCTGCATGGTAAACCGTATACCTCCAAACTTCAACGACAATCTATCATACTTGATATACAGAAAATCAAATTGCAAGCGTTTTTTATGTACCTACCACTGAATTCTACTATATACCTACAATGCAATGCACTACGGCAAACTGGCAACTTATTGCATCCTTCTTAAGTCCGTAGCAAACCTTGAGCACTCAATGGCACACTTGCCAACTATGAAGTTTATTGCTTCCTACTCAACAATAATCTTATCTGATGTGTTAACAGCAGAGTTTGTGGACAGCGTTTTCTATCAGCATACGATGAGAAGGCTGTGGTAGATGGAGCTATGCCCTCGAAGATGGACAAGAGAATCAGACGTCACTTCGAGAAAACTACACCACATGTTGACTACTGGAGAATCTCTCAAAGAATTATCATAGAGGCTAAACCCAAAGAAGATAGGAAAGGTATGGAGCTGTTAGAAAACATTAAGCAGAGTCTAAACAGATAAGAAGGTATGAACAACAGGTGTGAGAAGTAGAGTAGATCTCTACTCAAACACCACTTGATCAGTCAAATGAGTATTAACTCTTCGATGACACTCAGCTAGATGCTTTGAGAAAAGCCATCAAGCTGTAGTCTTACACAAATCTTAAATGTTGGTTCTATTTATTGTATAGCAACTTAATGAAATTACATTAATACATATTTGATTAATATGCTGCAAAAATAATATTTACCAAAATAAAACATGAGGACCTCTTGTGAAAAGTGCTAACAGTGACTAGAACAATGATTACAAATGTTTGAACAAGCGCCTTGATTAGTAATGAACTGGTCGTTGCCTGCAGTTACGTCTCTGTAGGTTAATCGCTGAGCTGCCTCAGGTACTCTGATCACTGCATCGGGTTTGAAGCTTGTCTCAAGTGTGACGCTAGCATGGTGAGTTCTTTTCTTTTTGTTTTAACTCGGAATCCATTCAAGATTTGAAGTCAGCTGCTGGTTAATACCTAGCTTGCCTTAATATAGCGACTACGTCACTTGCGACATGCTTAAAGAATTTGGGAATGAAAAGATTGGACTCTTGTGGAAACCAGTTTTATTGGATGTCCAAGACCCCTTCATTCCCTTTTTTTAGCCTGTTTGATTATCCCGTGCTTGCTGAATTCTGATTAAAGGCTGACTAGCCTACCTTTGATCAAATCTTACTCGCTCAGAAGATAAGCATAGTGCAATCTTACTCTATTTATAAACACCGAAATTCAAGTTATGACTGAAAATATAACCCAATATGTATTCAATATAATAATGTTGATCACTTGATACATTAAAGCTGCCAATGGTGTGAAACTTAATAGCTTCATTATGAACATTGTATCGGTTACATGTCAGAAATTGAAAATCTATACCAATTATCCTAGATGCTAGATAAAAAATAATTCAATGTGAACTTGACACTAATAATCATAAGGCGAGTACGGGGACAAACAAATCGGATGGAGATAGAGATACACTGAGTTTATCTGAGGCTGACGGATACACCCAGAGGTATTACTCATATACTCATTAGCGACGGCATCGTCCTTGTTGTTTGTCACAAAACTTGACGACATTCTGATCATGTAAGTGCATTAACTATTATAATACGCTTCCTAACCTACACCGCCCTAGATAGTTAACCAAGTGCACTTTATATTCCATCTCCAGCGGAGCAGGGCAATGTTCATCTAAGTGATATAAAAAATAACTGGTTCTGGACTGGTCAGCTTTTCGTCAAAATGGAGAAATCCGCTTTGTATTATAACACCTACAATCAATATGTGAATGAGGGTGCCAAGTATCTGCATGATGAGCATCAAGTAGGGATAAATCCAACTGCTACTGGTCACTCAAACTCACTTGCACATCAGGTAATTATTGTTAAACTGCTGTGCTGCTCTTATAAATGGCTGTACCGGTAAATTATGAGTATGTATGATTGTGGGGTTGATTTTCCAATACAATCTCACTGAGTAAATGTGGCTTTGTGTTGACTCTGCTTTGTATAATCTCTTTGGTAGATAATTCTGAGTTTCAACTGTTTTGGTACTTTTCCTGTCCACTAAAACAAATTAATATCAACGTAAAATTATTAAAATGGCTTACAAATTCTGATATGATGCTTTAAGCTTATATCAGTTATGGCACAGAATGCAGTTTGTGCGAATTGATTTTTCAAGTTAATAATAATGTACGTGTATTTACATTTACTCATCCATAGGGCCTCTCAAACACTAAATAATGACTATCAGACAATTGACTGATAAAATTAAATGATTTGATATCAATAAACGTTGTCACAATGAAAACATTAAATTTTATTGTTCCAATCAATTGAAAAAAATGATTTTATTTATTTTAGACATCATAAAATGCGTCATTATGGAATTTGTGACTTGAGATGCGACTGCATATATAATTTTTTCTTTAATTTGGGTTGTGCTTTTAAATCATTTACTGCGCAAAACCGCTTTGTTAATGAGTTCATTTTTTGGTGAGATAAGCATTTGGGAATTGGCGAATAATGTGAAAAGGATAATGATGCATGCATTGATTTGCCTTTCAGACATTTCGCCTGAATCTGGATTTTTCCAATCAACTGATATACAAACCCAGTTGGAGTTGTGCCATTTCTTGTAAATAGCAACATTTCTTTGAAATTAATTTTATCGTTACAACCTTATTATCCCTATACTCTATACAATTTATACCATTTTAAGAATCTCACATCCCCATCGAATCTGCAAAAAAGGAGCTGAAAACAGGCTCAAAATAATCGAACATGTACATCCATTGTTATATTTCTTTGTAAATCATTATTGATTCACAGCCATCCAGATGCCAACATCAAAAGCAGTCATAACTCTGTTTATACGATAGTTTATAAATTAGATTTCCGAATGTAGTGCTGAAAACTATAATTGCTCAGGAAATACAGATATATCTGCTTGTACATGTTGTATGTTTGATTTATGTTTGATGTATTCTAAGTACGAACAGAGTGACAAGCTACCTAATGTTACCAAACTCATAAAATAGGTCAATGTCCGAACTAAGGAAGGTTGTGAATTTCTATTAACGCTTAGTTGATCACCTAAAAACAATAATTGGGTAACAAAAGTGTTACTTTGATTGATTTTGGTGGTTATTGTTCGGAAATACATGGTGCTCCCAAAAAATTCTAGTGCAGAAATAGACCCTGAAGCATCAAGTGCTGATAGCATCAACACTTTTCAGTTATCACAATGATTATAAGTAATAAATATTCATTTCACAATAATAACTGCATAATTTTGGTATAAGAGACCAGGCTTTCATGGAGGAGAAAACGTCTTTGATAGAAGTAAGTCATAGCCAGTGGCGAACAGGATAAAATCTATGAATCTGGAATTTGCACTGATCATGGACCAACATTACAGCTAAAACGGAAATTTTTCTTTTATTTTAATTTCTTGTGAATACATGTGGGAATAATTTTTTTATAAAATTTTCGTTGCATGATCTACCACAGATGTCACATATTTATATGGCTAGGCTGCACTTTTGTTGACACCCTCTGTTCACCGACGATAACATAGATAGCAATGTTTTGACGCTTGTAGTTAGTTACCAGATACCGATCGTCCAAACAAGTTATTTACTAAAGAATACACAGTGATCAATATAAACTTATACATTGCATCGTAAGGAATCATCAAAATTGTTCTCAATCATCAGAGATGAAGAAGTCATACATACTACTGTTTAATATAGTTGTGTATATATAGATACATTATTTATACGCTGACCCATCTTACATAATTCAGTATAAGATCAAGACATCATAGACACGTGGTATGACCGTCTCTGTGCTAGGATTTGATAATGCAATTAATAGAGTATTTGATTAACTTCTGCAGACACCAGCAGTCATCAGCGAGAAGGAGGAGACTGGTGTGAGAAGGAAACGAAAGAAGAAACGAAAATCATCTAAAAATCTACTACAGCAGCAGCAGCCTCAAAGTGAGGTAGGCACATGTACTGATGACCTTCATCTACTGGCTGACGATCAGATGTATAAATCCTCTGCTACAACTCCAACTATTATGAGTATGAAATCTGATGCCCACAGTATTGAAAAAAATGCTTTGGATATGAATGGACAAATGAAATTGAACGGCATTCAAAATATAATTCGTGTGCTGCCAGCTAAGGCGACAGCTGTTTCTAGCACAATAGACACAAAGCTGGGTAATAAAGCCAATACAGATGTGAGCGAGCCGATGCCTTTACAAGCCAATCAGAAACAAAACTCACTTGATGACAACAGCAATCATTTTTTACCGTCAACAACTACATTGGATAATCTCATCCCGCCTGCAGTACAGGAGCCAACACTGCCTGTCATAGAATATGAAAATCAGGATAGCCTTCCTAAACCTGCTTTGAAGAAACTCCCAGAAATTATCCATGAAAACGGACAACAAAACGATAACGTTGATATACGGAAACAATATTCCTCAGAAATTCTTCTCAAGCCGGTATCACTGCTAGGTACAGCTATGGACAGTGACGATACTGGTGGAGGAGACGTGGAGAACTCGGACACTTCGTCACCAGTACAGCCTCAGAATGGTGGCGTATACCCAAAGCCTCCACCCCGTCGCTCAGTATCCATGCCAACAAAGACGAGAACAGACTCAACAAAAACTTCAGACTCAGAATCGCTGTCCAGGTGGAGGAGCGTAAAAAATGCTGTCAGAGCAACTAACAATATCGCAAAACAGAATAAGTCTAGAAAGGATAGCTTCATGGAAAAGTAAGAATTATTTCTCATAATTAAATGTAAAATACATAAAATTTTGATTTCAATTATTAAAGCCCAAATTAAGCAACTTTTAGGGATTAGGTCCCAAATTTATTCTTTATGGATCAGTTTGAACCTCATACTAATCGCCATGAAATCCAAAAATCTCAGAAACAAAATATTTTATGTTTCATCAAGGTTTAACACGAATCGCCAGGTAACACATTCTTTGTTGGACCCAATGGAGGAAATGGAAGAGGTATCACAACCGACTGGTTCAGATGAGAGTTTTCTCAGGATGCGTAGTAAGAAGTGGTCACGTGCTCTCCGCAGTAAATGTACGGAACTAGTGTTCCACCCTGACGGAAACTTCCTCTTTTTCTGGCTTATGGTTTTATCTCTGACAGTGGAATATAATCTCTGGATACAAATTCTGCGACAAGCATTTCCCTCTGTTCAGGTAAGATAATGTTTTCGTGAAATTTTATTGTCTACATTCTATATAATATCATGACACAGGATGATAATTTGGGTTGTAGATTTATTATGCAGTATTTCAAGATGGGTTCTTGATTGATCAAAATAGCCAACAACTCAGCTGCAATTGAGTACCAGTCATCGGTCTGGGGAGGTGCCCTGCAATAGACTGACCTCCTGTCCAGGGGGCAGTGACAACTCCTAAGTCGGTTCACGGCATTGAATCAGGGATAACCTCCTGCCGTATACCCCCCTCAGGGTCCTGACGACTTTAGTTTTTACCTTCTTTTTACTCTAAATAGAATAAGCAAACAGAATTTTTCATTTTGATGGCAAAATTGTTTGACTTGCACAAAATTTTCAAAACCTTCAAATCGATGGTTCATAGTCATCAATTTTCTGCAAGTCTCACACAGAGAACCTCGTCTTTTTTACGGATATTACTCATAAAAAAACTAGTTTAATACGTTAAACTGTTTGTTGCACTCCTAGTATTGAGGCGATCTAGTAGACCACTGGACCGCCTCGATACCAGGAGTGCAACGAAACAGCTACGCAGTTTTGTAACTACTGGACATATATATGAGTGCGATGTGTGTATTGACACTTAAAAAACATTTAATTACTTTGCATTATTGGTCACTTGAAGTTGACTTTGGCTGACATTTTGCGTCCCGTTGGCATTTTGATGAGAACTGTAAAATACGTTAAATATCATCTGAGATGGTTGTGAGATGCTAAACTGTCATAAATTGGCCCTTTTCTGTATGTTCAGATTTGATTAGCTGCGAAAAACAATTGGGTTTAGAAATCCTGATGTATGTAAACAGTGATATTATATAAAGGCATTTGTTGACATAAAATGGCTCGATCAAGTCTAAAAAAAGGCAGATGTGACAATCTGTGTCCGTATTTCCTCACATACTGGAAACAAAAACCATTTTAAGAGTCCAGATAGAAATAGAATATTACACAACTATGTTCTTGTGTAGGCTATGTGTTGGCGAGTAAACAATTTTATAGATGAACTGGCATCTTCAAAGCAGCTGTTATTTATAATGGTATATATCATACTGGTGCCAGCAATGCTGCTGTGTAACTGGGCTCCTGTTTACAAGTCTGCATACCAGATACAGGGTACGCCGAATGTGGCGTTGCCTGCTTTATCATCAGCGTGATTGCTTAGAAAAGAGAAATTCAGGGTGCTGCCAGCTCTCATTTTCATTTTTTACCATTCAATTATTATTAACTTAGTTGGTCCTTTACCCCTGAATTTTAGGAATAATTTGTTATGATGGTGTGATGAGATGTGGCGAGAAGCAACACAATCAGAAACTGTATTAGTTAGAGCAATACTGAGTTTTTATCATCCTCCGATTGAATATTGTTATTTTCAAGTAGATGATGGTGAGAAAAATGCAGTGTGTTTGTACTCAAGAACTAAATCTCCCTCACTTATTCACACTTGGCTTAACCAAATCAAACAGATGAAGTGGGGGATAAGCAGTATTTCCAGCCTATTGACCCTCCCTCTCAACCTCTGCAACAGGCCTCCCTGGTCTGACATTCTTCTACTGCAAGGAAATAAACTCATAAACGTGACTAAAACAAAAGAACTCTTCAGCATTCTTATTAAACACTCCATCTAACACAGCGGAAATATTAAGATCGCTAATTCTAAAACCATTAGACTAAACAAGATAATGTTTTGCACATATTTGTTTTGAAGGCAATGTACTGCACATGTAATTTAGTGTAGTACTTTGTACATAATATGTCCAAGAGAAGTCTAAACTAAACAATTAATTTATTTTCGTACCAATAATGGACTCAATGAAAGTTTAGATGGAATCTTGACCATGATATCCTCACTGCACTCTAAATATACTGTAGTTATAATTTTCTGCTATTTTCATCAGGTAATTTGCCGAACAACTACATACTTTGCTTTGATTCAAAACCAAGATTATGTGATGTACAGGTCTAGGCATAGGTTTATACCTGACCTCCTGAGCTTGGTGCGGGTAGACTCGGTTCTGGGTTTGTCTTCCACTGATATTCAGGATCAAGATTCAGATATAATAAGTGCCGGGTACTTTGTGGGTGGAAAACTCTTCCGCTCGGGTAACTATACTTTGTTTGAATTGTTCCTGCTCCCTGCTCATTACCCTAGAGGAGTAAAATGTTTTGCAGGACTTAATCTTTTGCCATTCAGCGCTGATCTAATGAACAACAGTAAACTTTTCCTGCAAGCAAAGATTTCCTACCAGACCTAGAAGTACATAATTTATAGAAAACACAATTGAGATGATCAACATTCACTTCCGTCACCATTTACCCACAATTATATGCAAATAGCGAAATCCAATGCTAACGAAATTGAACTCCCGTCCAATCTGGTGAAATTAAATACTAGCTAAAAACTAATACCTCTAAAGTGCTCCATAACATACTTTTTTTAGCATCAATCAGCCACAAACATTAAAGCACATTTTAAATAGATTCATGATCATAAACTGGAAAACTGGGGAAAACAAGTTTTATCAAAAAGGTCGAGCATTCTAAAACTGAATTTTCAGGAATACAATTTTTTTGAAAAATCCGCATTTTTGGCAATTTCACAACAGAATTCCTGCAACAAACAGTATGAAGAAAAATAACATAATTTTTACAAACCCTCTGCCAACGAGTTTGGAAGGTTGCTGATTAATAATCTGAGCTTAGGAACAAACAGCACCAATTCTCACTGCGATGTCGAGTGGTTCTGGAATAAGAACCACTTGAACAAGTATTTTGCTATATTTTCCTGTCGTTTTCTGTACCAAAGCAAAGAGATCAAGACAGCTTTTCAATTTTCCAGATTAAAGACTTTTGGTTACTGTCTCTATACATTGTATCTATTTTTCTGATTTTAGGAGGAGTTGCCTACTCTGTGGTTTTGTCTGGATGCCTTTGCAGATGTGATATACTTGTTAGACATATTAGTCCAGTTCAGAACCGGCTTCCTGAAGGACGGATTACTGGTATCTAAGCAGAAGCAACTCGCTCAACACTACATCAAATCTAAATATTTTTACATAGATGTAGCATCCCTCATTCCTCTAGACTTTCTATACTTTGCATTTGGTAAGTTCCTAACAGCTTTTAAACATATAAAACTATAAATGCCAGACTAAGTGGTTTCTTGTGGCACAACTCATCCTGACTTTAGCTGGTCAAGTAGCTGCCTTCACAAAATGAGAATGTGAATGATTGTTATTGCGGAAGGTGATAGCTGACAGAACATTTCTCAGCTTACATTGAATTTGTAATCCCAAGTGTGTTCATTATATATGACATTAAATCGGACTATACAAACCATTATCCTGCCTTGTGCTCATCATGATATGAAGTACACAACTTCATCTCTTGTTTGCTGACACACGATGGTGCTTGTGAATTGATGACTTTTTCCAATTCACTTCTTAGTCGTACTTAGCTCTGCATTCTCTTAGTGCAGTCTAAGTTTAACAGTAGTGTCATGAACCCCGGTGTTTTCTCATTAGCGTTGTCTAATTAGTTGTTCCTAAAGACGTGTTATATTGTATTATTGGTAACGTTGTCTTTGCAGATGTGCAGCCTTTATTAAGATTTCCAAGGTTTATAAAGATATACAGACTGGTACAGTTCTTGTACTTAGCTGAGAACCAGGCCACTTATCCTAATGTGTTGCGAGTCTGTAACCTAACTCATATACTCCTGCTTCTATGCCACTGGTTTGCTGCGTTTTACTATATGATATCCAAGGTGAGAGTTTTATTTATGACACAAAAATATCAATATCTTATTAACTTATCTTATCTTATTAACTGATGAATGGCAAGAATATCAATTCAAATTGTTGAAAATTTAATACATGTATTTTGATTGCCATTGAAATATAAAAGCGAAAAAAAATCTGCATGTTTACCAAGATGGCTTCTGTAAAACACACCTCAATAGCAAGTTAATGGATCAAATTCACTATACTTGCATTTTTTCTGAAATTCGGGGATGTGTGTGGATGATGTGTGTAGCTCCACTACCTCCTGCAGCATCAGCAGGTTCTTTCATTGTTAGTAGCAATCACTATCAAATTTGTGGGCACCAACTCCAAGAAATAAAAAATAACTGTGCTATGTTTTATGTCCAAGGTTTTTCTGTCACACATTTGAAAATACAATATGCACGTTGATAATAAACTTCTGTAACTTGCTATTGTATTGTCTTTCCATTATAGGCTGAAGACCTGACAGGCAGTTGGGTTGTAGGAGGCACTAATGAGACGTTACTGTGGCAAACAACACGTCAATATCTGAAATCATTATACTGGTCTACACTAACACTTACAACCATCGGGGATTTACCTTCTCCTGAATCTAATTGGCAGTGAGTGTTCGTGAAAAGTATAAGATATGATAGAGTAAAAATGATATACTTTATTATAAGCTAAGTTGAACTTGCTACGGTGTGCATCAAACACAGTTTTTTCCCAGAGGTTTGACAGTGATTTTAGCTGGCTCTTTAAAAAATATCATATTTTAATTTAAAATACAACATCGCCTTCTAGAACAATAGAAATGCTTTCCTAAAAGCTGAGTGCCAGGTCGTGGTGACGGCACTTACAACTCTGCTGGCGAAAACCAGGCCTTCGACTTTGTGACCAGGTTTTGGCTGCACCTACATCCTCTCCATGTTCATTCCTAAGAAATGACTATGATGATTAACCACTACACCAAACCTGTATTTTTCGATATTCAGCCGCTATGTAACATGATTTTGCCATATGAACCAAAAAAGCAGGCCCCTTGAGGACTATTTTACAAATCAGATTAAACAAACAGGTAGTGATTGCTTCCTTTAGGATTTAACACTTTACTACCAAGCTTCCTGATCATTTGTGAATATCAAACTAGGAGGCTTCAAGTTCTGAGGCAGAACTCCCTGAGGATGGTAGAAAGTTGGTGGCACGGATTTCATGCACTCTTAATGCTGCCTGTGATCATGCCATATTTATTGTCTCTGCTCAATAGTCAGGGTCACTCGATGAGTTAATAAGTAGGACCAATAAGCGTGCATATTGGTACGTCATCTTGGCTATTTACCGATCTACACATATATACATGCACATGTTAATGGCTTGAAGGTCACCGCCATGAATGTAATTGCAATCCTAATTGAGATGATATTTTCTAGGCACTCTTGGACGCCTCACTGGTAATTTCGATGTCTCCCCTTACACAAGGGTGACTGTTATGGTGTTTTTGTTGCTTCTAAACAGCCAAAATATCAACATTATGATTTTGCAAGGTTTTGTTTTGTGCTACCTGTAATGCGATCTTCAACTAGAGAAAAAATTAGCCCCGGTGTCAATTTTGTTAGCAGTGTTAAGTTACCAAAATAATGTTAAAGCTTCTTTTGTTTCTTTAAGACTGCTATTGTGAGGTAACTTTGTGCGATACCTGCTCTGTGGTGTTGTGTTTGTTAAGAATGGGACTTTGGTTTTCTTGCTTTTTAACAGCAAGCCTGCAAAATGTGATGGTGACTTATGACAAAAAGAATGTAACCCCTTCTTTATTGCAATTTTTCATGCCTGAGGCAGTTGGACTAATAAGGGTATTTTCCTGTTTCAGGTACCTATTCCAGATACTGAGTTACCTCATTGGAGTTTTTGTATTTGCTACGATAGTCGGTCAAGTAGGAAATTCCATAAACAACAATAACGCTACTCGACACGAGTATGAGCAACTTCTAGTATGTTACCAATTATTTTCTCTTTCTCTTTGCATTGTAACGCTGACATCTGACAACACCATATTTTTGCGTGAAATAGAGTTAACGCAAAGTTGCAGGCGGCTTCCCATTGCTGCCTGTACAAACTTAGCCCCAAACATTCTAACAAGCTACTCAGTTTCTGAAATTTAGAAATCACCCTTGTAGATCATGAGATACTAGAAAAGTGATAAATATCACGTTAAAGAATAAGAATCTGATTGTGTTACTTGATCTCAAATAGGAGTGTTGAATACATTATTCATTCTACATTTTCAAGTACCATGTTTTTTCTGACAAACTTTTCATTATCATCATAGGATGGTGCAAAGCTGTATATGAGAAAACATGAGGTACCAAAAGATATGCAGGTTAGAGTGCAGAGATGGTGTGATTACGCTTGGAACAGAGGCAGAATGCAGGGTGCCCTTGATATAAACTCTCTGAAGATGTTACCAGATAGACTGAAAACGGAGCTGGCTCTTCATGTGCACCTTGATATACTAAAGCAGGTCAGTTAATTGGGTAAAAACTCCTCGTATTGACATTTATAACACCGTTAATTTGTATGCAATTATTGAAACAGTAGTTGCAAAGTTTTTGGCTGCTGGTAGGAGTTGCCCCTTCTCTTTTTCAGGCGTGACAACTTCTGTTCATCATACCTCTCAAACATTGTTTAGGGTCTCAATCCATAACGGTGCCAGTTCTACACACAAATCCAAGACAGGTTTGCCACACACAAATCTCAATTTACTGGCAGCTCTCATTGCAATTGGGTTGAATCTTATAGGATCTTGAGCCTTTCCGTAGCAGCAGTCATGGATCAATGATATTTTATAACATTGTTTTTGTGCCTTTCATTACATTAGGTGACCATATTTGAGGAGTGTGAACCTGAGTTT
>ERZ1740059.1421-NODE-1421-length-12035-cov-8.887062_pt1 | contig 12035 bp, 8 predicted proteins | sample MGYA00581744_ERZ1740059 | MGnify/ENA primary metagenome ERZ1740059 (study PRJEB43018, sample SAMN04849738) | marine metagenome | isolation source: floating plastic debris | place: Pacific Ocean | collected 2008-08-28 | study: EMG produced TPA metagenomics... | reverse complement strand
TTTATTGTCTTTCTTTGCTTTTCAGTGATTGAGATACAGATATTCTGAGCTAATCATTTAATCATCTCCCCTTCTCCCCATCTCCCCTTGTCTCCTTGTCCCCTTGTCCCCTTGTCATCTAAATCCTCGATACTTAAAAAAAGTCTATAATTAGTGCCAATTTGTATCAAACTCGAATTAAACTAAGTTTGGTACACTTGTTCGGTAGTTCAAACAATTTTGATCTGAGTAATTATTTGAGGTTGTTTGCGTTCAATTTCTAGTATCTCAAACTGTAGAAGTATCCCGCGTCTGCCTTAACGGAGAATTTAGCTTAATGTTGCTCTCCCTTTATATAGAGAATTTTGCTTTAATTGACAAATTAGAATTAGAATTCGGTGCCGGGTTAAATGTACTTACGGGTGAAACCGGCGCTGGTAAATCAATTATCCTTGATGCTATTGATGCGGTTTTGGGTGGTAAAGTATCCAGTCGGGTGATTCGCACTGGCAGCCAAAGAGCGACAATCGAAGGTACTTTTACTTCTAATTCCGCTTTATCTGTTTGGTTAAGCGAACAAGAAATTGATTTACTTGATGAAAATTCAGTAGTTATAAGTCGTGAAATTACTGCTAATACTAGTAATGTCCGCAGTCGATCGCGAGTAAATGGTGTTCTGGTAAATCGACAATTAATGAATGGTTTGCGGGAACGTCTTGTAGAAATCACCGCTCAAGGACAAACGGTACAGGTAGGACAATCGGCACAGGTTCGTAACTGGCTTGATTCTTATGGCGGCGATGCTTTGATACAGCAGCGTTCCCTGGTGACTGGGGGTTTCAATAGTTATCAAGAAGCCCATTTATTATTAGAACGCCGTCGCACTTCCGAACGGGAACGGCTACAACAACTTGACTGGCTGACTTATCAAGCGAAAGAATTGGGAGATGCGAACCTGAGCGAACCCAACGAACTTGAAAGACTTTTGCAAGAGCAAGAACGTCTCAATCATGTAGTTGAGTTGCAACAGATGAGTTACAAAGTTTACCAAGACTTGTATCAAAGTGACGGTGGAGGTTCCACAGCTACAGACTTGTTGGGAGATACTGAAGCTACCTTGATGAACATGGTAGATTTCGATAGTTCCGAACTCCAACCACTATTGGAATTAATTAGAGACGCTCAAACAGCAGTAACGGAAGTAGCGCGACAAATGAACGCCTATGGAGCGGGTTTAGAAGCAGATCCCCAAAGATTGGATGAAGTAGAAGAAAGAATTCGGGAATTAAAGCAAATTTGCCGCAAGTATGGCCCACTCAGTGAAGCTATCGAACATTACAATCGCATTCAAGAGCAGTTAAAGGAGCTTAACGATAGCGAACAATCCATTGAAAAGTTGGAGAAACTTGAACTCGAACGTTTGCAGGAACTTACCTCTGATTGCAACAAATTAACCAAATTGCGTAGCGCTACAGCAGCTTTATTAGAAGCGGAGATTATTAGGGAACTTAAACCCCTAGCAATGGATAAAGTACAATTTAAGGTTGAGATAGAATCCATCTCCCCGAGTGCAAACGGAAGTGATAAAATAGGCTTTTTGTTTAGCCCAAATCCGGGAGAACCCCTACAATCTCTATCAAAAACTGCTTCTGGCGGTGAAATGAGCCGTTTTTTACTAGCTTTGAAAGCTTGTTTCTCAGTTGCAGATAATGCCGGAACAATGGTATTTGACGAAATCGATGTCGGGGTTTCCGGAAGAGTTGCTCAGGCTATCGCCGAAAAGTTGCATCAATTAAGTTTGCAAATGCAGGTATTGTGTGTTACTCACCAACCCCTAGTAGCAGCAATGGCAGATAGGCATTTTCACGTTAAAAAGCAAGTAATTAGTCAAATAAAGGGTAATAAAGAAAACAACGGACATGGGGAAGAGCGTACCGTAGTTAGGATTACAGCTTTAGATAATTTAGATAAAAGACGAGATGAAATAGCCCAGTTAGCTGGTGGAAAATCAGCGAATGATGCTGTAGCTTTTGCAGAATCTTTGTTAGCGAAAGCAGCGACTCATCGTCAAGAGAAAGGGAAAGGGAGGAAGAAGAAATCGTAATATTCTCAAACGCCATCACCGGGCACCCATAAGAATTTTTTTAGAAGAAAAAAAATCTTATGGGAACCCATCACCCTGAAGGGTGGGGCTACAGAAACAAAGCCCACCAAGGTGGGCTGGAAAACTGGAAATCCGAATGTTTTATAGCCCACGCAGGTGGGCTTCGCAATTGTAGCCCCAGCCTTATAGGCTGAGGGCATTATTTCAACCCATACCCATGTCTTACAGAGATTTTAGTATTTCAAAAGTAAAACAAAAGTTTAATTTAACATTGGTAGAAGGTAGACGTTTTCTTCCGGAAATTGAACCTGTTTTACCAAGTCCCTATTTATCAGAGTTTTTAGAAGAAAGTATTCCTTTAGCAATTGCAATGGGTTCTGAAAAAGCACGTTCTGAATTAATTATTAGTCCGATTTTATTTGAAATTAGGAAAATTTTTAATAAAGAAATCAGCTTTTTTTCTGGTGAAGAATTCAACGTTGATGCAACTGTGGGATTGACGGGATTTTGTGATTTCCTTATCAGTCGTTCCCCCGAACAATTATTTATTGAAGCACCAGCGGTAGTAATTATAGAAGCGAAAAAAGAAAATCTCAAAGGTGGTTTGGGACAGTGTATTGCTGAAATGATTGCAGCGCAGAAATTTAATGCGGAAAATGATAAATCGATCTCAACTGTATATGGAAGCGTAACTAGTGGAAATTTATGGAGTTTTTTTAAATTAGAAGATACTACCGTAACAATTGATTTGACAGAATATTTAATTCCGCCAGTTGAAAGATTATTAGGAATTTTAGTATGGATGGTGCGTGATGGGTTGAACTAATATGAATTATTTATTTGTACTACCCTAGAACAATTATCAAAAAAATGATTATATGCCATGGGAAAAAAGTACAAAAAGTCTCCATTAAGAGAACAAAACTAATCGAATACCAATATCAATGTCACGAAGAATCCGGGTAGCATGATAGCGGAAAGTACTACGACAGTTACCTGGAACAACATACCAAGAGCCACCACGGAGTATCCGAGGAGAACTAACATTATTCAACCAAGCACTACCATCACTAGGGGAACCTTCATAATTACGATGGCAAGTATCTTGGCACCATTCCCATACATTTCCATGCATATCATATAAACCGAAAGCATTGGGAGGAAATATCCCTACTTCTGTTGTTTCTTTTCTAAAAATTCCTTTGGGTTTGGAAGTATAAGTGTAATTTCCATCGTAATTAGCTAAATCGGTGGTAATATTTTCCCCAAAATAAAAAGGTGTAGTTGTACCAGCACGACAAGCATATTCCCATTCTGCTTCGGTTGGTAATCTATAATTTCGTCCAGTTTTTTGACTTAGTTTTTTACAGAATTTCACAGCATCATCCCAGGATACACAATCAACAGGTCGATTTTCACCTTTGAATTGAGCGGGATTCTTCCCTGTAATCGCTTTGTATTGTGCTTGGGTAACTGTATATCGACTCATGAAGAAACTAGGTATTGTAACTTGATGTTGGGGACTTTCATTGTTTCTTCTTTTCAGTTCACTATGTGGAGAACCCATAATAAATTGTCCTCCCGGGATCTCTACCATTTCCAAAGTGATACCATTACCTAATTTTTCAATCAAGTATTTTGTTTCGTATGTTTTATTCTCGATTAATTTGCCTTTTTTATCAATTGTTACAGTTGTAAATTCAAATGTCCGTAGTATGGGTTCTTCGAGTAAAGCAACTGTAGTTAATTTAGAAATATTTTGTGTTTGATTTACTGGTTTATTGATTTGGGAAATTGGACTTTTTGAAGTGGTAGGTTTACTTCTAGAAAATAGTTTTTTGAGGATTGTTCGGATAATGGGTTGACTAGTTGAATTTTGTGATAGTTGAATTGCTTTTAAAGTTTCTGCTGCATTTTGGTAACGCTGACTCACCCGAGAATGCACCATTTTTGTTAATACTTCGGCAAAACCATCAGAAATATTAACCTTATCCAGCCAAATTACTTCTCCATCTCGATCAAAATTTAATTGATCTGTTCGTATTCCCGTCAGCGCTTGTATACCAAGCATCCCCACAGCATAGATATCACTAGCTAATTTCGGTTTACCATTACATTGCTCGAATGGTATAAAGCCTGGTGTCCCAACTACTGCCGTAAAATTAGGTTGTGCGATATTTCCGCATACTATTTGTTTGACTGCACCAAAGTCAATTAAAATAATTTTCCCATCAATCCGACGACGCATGATATTTTTGGGATTAATATCGCGGTGAATAATATTTTGTTGGTGAACGAATTCTAATACTTCTAAAATTTCTTTTAAAAGCTGAATAACTTCATCTTCAGAAATCTTTTCTCCCAGAGGGATTGTTTCCGTTAAATCTACCCCATCAATAAATTCTTGAACTAAATAAAATTGATTCCTTTCCTGAAAATACTCTAATAAATTGGGAATTTGTGGATGCATATTACCCAAGTTGTACAGAGTCGCAGCTTCTTTGCGAAAAGCTTGTTTTACCCACTTTAATTGCTCATTCTTAAGATTTTGAGTTTTCAGACGTTTGACAACACACTTAGGTTTTAAATCGATAGGAATACCCAAATCTTCAGCAAGATAGGTTTCACCAAACCCCCCACTTCCTATTTTTTTGATAATTTTGTATCGGTTGCGGAGTGTTTGACGGATATTCATAGATTTACCGAGGGATTCTGCGGTTCATTATAAAATATTAATTATCACTAAATCACACACAAAATGACTTCAATCCTCACAAAGAAAACCATCCAAACCAATAAATTACCTGCTGGAGGTACAGTACCAAATCAATTTGATGTATTGGAAGCTTGGTATCCCGTTCATTATAGTAACGACTTAGATAAAACCAAACTTACCCGTTTTACTATCCTCAATAAAGACATTGTAATTTGGTGGGATAAACAAAGCTCTTCTTGGCGAGTATTTGAAGATAAATGTCCCCACCGTCTCGTACCATTATCCGAAGGTAGAATAGCAGAAGATGGACTTTTAGAATGTCCCTATCATGGTTGGGCTTTTGCGGGAAATGGTGAGTGTAAACGCATTCCCCAACAACCAGAAGGTACTAAAGCCGAAACATCTCAAAGAGCTTGCGCTATTTCTTTCCCAACAACTGTTAAACAAGGATTATTATTTGTCTTTCCCGGAAACCCAGAAAATGCAGAAAAAATAAAAGTTCCGATTATTGAAGCTATTGAAGAAACACCAGACGAATGGGTTGTGTTAAATACTTTCCGGGATTTACCTTATGATGCTTTAACGCTGTTAGAAAATGTTAGCGATCCCAGTCATGTTCCTTTTACCCATCATGCTACCGTTGGTAATAGAGCCAGCGTTTCACCTGTAGAATTAGAATTAGTTGAATCTGGAAAGAATGGTTTTAACGGAATTTGGCAAGATGGTCCAAGAAAAGGTACTCTAGGAAAACAATATACAAGTTTTATTGCACCGGGATTTGTATGTCACGATTTAACAGCAAAGCAATTAGGTAGAACTTTGACGGTGGTTTATGCTACTCCCATCCGTAAAGGAGAATGTCGTTTATTTGCGCTTTTTCCGTTCAAATTCTCCTCAAAACTACCTACTTTTTTTATTAAACTAACCCCGCGCTGGTATTCTCACATCAGAAATAATCGGATTCTAGAAGACGATCAAATTTTCCTCCATTATCAAGAGCGCTTTTTAGAAGAATCTGGAGGAAGTCGCAATTTTAATAAAGCATTTTATTTACCTACTTTAGCAGATACCTATGTATCCGAATTGCAAAAATGGGTGAATAAATATAATGCAAATCCATTTCCTGGGGAAAGTTTACCACCAAGGTTATCAACAGAAGCACTTTTAGATCGATATCATTCTCATACAAAACATTGTGCAAGTTGTAGTAAAGCACTTGTGAGAATTCAGAAAGGGAGGGTTGCGATCGCACTTCTTACTGCAATAACTTGGGCTATGATACCCTTAACAACTTTATTGCCAAATAAACCCGTAATTTTACCTTTATCATTCTCCGCAATATTTCTTTTATCTGCGGGTGCATGGTTTGGTTTGGGGAGATTAGAAAAGGGATTTTACAAAGGTGAGGAAATACCTCCACGTAATTTACCGTAAATGTGTAGAGACGTAGCAGTGCTACGTCTCCTAAAATGGACTAAACTCAACCGAAAAGCACTATAAAAAAGTACGCATATAAAAATGTATCTTTTTGCATTGTTTTTTACATTGTTTTGGTATATACATAGAAGGTGATTTCAGTGGATTCCCTGTAAATAAAGGTTTTTGCTCACGAATCCATATGTAATAAAAATCTCAAACGAGAAAAAATGATGCAAAAGATAATCGCAACTATTTCAACTATGCTGCTGAGCATGGTTATGTTTTTAACCTCAATTGGCTCTGCTAATGCTATGCCGCTAGTTCCCGTACAGTCTACTACAATCGCTTCGATTTACGTTGGTAACTTGTCCTATGAAGTCACACAGGAAGATTTAAATGAGGTATTTGCCGATTATGGTTCGGTTAAGCGTGTCCACCTGCCAACAGATAGGGAGACAGGGAGACCAAGGGGATTTGGATTCGTAGAAATGTCAACAGAAGAAGAGGAGGCTGCTGCTATTGAAGCACTTGATGGAGCAGAGTGGATGGGGAGAGAGATTAAAGTGAACAAAGCGAAACCTCGTGAGAGTAGTAAACCTGCGGGTGGTGGGTATAATAGGAGGGGTGGAAATTTCAGCGGAAGATATTAAGAAACATATTTTGACGCTCTCCTTGCTGGTATTACATTTTGATTTCATTTAAAATGCAGCGTTGTACGTCTCGAAAGCCAGTAGGGTGAGTTATCTCACATCTTATACCAGTTACAATAACCGCCTTGGAATAAATTCCCAGGCTAAAAAACAAAGTCTGATAAATCAGACTGGGTAAGGCTTTTAGTGCGTTTTAACGTACTCGGCTTGTGGGCCTTGAAATTCATTTCCGTGGAATCTGGGCTTAAAGATATTGGTGCAAGATGTGAGCGCTCGACTAGCGGCGATCGCCACTAGCAACAAATGAAACTAACACATTTGATTAAATCTCAAATCCTTATTGGGCAAGGGTTTAAAAATGTGTTAGTTAGGAGTTATGGTGTAAGCTATCACGCACCATGTTATTGATAAATCAAAACAAAACGATTTTTTTAAGGGATATGGTTGCTGTTAGTGACCGTTTTTTTGTTGGGTTTTTATCGCAAAACTACAATCAAAACCAAGATTTTATCGGTGTATAACTGATATAGAAATTGAGAATGAGGTCGTAATACTAACTTTATAACAGAAACATTTCCCTCTCATCTAAATTCTAATTTAATAACACCATAAAAATCTCTACAATGCCTCAAATATCCCGCAGAAAATTATTAAAACAAGGTACAACCGCTATAGTCAGTCTTTCTTCTATAAGTTTACTTAATTTACTCGCTAATTCCCAATCCTCTGCTGAAACAGCAATCAGCAACCTAGAAAAGCAAATCCCTAAATTGATGCGAAATAACCGAATTCCCGGAATTTCTGTGGCAATAATTCGGGATGGAGAATTGTTTTGGAATAAAAGCTTTGGCATTAAACACCAATATAGAAAAACATCTGTTAATAACGAAACTATCTTTGCTTGCGCATCCTTAACTAAACCATTGTTTGGTTATGCAGTTTTACAAATGGCTGAAAGAGGAGAAATCGATTTAGATACACCTTTAACAAAATATACAGATAAACCTTTAATTTCCGATTCAAGAATCAACTTAGTAACTGCTCGTAGAGTACTGTCTCACACTACTGGTTTTCCTAATTGGAGCGGTAGCAAACCAGTGTGGTTTAAGAATAATCCGGGGGCAAAATTTGGTTATTCAGGAGAAGGATTTTTATATTTACAAACCGTAGTTGAAAAAATTACCCAACAACCTTTAGAAGAGTATTTACAACAGCAAATTTTAAAGCCTTGGGGAATGAATAACAGTAGTTTAATTTGGCAACCTGAATATGCAAACACAGCTAGTTATGGACATAATCGCCAAGGTAAACCCAAAGCTATGAGTAAACCTAAAACTGCCGGTGCTGCGGGGAGTTTACGTACTACTGCTGCTGAATACGCTCAATTTGCGATCGCGATGATGAATCCAGGAACAATTAACAGTAATTATTTAACAGAAGCAAGTCTAAAACAGATGTTAACTCCCCAAATAAAACTGAGTTATTCTCTCGATTGGGGATTGGGTTGGGGATTAGAAAAAACCAATAAAGGTAACTTCTTTTGGCATTGGGGAGATTTAGTTATTTTTAAAAGTTTTATTGCAGCATCCAAAGATTTAAAAACCGGAATAGTCATTTTAACTAATAGTCAAAATGGCTTAAAAATCTGCGAAAAAATTGTTAGTCAAGCAATCGGTGGAAAGCATCCGGCATTTAAATATTGGATGATTGATTATTAATTACTGGCACATTTTACTTGTAGGGTGCTTGTACACTGACTAATTTTTAAGGCAGTAATAAGGCAATCAGTGCACGGCACCACCCGAGTGTTGTGACAATTGCGTAAGTCCTGATAATTTAAGGATGGTGCGTGACGGTAATTTCAAATCCTGCAGGTCATAGGTGATAAATTATCGTAACCGTCACACACCCTACAATCTATCAGGATTAACGTGAAATGGGTTTAGCAGAAGTCAACTGTTTCGTTTCAGCTAACATCAAATTCGACTGATTCACACCAAACTTATAACCAATACCAAAATCTAAGGGCCGAATATTTTTATTACTCCTATAAACTCTTCTCAAATCTGACTGATAACGATTACTAAATAAACCAATGGGACGAGTATAAGCACCATAAAACTTTAAGTCCCATTTGGCATTATCAAAAGACTTTAAAGGCATTCCAGAATCATCTTGTAATAAATGACTACTGTTAGCCAAAATGGTATTTCTAATATTTGAAAAACTACCGTTATACATTAAGTAAGAAGCTGCTTTTAAATAAGTTACAGGATTATCCATTTTGCTGATAAACTTCGTGACTTCCGGATGCTTTTTCAAACCAGCGTTAGACAAATCTGTAGAGAAATAATACAAAGTACGAGGAGATGAATCTCCTTCAGGTACAAAAGCAATTTTTACTCCTGGAACCATCCCTTTTTTAAATTGTCCCACATTAGCATTTTTATCTAACCCAATATATTGCAAATCGAGGATACGATTTTTAGTACGTGCCATGAATACATACAAAATTGGTAATACTCCTTGCTTCCGTAAATCAACCTTCATATCGTTAGTACGGAAGAAGCTAAATTGCAAAATTTCTGATAGAGAGCTTCTTGCTTTACTTAATGCAGCAGTACTTTCACTTGCAGAAAGTTTGGCGAAATCTGGAACACTACCTACAGGTTCTAAACCTACTAAAACCATTTCCTTGGCTTTAGGAAATAAAGAATAACCGTAGAGAAAATCTGGTCCGCTGAAAGGATAGAAAAGAGATGGAGACTTAGCATTAATTTCTTTTAATTCTTTCGTAGTCCATTTTCTTACCTTTGCAAGCTGTTGATTTTCTAATTTTGACCAAGCATTTTTATAGTAATTTTTATGGTAACTCCAACCTTTATTTTGCTGTACCTTCCCTAAAGGACTTTGACTATCAACTTCCATCCCTGCAAGCAATTTCGCCGTATCGGTTAATTGAGCAGATTTTGCTTTGTCAAATTTTGCTAAAGAATCTACAGGCTTAGTTGCTTGAACATTTGTAGCATTATCTGTATCAGAATTAGTCTTGATATTTTTGCCAGAGCTACAACCTTGTAATAACAATAATGCACTAATACCAGTAGCTAAAGAAGCGGAAAATAATTGTTTTTTTTTCATGATTATAGAGAATTTCAAGTTTATACAAAAACCCAATTGCTTTGGGTTTACTTTTGGATATGATTTTTATTCCGATATCTCTTCAACAGAAGACCAACCCAACTTATTTTTGGCGGCGATGAAATAGACTATCAAACCGATTGCGAGTGTCCCCATTCCTGTTAAAGATTCAACTGGTTTATCAATCAAAATAAACACCAACATCCATAAACTAATTGCTAAGAAAATAATTGGTGTAAAAGGATAACCCCAAGTCTTATAAGGGCGGGGTGCTTCGGGATATCGCAAACGGTAAATGAAAACCCCTAAAACTGTAATAAATGAAGATAATGTTAGGGTAAATCCTAAATAAGTAATTACTGCTTGAAAACTAGATGTCAATATTAAAACAGTAACGATAAATAGCTGGAGAAGAATTGCAAAATATGGAATACCACTGGTATTTTTTCTCGCAAGTAATTTAAATAAAGGAATATCTTCACCAATTGCTTGAGTAACTCTGGGCCCCGCTAAAACCATTGAACTAATTGAACTTATTAGTCCAAATGAAATCATGATACCCATTATTTTCGCTCCTAAAGAGCCAAAAATCTGATTGGCAGCTATATATCCAATCTCCAATTCTCCCACCAATATATTAATTGGGGTAGTGTGTAAAAATATAAAGTTTAATAGTAGATATAACCCCATTACAATCAGAGTTCCGCCAATTAAAGAACGAGGTAGATTAATTTCCGGCTCTTCTACTTCACTAGCTAAATAAACGGCTGCATTCCACCCTGAATATGAATAGGTAACGTAAACTAAGGAAATTGCAAAGGGAGAACTGAAAATTAAATTAACATCTCCCGTTGATGGTAAAAATCCCAATTGTTGAGGTTCAGCTAAAAAGAAACCGCAAACAATTAAAATAACGATTAGCACAACTTTCAAAATCGTAAATATCTGTTGAAAGTAGTTACCAAATGTTTTACTTCTACTATGAATTAAAGAAACAACCATAACTACAGCTAAAGCAATGGCTGTTGAGGAAATTATCGGAAACACACTTTTAAAATATGCTCCCAAAGCCATAGCTGCCGCAGCTATTGGTGCCGCAAAACCCACCGTCACCGATACCCATCCAGATAAAAAACCCACTACTGGATGATAGATACGGGATAAATAATAATATTCACCTCCAGAATAAGGCATTGCTGCGCCTAATTCCCCATAACTTAAAGCACCGCACAAAGCGAAAATTCCACCCACCATCCATAAAAATAGCAAGGTGAAACCAGATTTAATATCCACTACTTGGAAACCTAAGCTAGTGAATACACCTGTACCAATCATATTTGCGACTACGATACAGGTTGCAGTAAACAAGCCAATCGCTTCTGGTTTTTGTTGCTGATTTGAAGACATTAAGATTTTTAAGTAGTATTACGTATCAACCGTGATTTAAACAACTAAATTTGTAACTCAATAAATTATTGGATAGCATCCTGGGAAATGCCGATATTTCTACAGAGTAAATTCTTGTTTCTTTTAATAATTATTATTTTCTCAGATTTATTACTAGCTATTAAAGTTATTTTTTATACGTATTTTCTATGTAATATGAAGCTAAAAGCTTTTATATTACCCTAATAGCAACATATTCACGCATGATATAGATCACTCAGTGATATGACTTAAGCACTTAAATAGTATTATAAATAACTTTATGATTGGTTAAATTAGCCCGAATAGGGCTTTCTGGTGAGTTAGAAAGGTAGCGATTTATGAAAACCGATCGTTCAGCCATTACTGGAGTATATTTTTGGATTATGCGTGATAATTTTGTAACAATTTTGGGAATACTATGAATATAGTTCTGTAAGGATTACAACACTACTGTTTGATGGCTTATACATCTGGGAATAACTAAGCCCCTCAAAAAACAGAATACAGTTTCATCTTGCGGTTTATTACTCTTAGGAATGGCCGCAACTGGCATATTTTTGTTGTAGGGGAGGCAAAAAGGGGTGTAGATTTTCTTCCC